>Ga0335084_10002300_pt1 | contig 18384 bp, 14 predicted proteins | sample Lox_Sample_44_FD_206721 | JGI IMG/M metagenome (GOLD analysis project Ga0335084, IMG submission 206721) | Soil microbial communities from Loxahatchee National Wildlife Refuge, Florida, United States - Lox_Sample_4.4 | ecosystem: Environmental > Terrestrial > Soil > Wetlands | place: USA...
GTCCGACCTTCGCACCGGTTTTCGGCGCATTCGCGAAAGCCGCGGCCATCTGGTTCATCATGTTCAACATGTTCCACGGCACGCTGCAGCCCCTCGCGGGCTCAGCGCGCACGATGTCCCAACTCGCCGACGACGGCCTGCTCCCGCAGACGCTGGGAAAGAGGTCGCGCACCGATGCGCCGTGGGTCGCCACCTGTCTGACCGCGAGTATGGCCGTGCTCTTCCTGCTGCTTGGGGATCCGATCTGGCTGGTGGCGGCCGCAAACTTCACCTATCTCATTGGCATCTGTCTTCCCAACGTAGCAGTTTGGCTGCTTCGCAGAAATCAGCCGGGAGCCCACCGGCCCTATCGCGCGCCGCGCGGAATGATCCTGATCGGCCTGGCCGCCGCGATCGCTTGGAGCATCTCCGCAGTGCTCGGATTCCAGCAGTTCGGCATGAAGACCGTCCTGGTGGGCGTGCTGTTCGCGTATTCGGGCTCGGTCCTATACGCCTGGCGCAAGTTCAGCGATCGCCGCCGCCAGGGCTTGCCAGGCATTGCGAACACGCTCCATATCAAGCTCACCGGCGCGATGCTGCTCGTGCTCGCATTCGACGGCGCCGGCTACCTGCTTGCCGTAACAAGCCTGCCCGATCAAACCAGCGCGCTCGTCAGCGTGCTTGAGGATATCTTCGTCGCCGTCGCCATACTGAGCATCAGCGTCGGACTTGTACTGCCCGGCATCCTCGCCCACGCTATGGTGCAGGTGTCGCAAGCCGCGACTGGAATGGCAAAGGGCGCGATGGCGAGCTTCTCCAACGCGCTGTTGGCGCTGGGACGCGGTGACTTAGATGCCGCTCAAGCGCATGTCCGGGTGGTGCCGGTGACGGTGCACTCGGGTGACGAAGTCGGGGAGATGGCGAGAAGCGTCAATGCGCTGCAGCAGGAGATCGCCCGTGCCTCCGCGAGCCTCGACCAGGCACGCGAGGAACTGCGTCAGGCACGCCACGATGCATTGACGGGGCTCATCACGCGCCGCGAGTTCGAGCGGCGGCTGGAATCCGCGTTGGGACGGGCGCGCCGCGATCCGATCCCATACACATTGCTGTACCTGGATCTGGATCATTTCAAAGTCGTCAACGACACCTGCGGCCATGCGGCGGGCGATGAACTGCTGCGCCAGATCACCGGCGTGCTGCGCGCGGCAATCCGCAACCGCGACAGCGTCGCCCGCCTAGGCGGCGATGAGTTCGCAATGCTGCTGGAAGACTGCCCCCCGCAACCGGCCGAGCGCATCGCCCAGGACTTGCTGCAAGCGATCCGGGCGTTCAGCTTCGCATGGGAGGACAAGGTCTTCAAGATCGGCGTCAGCATTGGCCTAGTCGCGTTTGACGATGGGAGTGTCGGTTTGCTCGAGCTGATGCGCGCGGCCGACGATGCCTGCTATGTCGCAAAGAAGAAAGGGCGTAACCGAATCCACATCTATCAGCCGGCTGACGGCGAAGTGGCGGCCCGGCAACGCGAGCTGGATTGGGTAGGGCGGCTGCGGCGAGCCTTGCATGACGGCCGCTTCTGCCTCTACACGCAAGACATCGTCGGGGTCGGCGCGCAGCGCAGCAGCGAACGCCATGAAGAGTTGCTGGTGCGCCTGGTCGAGGAGGAACGCAGGGTCGTGGATCCAATGGCGTTCATCCCCGTCGCCGAACGCTACAACCTGATGCCTGCCGTGGACCGCTTGGTGATCTCCACGGCCTTCGCCGAGTTCGCGCGCATCATCGCGCGAGAAGGCCAGGTGAACCCGCACCGGTGGGCGATCAACCTGTCGGGCGCGTCGCTCAGCGAGGACGACTTTCTGGACTTCGTCCGCACGCAATTCGACACGCTCAGTGTCCCCCACGCCGCGATCTGCTTCGAGATCACCGAGACGGCGGCCATCGCGAACCTCGCCAAGGCCACGCACTTGATACGCGAGCTGAAGGCGCTCGGCTGCGGCTTCTCCCTCGATGATTTCGGCAGCGGCATGTCCTCCTTCGGCTATCTCAAGCACCTCCCGGTGGATCATCTCAAGATCGACGGAGCGTTCGTACGCGACATCGCGGATGATCCGATCGACCGTGCCATGGTCGAGGCGATCAACAAGGTTGGCCACGTGATGGGAATCACCACCATCGCGGAGTGTGTGGAGACGCCGCAGACGCTCGCGATACTGGAGCAGATCGGCGTCGACTACGCCCAGGGCTTTGCGATCTCCCGCCCGCGACCGTACATTACGCCGCAGCCGCTCGACCTCGCTGGCGCCGCCGTCGAGCGCGAGCTCGATCTTCCTCCGAATGTGGTGCCCCTCGCGGGGGCCATGCGAGCGATCACGTAAGCGAGGCCGGATTCACCGCGCGGCGGATGCAGCTGACCTTCTGAGGACGATCCGCCCAGCTCGGACAGCCTCACCCGCCGACGGCGGTCAGTCTCGCGCTCCTGGCTGCGAGCGCCACGATGCGCCGCTTGACTGGCTTCGGCGCGGGCCCCGCCGTGTAGCCTCCGCGGGCGGGGTACTTAGATCCGGTCAGGATCCCGCTCTTGTGGCCATCCCGAGGACATGACGGCGAGAAGCATGCTCATGCAATGGTCCAAATGTGTCGACGCGCTTTTCGCCTTTGTGCTGCTGATCGGCGCGGGCGCAGGCCCTGCGGCCGCGCAAGACGCCGCGCCGCCCGCAGCGCCGGACCCCTTGATAACACTCAACGAGGCCTTCCGGGCCGAGTATAAGGATGCTCTGGCGGACGCATTGGCGCGGGGCGGGCCGGTCATCGTGGCGCAGGAGGATGAGCTGATCTTCCTCCACAATGGATTTCGTGAGCAGGCAACGATCCGTCCGCCGATCTATCACGAGCTGAAAGCCGTCGCGCATATCCCTCTGGCGTTGTATGTCACGCTGGCGTTCGAGACCGGCAGCGTGGCGGGTCCGCGTCTGGCGCACCTGGAGCACTATCACAGCCTGCTGCTCCGGGCGCGCGCGAGCCTGCCCCAGCGTCGGTTCACGCGCGAGCAGCTCGAGCGGCAGCAGCACATCGTCTCGGAGTCAGTGGACCTGTTGGAGCAGGTCATCGCCACTAGAAGTGTGTCTCGGGAGGGTCTCGCGAGATTCGCCAGTTCCGTCACGCCGTTGCTCTGGGCCAACGTCAACGAGGCAACCGATAGTGAGATGACGTTGTTGTACGCGCAGATGGCGAAATGGCGGAACCAGATGACGCCGGAGGAGTGGCGCCATTTCCATGTCGTCGTCGTGGGCGCACATATGCCACGCCAGCAACACCTGCTGTATCAGTATTTCGCCCGTCTGCTGGACCAGGGACAGGAAGGACAACGCCTGGTATACGCCGAAGCCCAGTGGCAGGAGCAGCAGGCCCTGAATCTGCTCGCCAGGCACATCCTGGACGCGGCGGTTGGTGAGGCGTTTTTCGGCGACGCCATGCGCATGCACCGCGACTTACTCGCAGACGCCGCGAAGGCTTATTTGGACGCACATCCGATCGACCGGTGAGCGGACCGAGATCGCCGCCATCGAGCTGGATCACCGATCCGCGGCCGTTGCTGCCCCGCAGATCGGCTCGCCGCAGGACGCTTGGCAAGTGGTCCGGAGTCTATGGCTGCGCCTGAGACGCGCTTGCACTACTGGAGGGGATTCGCTAGCCCCGCGCCGCATCGCCGACGGGAGCGGCCGTTAGGACTGCAGCCTAGAGGTAGATGGGGTGGCTGATGGGACTCGAACCCACGACAACCGGAATCACAATCCGGGACTCTACCAACTGAGCTACAGCCACCACTAACTCGGCGGACGTGCCACACCGAACTCGGAACTGGCCTGCCCGACGGGACTCGAACCCATAACCCCCAGCTTAGAAGGCTGGTGCTCTATCCGCTTGAGCTACGGGCAGGGGCGCCGGATGCCCCGCTCGCCCGGCCGGGCATGCTGGTCGGGGTGAGAGGATTCGAACCTCCGACATCCTGCTCCCAAAGCAGGCACGCTACCAGGCTGCGTTACACCCCGGAAACAGGCTAATATAACCGCTTGCTCGCCGCGGGGTCAATTCGACCTCTTGGACTCGAGAGAGCAGTGCGAGGGGTTGTAAGCATCCGTTGCGGGCAGCGCGGCTCGGATCCCGCCGGCGTCTCACACCGCAATGTTGGGTTTGAAAGTTGCTTGCGGCTCCCTGGGTTTTCTGCTATTAAAGCGACTTTTTTTCGGGAGACAGACCGTCGATGGCTGCTGAATTTCACACTCAGTTCAAGCCGTATCAGCCGAAGAAGGGGGAGCCGTACATGAACCCCAAGCAGCTCGAGCACTTCCGCAAGATGCTCTCGACGCTGAAGCAGGAGCTGAGTCAGGATATCGACCGCACCGTTCACACGATGCAGGACGAGGCCACCATCTTCGCTGACCCCAACGACCGCGCCAGTCAGGAGTCGGATATGGCGCTTGAGCTGCGCAACCGTGACCGCGAGCGCAAGCTGATCAAGAAAATCGAGGAAACGATCGCCAAGATCGACGCGGGAGAGTACGGCTATTGCGACAGCTGCGGCGTGGAAATTGGCCTCAAGCGGCTTGAGGCGCGCCCGACCGCCACGCTGTGCATCGACTGCAAGACCCTAGATGAGCTGCGGGAGCGCCAGGTCGCGAAATAGTTAACCAGGCAATCCTTTTGCTTTCTGCTGGAGGCGGCCTGCGGGCTGCCTTTTTTGTTTCTGGATTCCGACCGACCCGATGCTTCCGCGCGCCCGGCGAGCCGCCTCAAAGCTGGACTGCCCCTCAGGCCAAGTTCCCCTGTAACTCATTGATCCGGCACGAGTGTCAGCAAATCCAGCAGTCGGTTCCGTAGGCCACGCGAGGCAGCACTGGCTGGCGATCAGGCGGGCTGCCTTCTCCCGCTGCAATCGCCGGCTGCATCGCGACCCCGGCAAGACTTCGGCGTCGGCCCAACCCAGCGGCAAATGTCTCCCTCCGACCTGGAGGACGTATTCACGAGGAGAAAGTCTATGAAGCGGTGGCAAACGGCTCTGCGAACCGTGGTGCGGGCTGCCGCGAGTCTTGCGCTCGCCGGACTCGCTGCGCACACCTGGGCTGATGTGACGTTCGATCGCATCCGTGCGGCGGACCAGCACCCCGGCGACTGGCTGACCTACCATGGCACCTACCGGAGCTGGCATTACAGCCCGCTCGACCAGATCAACACCAAGACCATCAACAAGCTCGAGGTGGCCTGGACGCACGCGATGCCCCATTCGGTGCGCGGGCTGCAGTCGATGCCGCTGGCCGCCGACGGCATCCTGTACTACTCCGGGTCGTACAACCAGGTGTTCGCGCTGGACGGAGCGACCGGCGAGGTGATCTGGTATTACCGCCAGAAGCTAAACGACGAACTCGTCGCCAAGCAGACGCATTCCCCTTACAACCGTGGCATCGCGCTTGGCCTCGGCAATGTGTACATGGGAACGCTGGACGGGAAGCTGGTCGCGATCGACATGAAGACCGGCAACCTCAATTGGGAGGTCAAGCTCCTCGACTCGGAACATCTCACGGTCGCCTTCACCGGAGCGCCGCTGTTCGTGCGCGACGCGGTGATCATCGGCTCACAAGGCGGTGAGTGGCCTTACCGCGGACCCATCTTCGCGGTCGATGCAAAGACGGGCCGCGAGATGTGGAAGTTCTACACCGTCGGCGGCAACGATGGATCGAAATCCGATGCCCGCAACACCTGGGGCAACGACTCTTGGAAAACCGGCGGCGGCGGCGGTTGGATGACCGGTGGCTACGACGCCGACACCGATACCGTGTGGTGGGGCACCGGCAATCCGGCGCCGCTGTACGACTGGTCCGGTCCGGATTGGGAAACCGCAGGCGCTCGCAGCGGCGCCAATCTGTATACGACTTCGGTCATCGGGCTCGACCCGCAGACCGGGGAGCTGAAGGCGTATCACCAAGAGCTCCCGCATGACGCCTGGGACTTCGACAGTGCCGTCGGCGAATTTGTCCTACTCGAGCAGAACGGCAAGAAGTACATGGTGCACCCCAACAAGGGGGGCTTCGTCTTCGTCTACGACAATCACGCCAATGTGCACAACGTGTGGCGCTTGGTGAAGAACATCAACTTCGTGAAAGACATCGATCCCCGGACTGGCGAGTTGATCGGTCGGCGCGACTTGACCGAAGGCGAGCACAAGAACCTGTGCCCCTTCATTGCCGGCGGCATCAGTTGGAATTCGGGGACGTATAACCCCAAGACGGGGTTGTACTATAAGGTCGGCAACGAGTGGTGCATGGATCTCACCGTCAAGAAGACCACTCCGATCCTGGAGCCGATGGCGCAACTCAACATCGGCGCCGACTTCAGCCTGGTGAACCCGCCTGATGGGAAGGCCCGGGGTCACGTGTCGGCGCAGGATCCACTCACTGGGGCCAAGAAGTGGGAAGTGGAATTCCCCGAACCGCCCCTTGCGAGCCTGCTGTCCACGGCCGGTAACCTCGTCTTCGTCCCCGACCCGCGTGGCTGGCTGCGCGCGTTGGACGCGACCACGGGCAAGGAGCTGTGGAAGCACAACGACGGACAGGGCCACAATGGCGGCATCATCAGCTACAAGGCGAAAGACGGAAAACAATACATCGCCGTAGCGACCGGCTGGGGAGGGCTGGCCGGCGACGATTACGCCTCGTTCTTCGGGAAACCCTACGACACGTTCCCGAAGGACTCCGGGGTGCTCGTCGCCTTCCGACTACCGTAAGCGGCCCCTCCGAAGTAGAGGACTCGAGGGTGGGCCGCGCCCCGCCCTCCTGTCGGTTCCCAGCGCAATGACGACCAGGGCCGCGACGAGCGGACTGTTCGGCGCACTGCTGGCCGTGTCGCTTTCCGCCTTTGGCCAAGGTGCGCCGCCCTCGATCCCAGCGCCGCCCCGCAGTCCGGAGCAGATCTTCGCCACCACCTGCGGGTGGTGTCACCACAGGGGTGGCCGCGAAGCCGGCAAAGGCCCCCGCCTGATGGGCACAACCCTCTCCGACGCTCAGATCGTCTACCGGATCAAGAAAGGCAGGCAGGGATACATGCCGGGGTTCGAGGGCAGCTTCACCGATGAGGAGATCAAGGGGCTGGTGGCCTATATCCGAGGTCTGCAGCCGCAGTGACGGGCCGGCGGAGCCCCGCGCCTGCCGGTGCAGGGCTCCGATTCCATCTGGATAACACACTCGTGGACATGAGAGCGCAGCGGCGTGCTATGCTTCGCGCATGAAGCAGCCGGTCCCCGCTACCGCGTGTAAGAATCGAGAAAAGGATCTCCGATCGCTCGCCGGCCCGGGCCGGCGACGTCCCACTTTCTGGTCGACTCCGGGGCCAGTCCAACCTGCGCCTGATCGTTGTGAGGGATGGCACAGCCGCGGCCGTCCCGCTCTGGTGAGCTGCGGCGACGACGCCTGGGCCGTAACCACGCGCGCTCGCGGCCTCTCGCAGCGGAGCTGCATAGCGGCGAGCCCCCGCTGGCGGAGCGGTCCCATCTTGGCCCGCCGCAAGGACGCCGTCATCACCGGGGCGCGCCCGTGGACTACGGATACGCACCCCCCCCGCGATGATGCCGCTCTTGCCGTTACGGGTTTGAAACGCGCGCCGCCAAGCCACGTAACGCGAAGCGGCAGGGACGGGCATTGGCGGTACGCGCTGCTGCGGAGGACGCGGCGACCTGGTCTTCGGCCTGCGAGGGATCGAGCCAGGCTCGCAACGAGCTCCCGCAGCGACGTAGATCCCGAGGAACTAACACAGCGATCTCGGGACAAAAGGAAAGGGCGCGAGCTTGCTCGCGCCGAACTGTTTAATCTCGCGGATATGACATGAAAATGAAAGCAACCGGCAAGCTCTCCAATCCACGTGACATTCGTCATCGGCTCGGCATGAACCAGCAGGAATTCTGGGGGCGCATCGGCGTGACCCAAAGCGGCGGCTCTCGCTATGAGAGCGGACGCACCATGCCAAAGCCAGTCCAGGAGTTGCTACGCCTCGTGCATGTCGATCAAATCGACGTACGCAAGATCACTCGCAGCGACTACCAGGTCATCGCGTACCTGAAGTCCTCGGACCCCGGCCTGTACAAGCGGTTGCGCGAGCAAGCGGCCAGCAACCAAGCCGCTCCGAAGCGCGGGAAGCGCCGCCGCGCCTGATTTTCCGTCCCGACCGCCCCTGGGCAACCGCACGAGCCCGGGGGTCGTCACGGCAGGTCTCCCGCTCCGGCCGGGTAGGCGCGGGCGCTTACGGGAGCAGCTCCCCTCCCTTGGTGCGGGCCGCCGCGAGCGCCTCTTGCGGGTCCCGCAGTCTCCAACGCCACCTAGGCAACCGCCCGCCCCAGCGGTGTGCACCGGGCGCGCGGTGTGCAAAACCAGTTGTGCCCCACCAGCTTCCGCTCGTGATTTCAGAATAAGAACGCTCCGTCCGGCGTTCTACATGCGCGTTTGGCACTTCGGCCCGGATCACTCCTGACTGCGCAACATGCCGAGCCGCGTCGCATGCGCGACGACCATCACCGCCGCCGGAGCCGCTGACGCGTCTACAGGCGCATGACGCTCGGCAAAGCCCAGCCCGGCGACAGGGACACTTCAGTGCCTGCGGGCCGATAGATCTGGCCAGTCGGCATAGATTGGTGGAAACTACAGGCTGCGACGCCGCCCGCCGCCGCAACCAGAACCGCATGTGTCAGACCCGCAGCCGGTCGACAGCTATGAGTCGGCTGCGGGCTTGACCGCAAACCACAACAGGCTTTGTAAGGAGGACACCATGCGACTCTCAGCGTTGTTTCCAGCATTTACCCTGATGCTCGCCGCTGGATTCTCGGCGACGACGTCAGCCGATGAACCCATGCAGATTCCCGTCGCCACCGGCACCATTCAACCCGGAGACGGGCAAGCCGTCACCTTCAAGGGGAACCCTCTGCCACTCGCCGGCAAGCCAATCAAGGTGGGTGAGCCGCTACCGTCGGTGATTCTCACCGGGGCGGGGTTGGCTCCGGTGAACATCGCGGATGCCAAAGGGAAGGTACGGATCATCAACGTCGTTCCATCTCTGGACACGCCCGTCTGCGATGCCCAGACCCATGAACTCTCCGAGAAAGACCCGGCGTTGGCGGAGAACATCGAACTCGTCACGATCAGCATGGACCTTCCCTTCGCGCAGGCCCGCTGGGCGCGCGCGGCAAAGGTCAAGAACGTAACGTTCCTGTCTGATTACAAGGACGCCGAGTTCGGCATGAACACTGGGCTTCTGATTCAGCCGTTGCACCTTCTCGCTCGCAGTGTGATCGTGACGGACCGCAACGGTGTCGTGCGGTACATCCAGGTGGTTCCTGAGATCACCCAGCTCCCGGACATGACCGCTGCGATGTCTGCAGCCAAGGGCCTGCTCTGAGCTCGAGTCGGTCCGACCGGAGCCCTCCGATCCGCCCGGAACGCCTGGGTCGACCGAAGTGACCGCTCTGGTCGAGGAGATCGAGTGCCCGCCCGCTAGGAGACGCAAGCCTGCATCCTCTAGCGCGAATGGCCGGGTGGCGGGTCTGCTCCGCCTCCCGGCCAAGCTGCCCGGGCTCGTGGCCGGAGCAGCGCTTGGACTTCTGGCACGTTGCCGGCGCTGCGAGCGGCACTTGTCTTAGTGGGTAAGCGGCCGCACCGGACACACTGTTCCGCTGCCGCACGACCGCCCGCCGCTGGGCCTCGTACTGTCGGGTGCGACCTCGACCGTAGGGGCGGAGGGTGAGGGATTCGAACCCCCGGTACCCTCGCGGGTACGCCTGATTTCAAGTCAGGTGCATTCAACCGCTCTGCCAACCCTCCGCTGCGCGCGGTGCAGCCATCGATATCCGCCCGCGCCAGGGTTCTCCGACGCGTTCCATGGAACCGCCGTTCCCCCGCTGGTTACATGCCCGGCGACTGTGCTCGCGACCGCCAGATGATAGCCCCCGCTGTGGCGTCAAGCCAGCGACGGGTTGAAACTTCGCCTCGTCTACCCTACTCTTAGACTTGTCGCTTTTTGGCTGAGGAGGCCTCGAGCTTATGCAACCCGAACTGCAGTACCCGGCGCGACCTACCACGCTCGGCGTCCAGCAGAACAGAGTTCTACGCAACACCTATCTGCTGCTGGGCCTGTCCATGATCCCGACCGTGATCGGCGCACTGATCGGGGTCAACACCAGCTTCGCCTGGTTGGCCGCCCACCCAATCCTGGGCCCGGTCCTGATGCTTGCGGTCATGATCGGTTGCCTGTTCGCCGTGCAGGCACTGCGCAACAGCGTCTGGGGTGTCGTCGCGATGCTCGCCTTCACGCTGTTGATGGGCTGGTGGCTCGGCCCGATGCTGCAGTACGCGCTGCATTTCCGCAACGGCGCGCAGCTCATCGGCCTCGCCGCAGGCGGCACCGGTGTCATCTTCTTCGGCCTGGCCGGCTATGCCACCGTTACGCGAAAGGACTTCAGTTCCCTCGGCAAATTCCTGTTTGCGGGCCTGATCCTGCTGGTGCTCGCGTCGGTTGCGAACCTGTTCTTCCAGGTTCCGGCGGCCTCGCTGACGATCTCTGCCATCGCGGTGGTGCTGTTTGCGGGCTACATCCTGTACGACGTCAGCGCGATCATCCACGGCGGTGAGACCAACTACGTGATGGCCACGCTGCGGGTCTACATCGACCTCTACAACCTCTTCGTGAACCTGTTGAACCTGCTCCTGGCCTTCGCAGGCAACCGGGATTGACGGCGGCGCTCGCGGAATCCGCGAAACGGGGGGCTCGCCAAGAACTCCGAACCCGTTATTCCCGCGTGAACAGCGCGATGGATTCGACGTGTGACGTGTGCGGGAACATGTTGACGACGCCCGCCGCCTCGAGCGCAAAGCCGCGCTCGTGCACGAGTCGCGCTGCATCTCTCGCCAAGGTTGCGGGGTTGCACGAGACGTAGACGACGCGACGTAGCGTCTCGGGAAGCGCACCGACCAGCTCGCTGGCGCCCTCGCGCGGCGGATCGATCAGGGCTTGGTCGAAAGGGCCCAAGCGCGCCATCAGCTCGGCGGGGTTCCGGGCTAGATCGGCGCAGATGAACTCGACCTGCCCCGAGAGCCCGTTCCGTCGCGCGTTCTCCTCGCCCTGGCGCACCAGTTCCGGATTGCCTTCCACGCCGACAGCATGCGCGCCGGAGCGTGCGATCGGCAGCGTGAAGTTGCCCAGCCCGCAGAACAAGTCTAGAACGCGCTTCCCCGGGCTGGGCCCCAAGAGCGCGATGGCCCGCCGCACCAGAACACGGTTCACCTCGTGGCTTACCTGCGTGAAGTCGGTCGGGCGGAACGCCAGACACAGATTGAAGTCCGGCAACCGATAGGTCAGAGGAGCCACCGAGGCCGGGTCGAGCGGGTATTCCGAGCCGGGCCCACGGGGCTGCACGTAAACGTCAACGCCATGGATCGCGCCGAACGTCTGCAGCAACCGCTTGTCGCCATCGGGCAGTGGATCGAGCACGCGCAGGCACAGAGCGATCTTCGCCTCGCCTGCCGCGAGCTCGACTTGCGGGATCCGGGCCGCGAGCTCTAGCCGCGAGATCAGCCCCCGCAAAGGGGCGATCAACGCGGACGCCTGCGGCGGCAGCACGTCGCAGGAATCCATATCCACGACCAAGTGGGTCCGACGTTCGTGGAACCCGACCAAGGCCCCGCCTTTGCGCGGCACTACCCGGATCGACATTCGCGCGCGGCACCGATAACCCCACGCAGCACCGTGCACCGGCGACAGCAGCATCCGCGCTTCGAGTTTGCCGATCCGGAGCAAGTTGTCTTCTAGAATGCGCTGCTTCGCAGCGACCTGGGCACGCGACTCGAGGTGTTGGAGGCTGCAGCCTCCGCAACGCTCATAGTGCGGGCAGCGCGGCTGCACGCGCAGGCAGCTTTCCCGCAGCACGCGCATCGAGTTGGCCCGGTCGAACCTGGGTTGGCGCCGCCAGATCTGGACTTCGACGCGCTCGCCTGGAAGCGCGCCGTCGATGAACACAACCTTCCCGGCGATGCGCGCGACGCCGCGTCCCTCGGAGTCGAGCGACAGCACGTCGGCTTGCGGCGGTTCAGCGGGCGCTCGGGCTTTCTTGAGGCTGCGAAGCGGACCGCTCCCAGGCACCTGTAAACTCCTGCCAATGCGGCACCGTCGAGCGTTCGAGCGTCGTCTGGACCAAGGTCAACTCGCGCTCGTACTGGTCGCTGTCCAATAGCCCCCGCATCAGCTGAAAGCGAAGAAACACCAAGTACGTGTTGGCGGCGTCCGTCTCGCAATAGTTGCGGATCGCCATGATCTCTCCGCGCTGGAACGCATCCCATACCATGGATCCATCCATCCCGAGCTTGCCCGGGAAGCCGAGCAGCCGTGCGATCTCGTCCAGCGGGGCACTCGCGCGCCCCTGGTACAGCGATAACAGATCCATGAGGTCGAGGTGTCGCGTGTGGTAGCGGCTGATGTAGTTGTTCCATCTGAACTCGCGATCAGCGTCGCCCAGTTCCCAGTAGCGCCGCGCCGTCACGCCGTGGATCAAGCACCGGTAATGCAGCACCGGCAGATCGAACCCGGCCCCGTTCCATGAAACCAACTGCGGCGTGTACCTCTCGATGCCATCGAAGAAGCGCTTGAGCAGCGCGCCTTCCGCTTCGTGCGGATCTCCCAAGCACCAGACGGTGAAGCTGTTGCGTTCTCGGAGCGCGCAGGCGATGGCCACGACCCTGTGCAGGTGCAGCGGAAGGAAATCGCTGCCGGTGCTCTGGCGGCGGCGGTGGAAGGCCAGTTGCGCCACGTCTGCGTCGCTCATCGTGCCGGGCAGCCCATGGATGCGGCGCAACCCGGCAACATCCGGTACGGTCTCGATGTCAAACGCGAGGATGGGGGTCACCGGCGATCCCGAATGGATGAAAGCGTGGTGCACTGCAGCCAACCGATTGTAGCAGTTCCGCGCGCGAACCCCCGCCAATGCGCCTGCGTGCTAACATGCTTTCCAAACCACGATCGAGGCTGGTCCCAGAGCGGGGCTGTTGAGTGGGAGGCGAGAACTTGGACACGCCCGCGCGAGTGCAGCCCGCACCCTCCGGGTTCGCGGCACCAGACTACATCAAGCATCAAGGCCTGCTACGGTGGGTGCAGGAGGCGGCGGCTTTGACCGGTCCCGACCGGGTCGTCTGGTGCGACGGCTCAGAGTCGGAGTACAAAGCGCTGTGCGCCCAGCTCGTCGCGGCCGGCACTCTGATTCCACTCAACCCCGCCAAGCGCCCCGGCAGCTACCTGGCGCGCTCCGATCCGAGCGACGTCGCGCGCGTCGAGGACCGCACCTTCATCTGCAGCATCCATCGGCACGACGCCGGCCCGACCAACAACTGGGTCGAGCCCGCCGAGATGAAAGCCACCCTCACGCGGCTGTTCCACGGCTGCATGCGGGGCCGCACGATGTACGTCGTGCCTTTCACCATGGGGCCGGTCGGATCCCCGCTCACCAAGATCGGGGTCGAGATCACGGATTCGGCGTACGTGGCCGTCAGCATGCGCACCATGACGCGCATGGGTCGCACTGCCTTGCAAGCGCTGGGGGAGCGCGGCGACTTTGTGCCTTGCCTGCACTCCGTCGGTATGCCGTTGGCAAGCGGCCAAAAAGACAGCCCCTGGCCCTGCAACCATGACCACAAGTACATCGCGCATTTCCCCGAAGAGAACGCGATCTGGTCCTTCGGGAGCGGATACGGGGGCAACGCGCTGCTGGGGAAAAAGTGTCTGGCGCTACGCATCGCCTCCAGCATGGCGCGCGAGCAGGGATGGCTCGCCGAGCACATGCTCATCTTGGGCGTCGCCTCGCCCGGCGGGGAAAAAACGTACGTGGCTGCCGCCTTCCCGAGCGCCTGCGGGAAGACCAACTTTGCGATGTTGATCCCGCCAGCCGCATTCCACGGCTGGAAAGTGACCACGATCGGTGACGACATCGCGTGGATCAGGCCGGGAGCCGACGGGCGGCTGTACGCCATCAACCCCGAGTACGGCTTCTTCGGGGTTGCTCCGGGAACATCGGAGCAATCCAACTCGAACGCCATGGCGACCTTGTCGCACGACTGCATCTTCACCAACGCCGCGCTGACCGCAGACGGCGATGTCTGGTGGGAAGGCAGGTCGGAGCCGCCGCCCGAAGCGCTGGTCGACTGGCGAGGCGAGCCCTGGACTCCCGCGACGGGAAGAAAGGCTGCGCACCCCAACGCACGCTTCACCGTCGCGGCCGCGCAGTGTCCATCGATCGACCCGGACTGGGAAAGCCCAGAAGGTGTGCCCATCTCCGCGTTCATCTTCGGCGGCAGGCGCAGCGACACGGTCCCGCTCGTGTACGAAACGTTCAACTGGTGCGACGGAGTGTATGCCGCGGCCACCCTGGGCTCCGAGACCACCGCCGCCGCCAGCGGCAAGGTCGGCGAAGTGCGGCGCGACCCCTTCGCGATGCTACCGTTTTGCGGCTACCACATCGGCGATTACTTCGACCATTGGCTCGATATGGGGCGCGCGGTCCGGAATCCGCCGCGCATCTTCTGCGTCAACTGGTTCCGCCGCGACGCCGACGACAAGTTCCTTTGGCCCGGCTACGGAGAGAACATGCGCGTGCTGGAGTGGATCGTGCGGCGCTGCAGAGGGCGCGCCGGCGCGACACAAAGCGCGCTGGGTTGGATGCCGCGAGCTTGCGATCTGGAATGGTCCGGGCTGGACGCGTCGGTCCGCAGCCGCTACGCAGACCTCATGGCCGTGGAGCGCGACCTCTGGATCCACGAGCTACTGCTGCACGAAGAGTTGTTCGTCAAGCTCTACGACAAACTGCCGAAGGAATTCGTCCTCAAGCGCGAGCTGCTGCTTGCCAGCCTGTGGCGCTCGCCGCAGCGTTGGACGGTCCCGGACTAGCCCGGACTGTTGACGCGAAGGCGCAGACCGTTGGGTCTCAATCAGCCGAACACGCCTGTGGACAAATAGCGATCACCCCGGTCGCACACGATGGTGACGATCACGGCCTGTCTCACCCCCGAAGAGACCTGAAGCGCAGCCCACAAAGCCCCGCCTGAGGAGATCCCCGCGAGGATTCCCTCTTCCTGCGCCAGCCGCCGCGTCATGTGCTCCGCATCCGCCTCGCTGACCTCGATGATGCGATCGACGCGGCTCGGGTCGTAGATCTTGGGCTGGTAGGCCTGCGGCCACTTGCGGATCCCGGGGATCTGCGAACCCGGTGCCGGCTGACAACCCATGATCTGGACGTCCGGGTTTCTCTCCTTGAAGTAACGCGAGCAACCCATGATGGTGCCGGTGGTCCCCATGCTGCTCACGAAATGCGTGATCTTGCCCTGCGTGTCGCGCCAGATCTCCGGCCCGGTCCCCTCGTAGTGTGAACGCGGGTTGTCGGGGTTCGCGAACTGGTCGAGGATCCGTCCTTCGCCGCGCGCCTGCATCTGTTCCGCTACGTCGCGCGCCATCTCCATGCCGCCGTCCTTGGGCGTCAGCACGATCTTGGCCCCGTAGGCCGCCATGGTCTGTCGGCGCTCCGCCGACAGATGCTCGGGCATGACCAGGACCATGCGATAGCCGCGCATCGCCGCCACCATCGCGAGCGCGATGCCGGTATTTCCGCTCGTGGGCTCGATCAGCGTCTCGCCCGGCTTGAGCTCACCGCGTGCCTCGGCATGCGCGATCATCGACAGCGCGGGCCGGTCCTTCACCGATCCGGCCGGGTTGTTGCCTTCGAGCTTCGCTAGGATCACGTTGGTGGTGTGGCCCGCGATGCGCGTGAGCTGCACCAGCGGCGTGTTGCCGACAAAGTCCTGGAGTGTCTTGTACATCAGGCCGGCTCGGGCACTGGGTGTGGGCGGCAACGCTGCCGCCTCAGCGCTCCAGCAGCCAGCGGACGTAGTCCCGCACGCCCTCCTCGACCGTGAGGAAGGGCACCGTGTAGCCGGCGCGACGCAACCGGCTGATCTCCGCTTGCGTATAGCTCTGGTACTTCTCCTTCAGGCCGGGAGGGAAGGCGGTGTACTCGATCAGCCCCTGCGCGCGCATCTGTTCCAGGTCCAACCTGTCTTCCCCTTGGACCTCGCGCACTGCATTGATCGTCGCGGCGGCGAGCTCGTTGAAGCTCTGGGCGCGGCCGGTCCCGACGTTGAAGATCCCGGATTGCGCGGGATGCTCGAGGAAAAACAGGTTCACTCGGACAACGTCCTCGACGCAGACGAAGTCGCGTCGCTGTTCCCCCGCGTCAAATCCGCCGCTCGCCTCGAACAGCTTGACGCGGCCTTCGCTACGGTATTGATTGAAGCAATGGAAGGCGACCGAGGCCATGCGTCCCTTGTGTTGCTCCCGCGGGCCGTAGACGTTGAAGTAGCGCAGCCCCACCACCTGCGCCGTATTGTCTGCCCAGCGCCGCCGGACCACATGGTCGAACAGGAATTTAGAGTAGCCGTAGACATTGAGCGGCCGTTCGCATTCCGGGTCCTCTTTGAACACGCGTCCTGCGCCGTACACCGAAGCCGACGACGCATAGATGTAAGGCACCTCTTCCGCCTGACAATAATCCAGCAACTCGGCCGAGTAGCGGTAGTTGTTCTCCATCATGTACCGCCCGTTGGTCTCCAACGTGTCCGAGCAAGCGCCCTGATGCAGCACCGCCGTCACCTCGCCATCGAACGCGCCCAGCGCGAGCTTGCGCAAGAACTCTTCCTTGTCCAGATAGTCGGCGATCCGCAGCTCGGCGAGGTTGCGGAACTTTTCCCCGCGCGTGAGATTGTCGACCGCCAGGATATCGTCCTCGCCCGCGTCGTTGAGGGCTTTGATCAGGTTGGAGCCGACGAATCCAGCCGCACCGGTGACGATGATCGACATGGTTAGCTCAGGACAGACCGCATCATTCTAGGCCGGCCTCATGCGAAAAGCTCGTCCGGATGTACCACGGCAGTCCCCAGCTTGCCCACGACGATGCCAGCCGCCTTGTTCGCCCAGTACACGGCTTGCGCGAGGTCCTGCCCCGCGGCGAGCATGACGCCCAGCGTGGCGATCACCGTGTCGCCGGCCCCACTCACGTCGTACACTTCTTTGGCCACGGTCGGAACATTGAGCACCTCACCCTCGCGAATCAGGGTCATGCCTTCCTCGCTGCGCGTGACCAGCAGCGCTTCAAGCTCCAGGGACGTGCGCAGGCGCTGCGCGCGCCGCGCGAGGTCCTCCTCGCTCGTCCAGCGCCCGACGATATAGCGAAACTCGCTCAAGTTCGGTGTGAGCACAGTGGCGCCCCGGTACTTCTCGAAATCCTCGCCCTTGGGATCCACCAGCACGACCTTGCCCGCCTCTCGTGCTGCGGCAATCATGCGATCGACGTGAGCGAGCCCGCCCTTGCCATAGTCGGAAAAGATCACCACTTTGGCCGAAGACAGCCGCGCGTCGAATGTCGTCCGCTTCGCCTCCAGCGCATGCGCGCCCGGAGGCGCCTCGAAGTCGATGCGCAGCAGCTGCTGCTGCCTCCCGATCACGCGCAGCTTGACTGTGGTGTTCACGGTGGGATCGCGCGTGAGCTGCGCGCTCACGCCCTCAGCGTGCAGCAAGCGCGCCAGCGCATCGCCGGCCTCGTCCACGCCCGCCACGGCCACCAGATCGACTCTGGCTCCGATCGCGGCCGCGTTGCGTGCGACGTTGGCGGCGCCTCCCGGCCGCTCCTCGGTGCGAGTGATGCGCGCCACGGGTACCGGCGCCTCGGGAGAAATCCGGCTCACGTCCCCGAACCAGTAGCGGTCGAGCATGACGTCACCGACCACCAGCACGTGGGAGTCGGACAGATCGGGACGATCGTTCATCGGGAGTGAGCTCGCGATCGCGTGCGGCGTCCGCCGAGACAAGCCATGCGACTAGGCCATCAGGAGCGTGCACGCCGGCATTGTGCGGCCCACTCGAGACGGCGAGACGCCGGTCTTCATCCGACTTCCTGCGAGCGTCCGATCGGGTAGTATTCCAGGCCCGCTTCCCTGACCGCACGCGGATCGTACAGATTGCGGCCATCGAAGATGACAGGTGTCTTGAGTCGTTGCCGGATCGCCGAGAAGTCGGGGCTGCGGAACTCTTTCCACTCGGTCACGATGAGCAGCGCATCGGCTCCGTCCAGAGCCTGCATCGGCGCGTCCGCAAAGTTCACGCCCGGCTCGCTCGCGAGCGCACGCCGTGCTTCTTTCACCGCGACCGGATCGTAGGCTCGCACGCTGCCCCCGCGCTGGAGAATCTCGCGGATCACAACCCGGCTGGGCGCTTCCCGCATGTCGTCGGTGTTGGGCTTGAACGCTAGTCCCCACAGCGCGAAGTGCTTCCCTTCCAGCCTGTGAC
>Ga0335084_10002301_pt1 | contig 18383 bp, 17 predicted proteins | sample Lox_Sample_44_FD_206721 | JGI IMG/M metagenome (GOLD analysis project Ga0335084, IMG submission 206721) | Soil microbial communities from Loxahatchee National Wildlife Refuge, Florida, United States - Lox_Sample_4.4 | ecosystem: Environmental > Terrestrial > Soil > Wetlands | place: USA...
GCTCAAGGTGGGCATGGTCTTCGCCGTCGAGACCTATTGCCCGGCGAAGGACGGGATCTCCGCCGCGCGGATCGAGGAAGAGGTGATCCTCACGCCGACCGGGCCGAAGGTGATCTCGCTCTTTCCGGCGCAGGAGCTGCCGATCGCGAATCCGTATTGATCCTCGGGTGCGCGCTCCATTGGTGTCAACGACAGCCAACTCCAGCGGAAGAAAGGGACCAAGATGCTGAACTACGGGTATGGCGGGATTCTGGGCATCCTCGTGCTCGCCGGCGACATCTGGGCGATCATCAATATCTTCCAGAGCTCCGTCTCGAACGAGAAGAAGCTCATCTGGATACTCGCCGTAGTGCTGCTGCCTCTGCTCGGCTTGATCCTGTGGTTCTTTCTGGGGCCGCGCGACCGCGCGGCGTAACGCGGACTTCGTCGACAAAGGAGCTTCCATGCCAGCACAAAAACCAGAAGACCTCGACCGCCTCTTCGAACAGGCGCTCAACGCCGGCAGGCTCGACGATCTGGTCGCGCTCTACGAGCCGCAGGCGACCCTCATGCCGATGCCCGGCAGCCTCGTCACGGGCCACGCCGCGATCCGCAACGCGTTGGCCGGATTCCTCGCCGGCAAGCCGAAGATCTCGCTCGCCCCGAAGGTGGCGGCGCAGTCGGGCGACATCGCCGTCGTGAGCGGCAAGTGGGATCTCGAGGTTACCGGTCCCGACGGCAAGCGCGCGCAGATGACCGGGCAGGAGGTCGTGGTCGCGCGGCGTCAGGCCGACGGGAGCTGGCGCATGGTTGTCGACCTGCCGTTCGGGGTGGGGGCGTAATGGCGAAAGCCAAGCGATCCGCGGCCGCGCGCGTCGGCTGGATTGGCGCCGGCCGCATGGGCTATGCGATGGCCGAGCGCCTCGCCAAGGCGGGGGCTGACCTCACCGTCTGGAACCGCACCCGTGCGAAAGCCGAGCCGCTCGCAGCCCATGGAGCGAAGATCGCGCAGAGCCTTGCCGAGATCGCGGCGTGCGACATCGTGTTCTGCATGGTGTCGACCTGGGAGGACGTGAAGGAAGTCGTCGCCGGTCCGGCAGGGCTGCTCTCCGGCGCCAAGGCACCGCGGCTCTTCGTCGAGTGCTCGTCGATCTCGCTCGAGGGTTCGGCCGAGCTGCGCTCGATTCTCGCCAAGCGCAAGATCGAATGCCTCGCGGCCCCGGTGTCGGGCAATGCCAAGGTGGCGAAAGCCGGCCGCCTTTCCTTCGTGTGCTCAGGACCGCGGAGCGCCTTCGAGGCTGCGCTGCCCTTTCTGAAGCTGATCGCGCCGGCCGCAAGCTATGTGGGCGAGGGTGAGCTCTCGCGCATCGTCAAGATCTGCCACAACGTCTTCCTCGGCGTGGTCACGCAATCCTTGGCCGAGATCACCGTGCTCGCGCAGAAGGCGGGCGTCCCGCGGCACGCCTTCCTCGACTTCATCAACCAGAGCGTGATGGGCTCGACCTTCTCGCGCTACAAGACGCCCGCGTTCGTGAACCTCGACTTCAAGGTGACCTTCACTCCGCATTTGCTGCGCAAGGATCTCGATCTCGGCCTTGATGCGGGCAGACACTTCGAGGTGCCCATGCCGCTAGCGTCGACCACACGCGACATCCTGCAGACGCTCATCGGCCGCGGCATGACCGAGCAAGATTTCGCGCAGCTGCTGCTCCTGCAGGCGGAAGCCTCCGGCATAAAGCTCTCGCCCGAGAAAGTGGCCGTCAGCGACGGCTTGAGCTAGACAGTTCCCATGGAGACAACTATGAGATACGGAAGATACATCGTTGCGCTCATGCTTGCGTGCGCGTGGGTTGGTCCGGCGCCCGCGCAGGGCTACCCCAGCAAGCCGGTTCACATGATCGTATCGTTCACAGCCGGCAGCGCCACGGACATTCTCGCACGCACCTACGGGCAGAAGCTCTCCGAGATGTGGGGCCAGCCGGTCCTCGTGGAGAATCGCCCTGGGGCGGGCGGTACGATAGGCGAGGCAGTCGTGGCCAAGACCCCCGGCGACGGCTATACGCTGCTCGTGAATTCGGCGGCGCAGGCGTACAACCCATCCATCTATCAGAACCTGTCGTTCGACACGACCAAAGACTTCGCCGACATCGCAGCGCTCGGCGGCCAGCCGAATGTCCTCGTGGTGTCGCCCTCGTTGGGCGTGAAGACGATCGGAGAGCTGATCGCTCTCGCCAAGCAGAAGCCGGGACAGCTCAACTACGCGTCCGCCGGCACCGGAAGCGGGACGCACATCAACGGCGAGAAATTCAAGCTCGCCGCGGGCATCGACGTCGTCCATGTCCCCTACAAGGGGTCGCCGGAAGCGCTCACCGACACGATCGCCGGACGCGTCACGTACTACTTTTCGCCGATCTCCGCCGCGCTGCCCTTCGTGCGCGAGGGGAAGCTCGTCGCCCTCGCCGTGAGCACCGTCAAGCGCTCGAGCGCGCTGCCTAACGTGCCCACGGTCGCAGAGTCGGGGCTGCCGGGATTCGACTATTCGCTGTGGGTCGGCCTGTTCGCACCGGCGGGCACGCCGCCTGAGGTGATCGACAAGATCGCTCGCGACGTGCGCGCCGCGTCGCAATCCGCGGATGTAAAGGAGCGCTTCGCCGCGCTCGGCGCGGAGGCCATGCCGATGACGCCGCAGGAGTTCACCAAGTTCGTGCAGAACGAAATCGACGAATCGGCGAAGGTCATCAAGGCGGCGGGGATCAAGGCACAGTAGCCGCGGGATCGCGCGCCGCGAGTCGGGGCAGACTCGCGACGCGCAACGGGGTCAAGGAAAAGGGGTGCTGGCAGGCAAGGAGCTTGTGGCTTCGGGCATAATCCCGTCGAAGAAGGGCCGCGCCAGGACTGCCCGATTGGAGGATCCGCTGGACACGTTTCCCCGGCTGCTGCTGCAGCACGCCAAGGCTCGCCCTGCGGCGCCCGCGACGCGCGAGAAGGATCTCGGCATCTGGCAGACCTGGTCGTGGGCGCAGGTGGCTGCGGAAGTGCGGGCGCTCGCCTGCGGGCTCGCCGCACAGGGGTTTCACCGCGGAATGCACCTCGCGATCATCGGCGACAACCGGCCCCGCCTCTACTGGTCCATGGCCGCCGCGCAGGCGCTCGGGGGCATCGCCGTTCCGATGTACCAGGACGCGCCCGCCGCTGAATTCGTCTACGTGCTCAACGATGCCGAGATCGCGTACGCGATAGTCGAGGATCAGGAGCAGGTCGACAAGGTGCTCGAGGCGACACCGCAGGTGCCGAGCCTGAAGCACATCTATTTCGACGATCCGCGTGGGCTGCGTGACTATGAAGGCGTGGCCAGCCTGGAGCGCCTGCTCGAGATCGGCCGCGAATACGACCGCGCGCATCCGGGCTTCTTCGAAGCGGAGGTCGCCAAGGGCAACGCCGACGACGTGTCGATCATGCTGTATACGTCCGGCACAACGGGCAAGCCGAAAGGCGTCTGCCAGACGCACCACGCGTTCATCGTCTCGGCGCGCGGCGGCTGCGGCTTCGACAAGCTCGGCCCCGAGGAGAGCATTCTTTCTTACCTGCCGATGGCCTGGGTTGGCGATCATCTTTTCTCGTACGCCCAGTGGCTGGTTGCGGGCTTCACCATCAACTGCCCCGAATCGGCCGACACGGTGATGACCGACATGCGCGAGATCGGCCCCACCTATTTCTTCGCTCCCCCGCGCATTTTCGAGAATCTCCTCACGCAGGTGATGATCCGTATGGAGGACGCGAGCGCGCTGAAGCGATGGCTGTTCCGGCGCTTCACGGCGCTGGCGCGGCGCGTCGGGCCGGAGATTCTCGACCGCAAGCCGGCCCCGCTCGCCGACCGGCTGGCCTATGCCGTCGGCAACTTTCTCGTCTTCGCTCCGTTGCGCAACGTGCTGGGCATGAGCCGCATCCGCGTTGCGTACACGGCGGGCGCCGCGATCGGGCCGGACCTCTTCCGCTTCTACCGGTCGATCGGCGTGAACCTGAAGCAGCTCTACGGGTCGACCGAAACCTGCGCCTACGTGTGCCTGCAGCCCGACGGCGCGGTCAAGTTCGACACGGTCGGCCAGGCGGCTCCCGGCGTCGAGATCAGGATCGCCGACAGCGGTGAGGTGCTCGTGCGCGGGCCGATGCTGCTCAAGGAGTACTACAAGCGCGCGGATGCCACTGCCGAGTCGATCGACCGCGATGGCTTCTTTCACACGGGGGACGCCGGCGTATTCGTCGACGGCGGCCAGCTGAAGATCATCGATCGCGCGAAGGATGTGGGCAAGCTTGCCTCCGGAGCGATGTTTGCCCCCAACTACATCGAGAACAAGCTCAAGTTCTTCGCTCACATCAAGGAGGCGGTCGCCTTCGGCAACGGTCGCGACAGGGTCTGCGCGTTCATCAACATCGACATGGGCTCGGTGGGGAACTGGGCGGAGCGCCGTGGAATTCCCTACTCGGGATACACCGATCTCGCCGCGAAGCCCGAGGTCTATCAGCTGATCAGGGAATGCGTCGAGCAGGTCAATGCCGAGCTCGCGCTGGAGGGCTCGCTGTCCGACTCGCAGATCCGCCGTTTCCTCATCCTGCACAAGGAGCTCGACCCGGACGACGACGAGCTCACCCGCACGCGCAAGGTACGGCGCGGCTTCATCGCAGAAAAGTACGCTGTGCTGATCGACGCGCTGTACTCGAGCAAGACCTCGCAGTACATCGAAACTCAGGTGAAGTTCGAGGACGGCCGCACGGGGATGGTCGCCGCCGACCTCGCGATCGCCGAGACGAAGGCCCTCCCGGCGGCTGCCGCGCGCAGGGCGGCATAGGCGCGGGAGCGGGTCGTCCAGCATGGTTTCGCAGCGCAAGATCGGTGAGGTCGTACTCAAGGTCGACGGCATCTCGCTCTCCTTCGGCGGCGTGAAGGCCATCTCGGGCGTGAGCTTCGACGTGCGCGAGCACGAGATCCGCGCCATCATCGGCCCCAATGGCGCCGGCAAGAGCTCGATGCTCAACGTCATGAACGGCGTCTACCATCCGCAAGAGGGAACGGTCACGTTTCGTGGCAAGGTGCGCCGCGACATGAACACCTACGATGCCGCGGCGCATGGCATAGCGCGCACGTTCCAGAACATCGCGCTGTTCCGCGGCATGTCGGTGCTGGACAACATCATGACCGGCCGCAACCTCAAGATGAAGGCGACGTTCCTTGAGCAGGCGATCTGGATCGGCCGCGCGAGGCGCGAGGAATACGAGAGCCGCCGCAAGGTCGAGGAGGTGATCGACTTCCTCGAGATCCAGCACATCCGAAGGACGCCCGTCGGCCGCCTGCCGTACGGCCTGCAGAAGCGCGTCGAGCTCGCGCGTGCGCTGGTGGCCGAGCCCTCGATGCTGCTCCTGGACGAGCCCATGGCCGGCATGAACGTCGAGGAGAAGCGGGACATGTGCCGCTTCGTGCTCGACGTCAACGAGGAATACGGGACGACGATCGTGCTGATCGAGCACGACATGGGCGTCGTGATGGATATCTCCGATCGCGTAGTCGTGCTCGACTACGGCAAGAAGATAGGCGACGGCCCGCCGGAGGAGATCCGCAGCAACCAGGCCGTGATCGATGCCTACCTCGGCGTAGCGCACTAGGGGAGCGCGTAGATGTCGTTCTTCTTCGAAGTGCTGGTCGGCGGGCTGCTCTCGGGGGTCATGTATTCGCTCGTTGCACTGGGCTTCGTTCTCATCTACAAAGCCTCCGGCGTGTTCAACTTCGCGCAGAGCGCGATGGTGTTCTTCGCCGCGCTGACCTACGTCGGCCTGGTCGAGCACGGACTCTCGCCCTGGCTTGCAGTACCCGCAACGCTCGTGGTCATGATCATCCTTGCCCTGCTCACGGAGCGCATCGTGTTGCGGCCGTTGGTCAACCAGCCGCAGATCACGTTGTTCATGGCCACGATCGGGCTGACCTTCTTCATCGAAGGGTTGGCGCAGATGGTCTGGGGCGCCAACGTCCGCGGTCTGGACCTTGGTCTCGAGGATGAACCCCTGCAGTGGCTCTCCGACAAGACGGGGATCAACGTCTCGAAATTCGACCTGGTCGCCGCCGGCGTGGCGGCGCTGCTGGTGATCGTGCTGGCGTTCTTCTTCAGCCGCACGCGGATCGGGCGTGCCTTGCGTGCCGTAGCCGACGACCACCAGGCGGCGCTGGCGGTCGGGATCCCCCTGCAGTACATCTGGGCCATCGTGTGGAGCGTCGCGGGCGCGGTCGCGCTCGTCGCCGGCCTGCTGTGGGGGGCGCGAAACGGGGTGCAGTACGCGCTGACGTTCGTGGCGTTGAAGGCGCTGCCGGTGCTGATCCTCGGCGGTTTCGATTCCGTGCCTGGCGCCATCGTCGGCGGGCTCATCGTTGGCGCATCGGAGAAGCTCGCCGAGGTCTACCTGGGTCCCTATGTCGGCGGCGGTATCGAAGGCTGGTTCCCCTATGTGCTGGCGCTTGCGTTCCTGCTCGTGCGGCCCGAGGGGCTTTTCGGCGAGAAGATCATTCGCAGAATCTGAACCATGCTCTACCGCGAAGCAGGGCAGTTCAAGACTTCCTATCGGACGGATGCGGCGATCTTCCCGATCCGCCAGGACCGGATCGCGTTCGCGCTGATCCTCGCCGCGGCGTTCGTCGTCGTTCCGCTGCTCGCCACCCCGTATGTCTTCACCGGAATCCTGATTCCCTTCCTCATCCTCTCGCTCGCAGCGATCGGCCTGAACATCCTGACCGGGTACGCCGGTCAGCTTTCGCTCGGCACGGCCGCCTTCATGGCCGTCGGCGCGTTCGCTTCGTACAATTTCGTGCTGCGCGTTCCCGGGATGCCCATGCTGCTCGCCTTCGCCGGCGGGGGCGTGGTGGCGGCGCTGGTGGGGATCCTTTTCGGCTTGCCGAGCCTGCGCATCCGCGGCTTCTACCTCGCGGTGGCGACGTTGGCCGCGCAATTCTTCATCCTCTGGTTCCTGACCAAGGTCGGCTGGATCTCCAACTACAGCACTTCGGGCGTGATCACGGCCCAGCCGATCGAAATACTCGGCTATGCGTTCACGACGCCGCGCGCGAAGTATCTGCTGCTGGTGTCGATCGTGGCCGTGATGGCCCTGGCGGCGAAGAACATGGCGCGAAGCAACGTCGGGCGCTCGTGGATGGCCGTGCGCGACATGGACGTCGCCGCGCAGGTGATAGGCATCAGGCTCATGCGCGCCAAGCTCCTCGCCTTTGCCGTGAGCTCCTTCTACTGCGGCGTCGCCGGCGCGCTCTACGCCTACGCGTACCTCGGCACCGTCGAGCCGGAGGCCTTCAGCCTCGACCTCTCGTTCCGGATTCTGTTCATGGTGATCATCGGCGGGGTGGGTACCGTCCTCGGTTCGTTCCTCGGCAGCGCCTTCGTGACGCTGCTCCCCGTGCTGTTGAGCGTCACGGTCCGTTACCTGGACAGCAACCTCAGCCTGCACATTCCCGAGAGCCTGATCTCGAATCTGGAGGTAATGATCTTCGGCGTCTTCATCATCTTCTTTCTGATCGTCGAGCCGCATGGGCTCGCCCGCCTCTGGCAGATCGCCAAGGAAAAGCTGCGGCTATGGCCGTTTCCGCACTGATTGGCCCCGCCACCCCGTGTCCGCGCGGAGCGGGTAGGCGTACTATCTAGGGGGCTGCAAACCCTACAGTTCGCGACGTCTTGCGTGGGTGCCGATCGCGAAAGCGTTCCTACAATGTTTCTCTTAGGAGGGATGATATGAAGACAATAGCGTCTGCGGTGCTCGGCATTGCGCTGCTCGCCGCGGCAAGCGCGGCGCAGGCACAGAACGAGCAGTTCATACCGGTGCTGTCGTATCGCGTGGGACCGTACGCGGCCGGCGGATCCGGCTACTACGGCGGCGCGATCGACTACTGGACGCTCGTCAACATGACCGGCGGCGTCAACGGCGTGAAGCTCAAGTGGGAGGAGTGCGAGACCGAGTACAACCCGGCGAAGGGTGTCGAGTGCTACGAGCGTCTCAAGACCAAGAACGGCGGTGCGACGACGGTCGAGCCGCTGTCGACGGGAATCGCCTACGGGCTGTTCGACCGCGTCGCCAACGACAAGATTCCGATGACGACCTTCGGCTACGGCCTCGCGAGCTCGGCCGAGGGGCGGATCTATGACTGGGTGTTCCCCATCGGCACGACGTACTGGGATCAGATGGCGGCGATGATCGCCTATCTAAGCCAGAAGGAGGGCGGGGCGGACAAGCTCAAAGGCAAGAAGATCGCGTTCCTCTATCACGAGTCGGCCTACGGCAAGGAGCCAATACCGGTCCTCGACGCGCTGGCCGCGAAGCTCGGCTTCGACGTGCTGAAGATTCCCGTCGCCCCGCCGGGGCAGACGCAGGAATCGCAGTGGCTGCAGATCCGCCAGGCGAAGCCCGACTACGTTATCGTATGGACCTACGGCGTGATGAGCACGGTCGCCCTCAAGACGGCGGCGAAGACCGGCTACCCGAGGGACAAGCTGCTCGGCGTCTGGTGGGCCGCATCCGAAGAAGACGTCGTGCCCGCGGGCGATGCATCCAAGGGCTACGTCAGCGCCTCGTTCACCGCCAGCGGGACCAACTTCCCGGTCATGCAGGACATCAAGACCAAGGTGTACGGCGCCGGCAAGGGGAATCTCGAAGACCCCTCGCGCCTTGGCAACGTGATGTACACGCGCGGCGTCGTCTACGGCATCATCCTCGTCGAAGCGCTGCGCGTCGCGCAGGCTACCTACGGCAAGGGCAAGGTGATGACGCCGACGCAGCTGCGCTGGGGGTTCGAGCACCTCAACCTGACCGAAGCCCGCATCAAGGAGCTCGGCGCGGGAGGGCTCTTCCCTCCGATCAAGACGAGCTGCTCCGATCACGAGGGCTCCGGGATGGTGAAGTTCCAGCGCTGGGACGGCACCAGCTTCAAGCAGGTCACGCCGTTCATGGCGGGCGACCGTGACATGGTGCGCAAGATGGTAGAGGAGACCGCGGGCAAGTACGCTGCGGAGAAGAAGATCACCCTGCGCGATTGCTCGAAGGAAGGTTGATCGCGAGGCTGCGGGCGGTCCGGCGTTCATTCGGCCCGCCCGGTAGCACTTTCGGCCTCACACTCGCGCCATGTCCGCTGCCGTAACCGCGACCGCCGCTGCCGCGAAGAGCCACCTCACAATCAACAACATCGAGGTCATCTACGACCACGTGATCCTCGTGCTCAAGGGCGTCTCGCTCGAGGTCCCTAAAGGCAGAATCGTCGCGCTGCTGGGCGCCAACGGCGCCGGCAAGACGACGACGCTGAAGGCGATCTCCAATCTGCTGCGCGCCGAGCGCGGCGACGTGACCAAGGGCACGATCGAGCTCGAAGGCCGGCGCGTCGATCGACTGACCCCGAACGAGCTCGTGAGATTGGGCGTCTGCCAGGTGATGGAGGGCCGCCACTGCTTTCAGCACCTCACGATAGAGGAGAATCTCCTGACCGGCGCCTTCACGCGCAAGGCGTCGCGGGCGGAGATCAGGCTCGATCTCGAGAAGGTTTACCACTATTTTCCAAGGCTGAAGCAGCGAAGCCAGAGCCAGTCGGGCTACACATCGGGTGGCGAGCAGCAGATGACGGCCGTGGGGCGAGCGCTCATGGCACGTCCTTCGATGATCCTGCTCGACGAGCCATCGATGGGGCTTGCCCCGCAGATCGTCGAGGAGATATTCGAGATCGTCCGCGACCTGAATCAGAAGGAGCGGGTGAGCTTCCTGCTCGCCGAGCAGAACACCAACGTCGCCCTGCGCTTCGCCGACTACGGCTACATCCTCGAGAACGGCCGCGTGGTGATGGACGGCGCTGCCGCGGAGCTCGCCCGGAACGAGGACGTCAAGGAGTTCTACCTCGGGCTGTCGACCGCCGGGCGCAAGTCCTTCCGCGACGTGAAGCACTATCGCCGAAGGAAACGCTGGCTGGCGTAGTCCCGTCTCGTGTCCGATCATTTCGACACGCTTGAAACGCGCGATCCCGAGCTGCGCGAGCGTGCGCAGCTCGCGCAGTTGCGCGCTCAGCTCGCGTACGCGAGAGCAAGCACCAGCGCGTACGCCAAGCTGCTGGCCGATGTCGAACCGGCAGCAATCACCTCTCGCGAAGCGCTGGCGCGGATTCCTGTCGTGCGCAAATCGGAGCTCGTCGAGCTGCAGAAAACGGCTCGACCGTTCGGAGGCTTTGCCGCGAGCGGCTGGGGAAGCGAGCGGCGGCGCGCGGTCCTCGTCTTCGCTTCCCCCGGTCCGCTCTACGAGCCGGAGGGCGAGGCCGCCGACTACTGGCGACTCGCGCGGGCCCTGTTCGCTGCAGGCTTCCGCGGGGGTGATCTCGTGCACAACTGCTTCTCGTACCACCTCACCCCGGGCGGAGCGATGCTCGAGAGCGGTGCGCGTGCGCTGGGTTGCACCGTGTTTCGCGGTGGCATCGGGCAGACCGAGCAGCAGGTGCAGGCCATGGCGGAGCTTCGACCCGATGGCTATGTCGGTACGCCGTCGTTCCTGAAGATCATCCTCGAGAAGGCGGACGAGCAGGGCGTCCGGCTCCCGAGCCTCAGGAAGGCCCTTCTGTCCGGAGAAGCGTTTCCCGCGAGCCTGCGCGAAGCGCTGACCGCGCGGGGCATCGTCGCCTACCAGGTCTATGCGAGTGCGGACGTCGGAAGCATCGCCTACGAGTCGCCGGCGCGCGAGGGGCTGATCGTCGACGAAGGAGTGCTCGTCGAGATCGTCCGCCCCGGCACCGGCGATCCGGTTGCGCCAGGCGAGGTCGGCGAAGTCGTCGTCACCGAACTCGTCAACCTCGACTACCCGTTGATCCGCTTCGGCACGGGCGACCTGTCCGCCGCGATGGCGGGCGTATCGCCCTGCGGACGCAGCAACATGCGGATAAAGGGATGGCTAGGACGCGCCGACCAGACGACCAAGGTAAAAGGCATGTTCGTGCATCCCTCGCAGGTAGCCCAGATCGCCCGCAGGCATGCGGAGATACTCAAGGCGCGTCTCGTGGTCGACACCGCGGACGGCGCCGACCGCATGACGCTGCACGTAGAGATGGCGGACAATCGAACCACCAGCGCCGAGGCGATCATCGCCTCGATCCGCGAAATCACCAAGCTGCGGGGCGAGATTGCCTTTCACTCGCCAGGAAAGCTCCCCAACGACGGCAAGGTGATCGACGATAAGCGCACCTACACCTAGCGGCCTCCGACGGAACCAAAGCCGGTAATCCCGGCGCGCAGGTACCGCGCCCGCTTCTCGGGTGAGCCAACGCTCAACGCACGACGTGACGCAGGAAATCCGCAAAAGGGTCGACGAGGTCTATCGCGCGGAGTCGCGCCGCGTCTTCGCCACGCTCGTGCGTCTGCTCGGCGATTTCGATCTTGCAGAGGAGGCGCTGCACGACGCGTTTCGCGCCGCGCTCGAGCAATGGCCCCGCGACGGCGTGCCTGCCAACCCGCGCGCCTGGCTCGTCTCTGCCGGGCGCTTCAAGGCCATCGACGGCATCCGACGGCGCGCGCGCTTCGACGCGCTGGAGGATTTCGCCGAGCAGGTCGAGGCGATCGCCGACGAAACGCCCGCGAGGGACAGCGACGAGATCGAGGACGATCGGCTGCGCCTGATCTTCACCTGCTGCCATCCGGCGCTCGCGCCGGAGGCGCAGGTCGCGCTCACGCTACGGGAAGTCTGCGGCCTCACGACCGAAGAAATCGCGCAGGCGTTCCTCACTTCGCCGGCCACGCTCGCTCAGCGCATCGTGCGCGCCAAGGCGAAGATTCGCGAGGCCCGCATTCCGTACGAAGTGCCTGGACCGGACGAGCTGCCGCAGCGCCTGGACAGCGTGCTGCGCGTGATCTACCTCGTCTTCAACGAAGGTTACTCGGCTTCCTCCGGAACGTCGGTCACGCGCCTCGACCTATCGAGCGAGGCGATCCGCGTCGGCCGGCTTCTCGCGGCGCTGTTGCCGGAGCCCGAAGCGATCGGTCTGCTCGCGCTGATGCTGCTGCACGAGTCGCGCCGCGCGGCCCGGGCTTCGGCAACGGGCGAGCTCATTCTGCTCAACGACCAGGATCGATCGCTGTGGAATCGCGAACTGATCGGCGAAGGCTCCGCGCTGGTACGCCAGGTGCTCGCCTCGCGGCGAGTCGGTCCCTACACCCTCCAGGCGGCGATCGCGGCGGTGCATGCCGAGGCGGTCGACGCAGAGGCCACGGACTGGAACGAGATCGTGGGCCTCTACGACGTTCTGCTGCGCACGGATCCGTCGCCCGTGATCGAGCTGAATCGCGCCGTCGCCGTGGCGATGCGCGACGGACCGGCGGCCGGCCTCGCGCTGGTGGACGCGATCCTCGCCCGCGGTGATCTTGCCGACTATCATCTGGCGCACGCGGCTCGGGCGGACCTTTGCCGGCGCATGGGCGACCTCGCCCAGGCGGGTACCGCCTACCGGCGGGCGCTTGCCCTCGCGAGGCAGGAGCCCGAGCGCCGGTTCCTCGAGCGCCGGCTGGCCGAGCTGGGCGACTGAGTAGCCCGACGCTCGCCGCAAAGAACCCTGGGGGAGCGCACCGTCCCGCCTGATCCGTTGCGTCCATGCGGCTGCATCGCCTGTCGATTTCGGCCTCGCCCGATCGACTAGGGAATGAAAGGAGCCGCAAAATGCAGGCAATCATCAATGGATTGGCGATATTGCGCCGGGCGATCGTGGAGCTTGGGCCGTACCTGATGCTGGAGCTCCTCCTTCCTGGAGGGACGATCATCGCCCTCGCCTTATTTCTGTACCGGCGCGGGAAGCTCGGCCTCGGCGAGCACAATCCCGCGCGGGCCCTCGCCATGTCGCTCGCAGCGATTGCGAGACGCCGCTAACCAAGGAGACGCAACGATGAGATTCATGGTGATAGTCAAGGCAACGAAGAACTCGGAGGCCGGCGTCATGCCAAGCGCGGAGCTTCTGGCCGAGATGGGCGCGTTCAACGAGGAGCTCGCCAAGGCGGGCGTGCTGCTCGCGGGCGAGGGCCTTCAACCGAGCTCGAAGGGGGCGCGCGTGAAATTCTCCGGCAACAAGCGCATCGTGACCGACGGCCCGTTCGCCGAGACCAAGGAGCTCGTCGCCGGCTTCTGGCTCTGGCAGGTGAAGTCCAGGCAGGAAGCGATCGACTGGGTCAAGCGCTGCCCGCACCCCATGCCCGGAGAGGAGGCGGAGATCGAGATCCGCCAGGTGTTCGAAGCCGAGGATTTCGGCGAGCAGTTCACCCCGGAGATGCGCAAGCAGGATGCGCTCCTGAGGGCGCGGACCGAGAAGGCTGCCAAATCGGCACAGCGCTGATGTCTTGGCAGCGGTAAGGGACTCGCGATGGCACAGGCCGAGCCGCCGACGCCTTCGTTCTCGGTCGCGATCGCCGCGTTCAACGCGGCCGAATGGATCGTTCCGACCGTTCGCTCTGCGCTCGACCAGACCTATCCCGCGAGCGAGATCATCGTCATCGGCGATGGCTGCAGCGACCGCACTGGCGAAGTTCTTGCGGCGAACTTCGGCAGCGCGGTCCGGTGGGTGAATCTCGATCGGAATTCCGGCGGTCAGTCGGTTCCCAACAATGAGGCCATCGCGCGCTCACGCGGAACCCATGTTGCCTACCTCGGGCACGACGACATCTGGTCGCCACGGCATCTAGAGCGGGTCGCCGAAATCGTCCGCGCTGGGAACCCCGACTTTGCAGTGAGCGGGGCCGTGTATCACGGGCCCGCGGGGTCGAGGTTCTACCAGATCACTGGCCTGTTCGATGATCCTCGAGTCGCCGCGGAGGAGTTCTTCCCGCCCTCGTCGTTCGCCCATCGCCGCGACGTCGTCGACCGCATCGGTTCGTGGCGCGAGCCAGATCTCCTGCGCGAGCCGGCCGATTGCGAATTTCTGCTGCGAGCCGTCGCACGTGGGTGCAGCTTCGCGTCCACGAAGACCATCACGGTCCACAAGTTCGCCGCGGGTCACCGTTATCTGTCCTATCGATATCGCTCCGGGGTTGAGCAGCAGCGAATGCTGGAACGGCTGAGCAGCGAGGAGGGGGAAGCCCAGCTGCTGCGCGAGATCGAGGCTGACATTGCCGCGGGCGCCGATCATCCGCCGGTTCGGTACCTCGATTTCCGCGCTTTCGACCGAGGTGAGCTCTACCGACGCAACCGCAGTGCGAAGGGACTCGATGCGGGCGCGCCGATCCGCGTGGATGCGCCCACGCGCTTCCCCGTGCAGGACTTCCCTGCAGCTCTGGATTGGCACGAGCTCGAACGGCATCCGCGCTACGGTCCGTTCCGCTGGTCGGGGCCGAATCCAAATCCCCGCTACTTCCTGAGCGTTCGTCTCGCCGATACCTTTCTGCTGCGGATCCACGTGCTCGCATTGGCCGACCCGTCCCTAGCCGGAACGCTGCGGCTGGAGGTCAACGACCGCGAGGTGCCTTTCACGCGCACGCGCAGCCCTACCGGGATGCACGTCCTCACCACGGCAACCATGGCCGGCTCGGTTGAAGATGGCCTCGTGATCCGCCCGTGTCTTGCCCGTTGTGTGCGCCTGCCGGACGGAAGAAGGGCGGGCCTTGCACTCAGCGCCATCGAGGTCGTGCCGCAGCGCTGACGCCCAGGCCTGTGCGGGGCGCCAGCCGCGACGTCGCCCTACCACTTGTAGGGGATCAGACTGCTCGCTGCCTCCGAATCCCAAGGCAGGTCAAGGGCGTCCGGTTGCTCGTAGTCGTACATCCGGTCGGGCATGTTAATGATGATCGCCTCGGAAGTACCTATGTTCTTCCAGCCGTGATAAAGATTCGGCGGGACGATCAGCAAACCCGGGTTCTTCTCGCTCACAACGAATTCGTTCACGCGCCCGAACGTCGGCGAATCCTTGCGCCCGTCGAAGACGACGAGTTTCACCAGCCCCGACACCACGAACAGTCGATCGGTTCCGAGCGGGTGCAGGCCCCATGCGCGGATGCGGCCGGCGAACGTCGTCGTGATGTGCACCTGGACGATCGGCATGCCCAGCAGCTCCCAGCTCACTCGGGCTACTTCTGTGACGTGCCCGTCCTCGTGGGGAACGGGACGCGTCGGCCGGAACCGGACCCCCTGCACGAGCGAGGCGTGCAGGTTGCCGTCCTTGTCGACGGCCGAGTGTTTGGCGATGAGCTCCTCGGCTCCGTGCACGTCGGGAATGCTCGGATCTCTCTTCATGGGGCAAAGCTCCCTTGCGACAAGGCGAACGCTCAGCGCCGATCCAATCGATAGATGCGCGACTCGCCATAGCCCTTGGCGAGCGCGAGCCGACCCACGTACTGGATCGAAAAATCACCATTGCCGGTGGCCGCGAGAGACGCGGCAAAGGCTTCGCTAGTGTAAACCATGCCCGGCGGCGTGACGGGTTCGATCCGCGCAGCCTTGGTCACGCTCGATCCGAAGTAGTTGTTCCGACCCATGATCGGATCGAAGCCGCAAAACACGGGCCCCGCGTGCAGGGCAATGCGCGCCTGGCTGGGCTCCGACAGGCCGACCGCTCGCCAATCGGCGTCTTCGATGCGCCGGAGGAAGGAGAGCGCGAAATCGGCGCCGTCGCGCGGTGAGTCGAAGACGGCGTAGAGCGCATCGCCCCAGGTGCTCGCCAGCAGCGGTTTCGCCCGTGCGGCCTCGATCTCGCCGGCGGCGATCTTCCAGAAGCTTTCCTGGAACAGCGGTGCGACCGCGTCGTCGAAGCGGCTCGAGCCGGCGAAGTCGGCGAATACGAGCGTCTTGATCGTGCGCTGAGGGCGAGCGGCCGGAGCCCTCGCGCGATTCGGGCTCGCCGTCGCCGAGCTTCTAGCTGTTGATGGCGCAGCGATCCGGCTTTCGACGGCGGTTGCACTCGAACCGGCGCGATTCCTGAGCTCACGCAGATCAATCGTTTCCGGCACGGCGACATTGCGGCGCCAGCGATCGAATGACGAATGCGTGCCGCCCAACCTGCCATCGGCCACCGGATCGATCACGCAAAGCAGCACCGGATTCGTTTCGAGCTGCGCTGCGCGCAACATGGCGAATCCTTCAAGCAGCACGGCCGCATGCTCGAAGAGCACGTCGTCGTCGAGGTGGCTCTCGTCGGTGGCCATGATGACGCGGGAGGCGCGCTTGAGCGCCGTGTCGAAGCGTTTGGTCCAGTCGTCTCCGCCGATCGCCACGCTGGTACGCACGAAGTCGGCCTGCACGAACGGCAGCACGACATTGACCTCGGCGCCGCAATCCAGCGCGGCCTCGATGAAGATGAGATCGGCGCCGCACGCCGCCGACGAGTAGACGACCGGCCGGTGGAACGCGAGGAGCCGCTCGCGAACCGCTGCCTCGACCGCGGGTGCGAGCGCAGCCGGAAAGCGCGGCTCCCGACGGTCGGGCGCGTCGATCATGTGACCTGCGAAGGCGATCACGTCGGGAACCGGCAGCTCGCGGAGCAGCGGACGAGCTTCAGGCAGCGAGCGCGCCAGCAGGGCGACCTGGCGCCGCATCGTCGCCACGCTGCCGGCATCGCCGGAAGCCTCGCGGTATGCCGCCGCATAAGCGGCGCGGGCGCGCTCGAACTCGCCGAGCAACATCCTTGCCTCGCCCTCGGTGGCGATATCCCAGAAATTGCGCGGCGAACTCTGCTTCGCGAGTGTGGTCGTGACCTCCCGCGCGAGCTGCTGCGATTTGCCTCGATCGCCGAGGACCTGCGAGAGCGTCGCTGCGTTGATCCCAGGGAAGGGATCGCGGTTCAGCGCGTAGGCGGCCAGATATTCGTCGCGAGCCCGCTCGGCGAGGGCCGTCGCTCCCGGGTGGTCGGGCGCGCGATGGTAGGCGTCCTTCCAGAGTCTGCCGCGCAGGCTCAGGACGTCGGTCAGACGGTCGGGTGCGGGCGACGCCGCCTGTGCGCGGTCGAGAATGGCGTGCGCTGCGTTGGCCGCTCCGGAGCGAGCGTGAGCGAGGGCGCCCCACCAAAGGAGATCTGCGTCGCCTGTATAGCGATCGATCGCTTCGCGAAAGGCGTCGCAGGCATCCCACGGCGCCCCCTGCTCGAGGTGTCTGCGGATGCGCTCGCAGGCCTCCGCACTGGCGCGAGGGTCGTCGCGGGAAGGGTTGCGCTCCATGCCGGGCGCGAGGCGCGTTGCCGGGCGGCTAGCGCTGTTTCTTCTGCTCCTCGGCGATCCAGCCGCGCAGGACCGTGCTGCTGACCTGCCGGCGCATGGGCGCGGGCAAGCCGTCCATCAGCGCGGCGGCCTGCGTCAGCTGAGCCGCCCTTTGTGCCGGTGTCGCGAGCGCTGACACATACAGTGCCTGCGCGTACTGGGCGTGCTGCAACATGTCCTCGTTGTTGTTGCGCGCGTAGAGCTCGCGGTGCAGCTTGAGAATCGGTTCCATGATCTGCTGCGCTTCGGCCTGGCGTCCGAGCCGCGCCGCGATCATCGCGGCGAGCATGAGCTGGTCGGCCTCGTCGCGCCGCTCGGCCAGCGTTCGTATCGGAATGCCGCGATGGACCCCGAGCGCGCGTTTGATCTCGGCGTCCGCCGCGGCGTAGTCCCCGAGCCGGTACGAGGCGGCCGCCGCGGCCCGGTAGGCGACCTCCAGGACACGGCTCTTGTTGAGCTCCTGGTCGGGGTCGGTCGGCTTGATCAGCTCGATGCGCTTGATCGAAGCTCGGGCCTCACGGCGCACGGTCTCGAAGTCGCCGGTGGCGAATGGGAGTGCGAACGCCCCGTAGCCGAGCCCGGTCGTTGGATAGCCGTAATTGGTCAGCAGTTCCGGCAGGTAGGCGCGGCCGAATGAGCCTTGAGGCAGACGCCCGATTGCCATGTTTACCAGCCGCCGGTTTGCCGTCAACGCCTGCTCGGCGGCCTGGCGATTGCCCATGTCGGCCTCAATCGTCGTGACGTAGCCGGCGGCGAGCGCCAGCACGACGCCCAGGAAGGCCGCCTCCTTCACATTGCGCTCGATGTCGAGCGCTGCGCGCCACTGCTCCGCTGCCCCATCGGGCTGTCCCAGGAGCCAGAGCGAGAAACCGATCCCCATGCGCGAGTTCGCGAGATTGTTCCAGGCGATCTGATTGGTCGGATCGAGCTTGAGAATCGCCTCCCAGTCACGCGCCGCTTGTTCGTTCAGTTCCCTGGCCTTGCGAAGATGAAGATCGAAAGCCTCCGTATTGCCCATCGTATCGTTGATCAGGGCGCGCGCACGAAGAGCCGACATGTTCCCCGGCCGCTGTTCCATCACCTGGCCGGCGATGCGCCCAGCATCCTCGCCGACCTTCCTCACCTCGTCGAATCGGCCGAGGTTTTGCAGCGCAGACATCTGCCAGGCGGAAGCCT
>Ga0335084_10002303_pt1 | contig 18374 bp, 19 predicted proteins | sample Lox_Sample_44_FD_206721 | JGI IMG/M metagenome (GOLD analysis project Ga0335084, IMG submission 206721) | Soil microbial communities from Loxahatchee National Wildlife Refuge, Florida, United States - Lox_Sample_4.4 | ecosystem: Environmental > Terrestrial > Soil > Wetlands | place: USA...
GCCGAACATCGCGCCGCCATCGAGGTGCTGGAGACCCGCTTCCAGCAAATGGCAGCGTAGGCGCCCGACTGTGAGGGACCGCGTTCTCACAGGTCTTCGCGCCGCAGCGGCAGCGTCATACACCTCGCCCCTCCCCCGCCCCGCACGAGCTCGGCGCCTTCGATCGTGATCACGCACCGCTGACCCTCGGGGGGCACGGTTGCGGACGCCAGGAGGCCCGCCGCCGGGATTCGCGCGAAGCCGCCGTGCTCGAGCTCCGTGAGCGTGGCCTCGTTGCGGTCGTAGGTGATCACGACCCCGGGACGCACCGCGAAGAAATTGCAGGCGCTCGCCCACTGCTCGCGTTCCTGGAGCGGGCGCGCGGCGCCGCCGCAGAACACGGGCTCGAGCGGCTGGGCGACCGCCTGCATGGCCGCGAAAAAGTTCGGCATCTCCTTCACGCCCTTCGCTCGCTTACGCCGGTGCAGCACCGCCAGACGCTCGGCGCCGACGAAATCGGGCGGGTAGACGCACGCCAGATCGCGATCGAGCTGCGTGAAGATCATGTCCAGGTGAATCGCGGTGTGCTCGTCGGGAAGCACCACCACGATCACGTCGGTGACCCCGCAATGCTCGAACACGAGGTCGCAGAGGTGGTCCAGCGCGGCCGGGCTCGAGCGCTCGCTGAAGCCGAGCACCAGCAGGTCGGGACGGATGGGATGGACGTCCCCGCCTTCGAGCGTGTAGTTGATGCGCTTTTCTTCCGAGCCGTCGTACAGAATCCCCGCATTCTCGAGACACGGGTGATACCGGAACAGTGCCTTGATCAGCAGCTCTTCGGTCCAGCGCACGCCGTGGCGCATCGAGCCGATGATCGAGTGGTCGCCGATCACGATCCCCACGTCCCGCGTGAAGATCAGGTTGGGGAGCGGGGGCAGCGCGTACCGGGTTTCGTTCAGGGCGCGGGCGATCGGCCCTCCCTCCTCGAGCATGCCCTCGATCATGATCCCCACCAGGTCCGGTGGCCCGAGAATGGCGAGCTGCTTGGCGAGCGCGTCGGACGGAACCACCTCGAGCGCCCGCGTGACGAGAAAGTCCCGTACGTCCGGCCTGGCGGCGATCTCGGTCAGGAGCGCACGGACTTCATACACCTCGGCAAACCGCCCCAGCACTTCGGTCAGTCGGCGATGCTCGCGCTGCGCCAGCTCGAGGTTCGGGATGTCATCGTAGAGGTAGGCCTCGCGATTCGCGGGCGTGACCGCCAGGAGCTCGCGGCCGGGAGGGTGGACGAGAACGGTGCGCAGGGCGCCGATCTCGGAGGTGACGCGGACCATGGGGAAAGCTATCAGCGGTTCGCGAGCGCGAAGCTCAGCGTCTCGAGCTCCAGGGCCATGTTCACGGACTTCACCACGACATCGTTCGGCACGGAGAGTTGCACCGGCGCGAAGTTGAGGATCGCCTTGATTCCCGCCTTCACCAAACGATCGGTGACCTGTTGCGCCGCTTCGGCGGGCGTCACCACGATGGCGATGTCCGCGAGCTCCTTCTTGAGATCCGGTTCCAGCTGATCGATGTCGCGGACCACGAGCCCGTTCCAGCGCGACCCGACTTTGCGGGCGTCGCTGTCATAGATGGCGGTGACATTGAAGCCCCGCTGGCGAAACCCGGGATACTGCACGAGGGCGCCGCCGATGCGTCCGGCGCCGACGAGCACCACGCGATAGCTCCGGCCCAGCCCGAGGATCTCCCGCAGCGTGGCGGCGAGCTCCCCCACGGGGTAGCCGAGCCCCCGTTTCCCGAACGAGCCGAAGAAGGAGAGGTCTTTGCGGACTTGAGCGGAAGTGGTACCACCGCGGCGGGCCAATTCGGCGGAAGAGATAGTGGCATGCCCTTGGGCCTCGGACTGCTCGAGAAATCGCAGGTACAGGGAAAGCCGGCGAACCGTGCTTTCCGCAATCTTCCGCATTGTGAATAATTTCACAACCCGCTCCCCGCGCGCAAGAGTCGCGCAAACTGCACCGGGGCGAGGGTTTCCGGCCGGGCCGTGGGATCAAGCCCCAGTCCGCCGAGCAGTGTGCCCGCGACGCTCGCCGGACGGCCCAGCGCCGCGGCCACCGTGTTGCGCAGCTGTTTGCGCCGTTGGCTGAAGCACGCCGTCACGAACGCGCGAAACGCCGGCACGTCTTCCGGTGCCACGAGCGGATCGGCGCGCGGCGTGATCCGCACGACCATGCTGTCGACCCGGGGCGGCGGCTGGAACGCTCCCGCACTGATTACAAACAGCTGCTCCACCTGCGCCATCGCCTGCACCCCGACGGATAACGCCCCATAGGCCCTGCTTCCAGGCGTCGCCGCCAGGCGTTCCGCCACCTCCCGCTGCACCAGAAACACGATGCGGGACGGCAACGGAGGCGTCAGCGCTTTCTCGATCAACGGCGAGGTGATGTAGTAGGGGATGTTGCCGAGAATCTTGAAACGCGGAACCTCAGCAGAACTGTCGAGCATCGAGTGCCAATCCAGTTTCAGCGCGTCACCCTCCACGACCCGGACATTCGACGTTCCGCGCTCCGCGTTCCGCGCTCCCAGCTCGAACGCCAGCCGCCGGTCCGCCTCCACCGCGATCACCCGGAACACGTGAGGAGCGACGACATCGGTGAGCGCCCCGCGCCCCGCCCCGATCTCGAGCACCACATCGTTGGGGTTCGGGTCGAGCCCGGAGACGATCTTCTGGAGGAGGTTTCTGTCGGTGAGAAAGTGCTGACCGGCGCGAGCCCGCGTCACGTCCTGAGCAGCACCATGGTCCGGTCGTCCGATGCCTTCCCGCCGCCCGTGAAGGCCACGACCTCCGTGAAGATCGCCTCGAGCATCTCGCGCACCGGACGCTCGGCCAGGCTGCGGACATGGGCCAACGCGCGCTCCTCGCCGTAGCGCTCGCCGGACTCGCTCTTCGCATCGACGATCCCGTCGGTGAACAGGCAGAGCACGTCGCGGCGGTGCTGCCACACGCGCATTTCGTCGCGTCCCGTTACCGCGCTCATTCCGAGCGGGGTTCGCGTAGCGTCGAGGCGCGTCGCCGCGCCCGTCTTGCCATCCACGACGAACGCGTGCGCATGGCCGGCGTTCGCGTATGTCAGCCGGCCCGCATGCGGATCGATCACCGCGTAGAACAGCGTCAGAAACATCTCGGTGCGGGCCAACTCTTCGGTCAGGGAGCGCTCGAGCTGCTCGAGGGCCTCGGTCGGTGATTCCCCGGTTTCCGCGTGGATGCCGGATGCCGCCATCACGAGCGCCATGATCAGCGCCGCGCCGAAGCCGTGGCTGGTCACATCCCCGATCATCACTCCCACACGGTCGCGCGGCAGGTTGAGCAGGTTGTAGAAATCCCCGCCCACGGACTCGGCCTGGCGGCAGCGCGCGGCCACATCGGCGCGGGCGGAGATGACGAGCGGCGAGGGCAGCAGCTTGTGCTGGAGGTCCCGCGCCAGCTCGAGCTCGCGGCGCATGCCCTGCTGCCCGCGGTCGCGCTCCACGAGGCGGGCGTTTTCGATCGCGGCGCCGATCTGGTTGGCGATCGCCGCGACCAGCTTGCGGTCGCCCGCGGTAAACGCATCCTCGCCCAGCCGGTCCGTCAGATTGATCACGCCGATGGGCCGCGATGGCCGGCCAGGCGCGGCATACAGCACCGGCACGGAGAGAAACGCCTTCCCCTTGTAGCCGCGACCTTCCGAGCGTCCCGGATTCTTGGCCGCACCGTCGCTCGGGTCGTAGCCGATGATGCGTCCCTCGCGGAATACACGTGCGGCCACCGAGAGCGGATCGTCGATCTCGATCGGCTCCAGGTCCTTGAAGTTGACTCCTCGCGCCGCCACGAGCCGCAGGATCTTCCGCTCGGGATCGAGCACGAGCAGGGTTGCGCGCTGAGCGCGCACGACGGTCGATACCTCGGTCACGATCCGCTGCGCGGCCTCCTCGAGCCGGATCGTGTGCCCCAGAATCTCGCTGATCGTGTAGATGAGGTCGATTTCTTCGTAGCGCTCCGAGAGCTCAGCCGCCACCTGCGCCGCTTCGCGTTCCGCTTGCAGCACGGCGCCGATCACGGTCGTGAGCGCCTGCCGCTCGGGGGCTGTGGGGTCGGACGGGGGCCGTGCGCGGACTTCGAGCCATACCCCGTCGGTCTCGGGGACGGTCGCAAACCAGGCCGGCCCATCGGGCGTCTCGATGACGCTGCCGTGCGGCTCCGTGCCGTTCAGACGGGGCACCCATCCAGGAACGGAGCCGGCGACCGGCCGAAGATGGCGGCCTTCCTGGCGCCAGACCCGAAGCACGGCGCCCGAAACCGCTTCCAGCGCCGGCAGCATGCGCTCGAGCCGGGTTACCCCGCCAGCAACGTCAGGCACACCGCGTTTCCCTTCTCGTTGAACGACACGCGATCGACGATGTGGCGCAACACGAACAATCCGCGTCCACCTTCGCGCTCGCGGTTCTCGGGAAGCGTGGGGTCGGGAACGGCGTCGGGCCTGTAGCCCTCGCCCTCGTCGACGACATGGATGTGAATCGCTTCGCGCAACACCTCGGCGCGGACCCGAACCACCTTGCTCACGTCGTAGCGGTTGCCGTAGGCGATTGCGTTGCTCAACGCTTCCGCGAGGGCGGTGCGGAGATTGAACCGAATGCGGCGCGCGGGCAGGAAATCGGCAGGCAGCGCGTTGACCAGCAGCTCCACCGCTGGTCCGACCAACTCGAGCGCGGAGGGGACATCGAGCAGTAACTCGACTTCGTGCTCCGGTCCCCCGCTTCCCCCCTCACGCTTGGGCCGGCGGACATTGAGTCGAAGCGAAGGGGGTCTAGAACGCGGCGAGGGCTTCCTCGGGCGTCTTGGTTATCGAAAACAGCGTATCGAGCTTGGTCAGCTCGAACAGGGTCTGGAGATCCTCGTTCAACCCGGCGAGCCGGAGCTCACCACCCTGCTCGCGAATTTTCTTCGACAGGGATACGAGCACGCCCAGTCCGGACGAGTCGATATAGCCGGTGCGCGTGAAATCCACCACGAACTTGCGGGAACCGGCATCGATCGCATCGAGCACCTTCTGCTTCAGCTCCTGGCGGTTGCCGACGATCAGCTGCCCGTCCACCCCGACCACCACCACGCCACGCTTGTCCTTGTGCAGACTGAACGTCATCCGGTCTCCTCGGCTTGAAGGACGGCGATCGCCGCTGTGTCCACAATATCGTCCACGGTGGCACCGCGCGACAGGTCGGAGATCGGTCGCGCGAGCCCCTGCAGCACCGGTCCGAGCGCCATGTAGCCGCCGAGACGTTGCACCAGTTTGTACGCGATGTTGCCGCTGTCAAGATCGGGAAACACGAGCACGTTGGCACGACCGCGCACCGGCCCGCCCGGCGCCTTCCGCTCCGCCACGTCCGCGGCGAGCGCGGCGTCCGCCTGGAGCTCTCCATCGAACACGAAATCCGGATGCCTTCCCGCGAGGGTCGCCGCGGCCTCCTGCACCCGGCGGACCAGCGGGCCGCCGGCACTCCCCTTGGTGCTGTAGGAGAGGAGCGCTACGACCGGCTCGTCGCCGACAATGCGGCGGCGATCACGCGCGGCCGCCATGGCGATGTCCGCGAGCTGCGCCGGCGTGGGCTCGGGCACAACAGCGCAATCCGTGAAGGTGAGGACGGCTTCGCCGCGGACCATGTAAAACGCGCTCGATACCGTGTCGACGCCCGGGGCGGGCCCCACCGTCCAGAGGGCGGCGCGAATCGTATCGGCGCTCGGGTATTGCGCGCCGCCCACCATGACGTCGGCGCTTCCGGTGGCGACGAGCGCCGCGCCGAACAGCAACGGGTGCTCGAGATGCTGCTCCGCAACCGCGATCGTGGGAAAGCGGTCCGGCCTGTGCGTCACGAGAAACCGCGCGCAGGCGGCGCGCCGCGGGTCGCCCGCGAGGTCGTCGAGGACCTGGACCTGGCCGAGATCCAGAGACCGGAGGCGACGCGCCGCCTCGACAATGCGCGCGTCATGCCCTTCGGGAAAGACAATTCGCCGCTTCGCGCGCCGCGCCCGGTCGTACACCCGAGCGCGAAAGCTCACGGCGCGAACTTCCGTTTCAGTGCCTGGTCGACAGCGGGGTGCACGAGCTGGGAGACGTCGCCGCCATGGCGCGCCACCTCCCGCACGAGGCTCGAGCTGAGATAGGTGAGATCGAACGCCGGCACGAGGAATACCGTTTCGAGCTTTGGCTCGAGATGCCGGTTCATCAGCGCCATCTGGAATTCGTACTCGAAATCGCTTACCGCACGGAGGCCGCGCACGATCATGGACGCGCCAACCCGGCGGGCGAAGTCCACGAGCAGCCCTTGAAACGACTGGACCTCGACGGACCGATGGCCCACCGCCTGGCGCAACAGGCCGAGGCGCTCCTCCAGCGAGAACAGCGGCTGCTTGACCGCGTTCTCCGTCACCGCCACGATCACGCAGTCCGCGAAGGCGAGCGAGCGGTTGATCAGGTCCGCGTGCCCGCGCGTGACCGGGTCGAACGAGCCCGGATACACCGCCACGCGCCGCGTCATGGCGCGTAAATGAACGTCACCGCCGTGTCCCCGTAGCGGCGCGTGTCATCGCCCGGAATCGGCTGCTCGGCGGGATGTTCGATGGAGAAAATCCGGGCGAACGGCGTCATCCGAAACATCGCGACCAACAGGGCGGCCTGCTCGCTCGCGTAGGGAGGATCGGCGAAGGCCACGTCGTACTGCCCCGGATGAAGGTGCTCGGCAAACTTCAGCGCGTCGCGGCGGGTAATCGTGGTGCGGTCTTCCACGCCCAGCGACTTGATGTTCGCCTTCAGGACCGCCAGGGACTGCCGGTGCACCTCGACAAACTCCGCCGTCGTGGCTCCACGCGATAACGCTTCGAGACCGAGAGCCCCCGATCCGGCATAGAGATCCAGCACCCGCGCGCCTCGAATCGAGCGCTGCAAAATGCTGAACCACGCCTCGCGGACCCGGTCCGCGGTGGGACGGACTTTCTCGCCAGCGGGCGTCTTGATGCGGCGACCCTTGAAGTCGCCGGCGATGATCCTCAGCACCCGCGTTCCGCATTCGCAGGTCCAATGCTCGCGATGCGCGCCTGGAGCTTCGCCCGCCCCTGCCATTCATCTCTCTCCAGGCGGAACGCGACATCGAGCGGCGCATCGAGCCAGGATTCGGGCACGGCGTCGGCCCACTGGAATCCGATGGCCGGGAGCGCGCCCGAGGCGTCGGCCAGGGTCAGGCGCAGATGATTCGATCCGACGCGGCGCGCGCCGACCGCCCGCGCGCCGCGCACCCCGAAGACCGGGGCGGGATTCCCGGGCCCGCAGGGCTCGAGGTGCCGGATCAGGCGCTCGAGCTCCTCGCTCACCATGCCCAACGGCAGCTCCAGGTCGACATGTTGCGCCGGAACCATGTCATCGGGGCCAAGAAGCTCGCCCGTTGTCTCGAGAAACGCAACACGAAATTCCTCGAACCGCGCCCGTTCGATCGTCAGCCCCGCCGCCATCGCGTGCCCTCCGTAGCGCACGAGACAATGGCCGACCCGTTTCAGCGCGTCGTGCAGATCGAGGCCCACGACGCTCCGGCCCGAGCCCCGCCCCAGGCCCGTCGCCTCATCCCACGCGATCAGGAACGTGGGGCGCCCGTACCGTTCCACCAGGCGCGAGGCCACGATCCCGATCACCCCCGGATGCCACTGGTCGGAGGCGAGCACCAGACCCCGGTCGTCCGCCTGCAGCGTCCGCTCGGCCATGTCCTTGGCCTCTTCCAGGATGCGCTGATCCATCGCCTGCCGGCGGGCGTTCAACGTCTCGAGCTCCCGGGCGAGCGTCGCGGCGACATCAACGTCATCGGTGAGCAGCAGCCGCAGCCCATCCATCGCGTCGCCGATCCGTCCGGCCGCGTTGAGGCGGGGCGCCAGAATGTATCCGACGTGGCCTGCGCGAACCGGCCTGCCGGCCAGGCCTGCCGCCTCGACCAGCGCGCGGAGCCCCGTCCAGCGGGATTGAGAAAGCAGGCGCAGGCCGTGGCGCACGAGGATGCGGTTCTCGCCCATCAACGGGACCACGTCGGCGACCGTCGCGAGCGCCACGTAATCGAGAAAGTGCAGCGGCAGATTGGGCGACATGCCGAGCGATGAGACGAGCGCCTGGGCCAGCTTGAACGCCACGCCCGTTCCACACAGCATGGTCGCGCCCGATCGACAATCGGCGCGGTTCGGATCGAGCACCGCGGTAGCGGGCGGCAGCTCGTCCGGCGGGAGATGATGATCGGTAATCACCACCGCACGTCCCTGTGCGACCGCCCGGCGCACCGACTCTACGGCCGTGATGCCGCAGTCGCAGGTGATGATGACTCCGGCCTCGACCTTCGCCGCCGCCTCGAGTCCAGCCACTCCGAAGTCGTAGCCGTCGCGCAGTCGGTGCGGGATGAAGCTGTGTACCCGCGCACCCGCGATCCCGAGCACACGGGTCAGCAGCGTCGTGGCGCACTGGCCGTCGACGTCATAGTCGCCATGCACGAGAATCGGCGTGCCCGCGCGAACCGCCTCGCTGATGACCGCGACGGCCTGCGGCATGTCCGCGATCGACCAGGGATCCGAGAGCTGCGTGAGCTCGGGACGGAGAAACGCGCGCGCGAGCGCCGGGGCGTCGTGCCCGCGCTGTACCAGCAGCGCGGCGAGAGGTTCTGGAATCGAGAGCTCGGCGGCGAGCGCCGAGGTAAGACTGGAATCCGGTCGGGCCGTGACGTGCCAGCGCGCGGTGGGTGGGATCATTCCGTCGCGTACAGGAGTACGCCGCATGCCTCACAACTCTCAATGGACGCGCCGCGCTGAATCAGAGCGCGCCGCTGCGTCGGAACGGCCGTAAAGCAGCGCCCGCACGCGTCGCCATGCAGCGCGTAGACCGCGAGCGGCGCCTTGCCGCGCCGGATGCGTTCATAGCGCGTGAGCAGCGCCGCTTTCACGGCCGAGGCCGCCGATTCGCGCTCGGCGAGCGCGTGCTCCTTGCGGCTCAGGATTTCCGCACGCTTCCCGGCCAGCGCCTCGCGCGCCGGTGACTGCTTGGCCCGAAGATCCTGCAACGCCTTCTCCGCCTCCGCGGCGCGCCGTTCGGCCTCCGTCACGGCATCGCCGGAGCGCATGAACTCCGCTTCCTCTTTCGCGAGTACGGACCGCGCCAGATCGAGCTCGGCCATGAGGGTCGATGCCTCCTTGGCGCCCCGCACCCACTCGAGCCGCTGGCGACGCTGCTCCTGCATGGTGCGATAGTTCGCGATCGTGCCCTCGAGCTCGCCGCGACGGTCCTGCGCCGCCTGGATTTCCCGCCGCGCCGCCTCCATGCCGCGCTCGGCGGCTTCGAGTGCGTCGTTCAGGGCCCGCTCCTCGGGTTCGAGCTCGCCGAGCGCCGCGTCGGCTTCCGTTACCGCCTGATCCTTCTCTTGCAGCGCCAACAATGCTTCAAGTTCCGGATGCACCTCGCCTCCTCGCGGCAATCTTGTAACGCGGATACTTGACTCGCAGCGCGTCGAATACGCGCCGCTTCTCCGCCAGTAGATCGGGCTGCTGTTCAGGAGCCGTGAGCGGGATGATCCCGTCCAACCGCTCCAGCTCCCGCTCGAGACTCCGCGCCTCGAGCCAATTCACCGCCCGTGTGAACACTTCGTCCGCATCCCGCCCCTCCAGGCCCTCGGCCTTCAGCTGCTCGAAGGTGCGCGCCGCGGTCTGATCGAGGCGGTCGGGGGCGTCGTGCACCAGCGACTCGAACACGGCTCGGTAGGGCGGGAACTCGAATGCCGGTTCGGCCACGACCTCGAGCACTCGAGACTTCCAGGGTTCGCCCTCGAGCATCAGCAGCAAGAGTGCTTTCTCGGCGCCGGCCGGGATGGCGGGAAGCGGCATGGGGGAAGCGGGAAGCGGGGGTGTGCTGATCGCTTCCCGCTGCCGGCTTCCCGCTTCCAGCTCTAGGACATCCTTGCGAATTCCCGCCACTTCCGCTGCGCGCGATAGATACAGCTCCCGCGTGATCGGGTCTTTCGCCGCCCGAATGGTCGGAAGTAAGCGGTCGAGCGCGCGACGACGGCCCGGAAGCGAGGTGAACAGTCCCTTCCGTTCGATGATCTGGATTTTGCGCTCGAAGAGGTCCACGGCATCCCTCAATACCTGTGCCGCGGCGTCGGCGCCGCCTCGCTGGACCAGGGTGTCGGGATCTTCTCCCTCCGGAAGCGTGGCGACGCTGACGCGTATCGCGTGTCGCAACAGCTCATCACCCGCCCGAAACGTGGCGCGCAGTCCGGCCTCGTCCGAGTCGTACAGCAGGACGACATGCCGGGTGTAGCGGCCAAGCAGCGCTGTCTGATCGGCCGTGAGGCCGGTGCCCAGCGGCGCCACGACCTCTTCAACGCCGGCGAGCACGAGCCGCAGCACGTCGAAGTAGCCTTCCACCAGGATCGCCCGTTCGGCTTTGCGGATGGCGTGTTTGGCGGCATGCAGGTTGTAGACCAGCTTGCCCTTGTGAAACAGGGGCGTGTCCGGTGAATTCAGGTATTTGGGTTCTCCCTCGCCCAGAATCCGTCCCCCAAACCCGACCACCCGCCCGCGAAGGTCGTGAATCGGGAACAGGAGCCGGCCGCGAAACCGGGGAAATACGCTGCCGTCCTCTCGTTTAACGAGCAGCCCGGTTTCGAGCAACACCGAATCCCCGAGGCCCAATCGTTTCATCGCGTCGAGAAACGCGCCGCCGCGCGGGGCGTACCCCAACCCATACGGCAACACCGTCTCGATGTCGAGCTGGCGCGATTCGAGGTACTGCCGAGCCGTGTCGGCCTCCGGCGACTCGACGAGTTGGCGCGTGAACCAGCCCGCGGCGCTCGCCACGGCGCCGAACAGCGGCTCGCGGGGGTCGGGGGCTTCCGGTCCGGCCTTCCGCTCGGCGATCGTGATGCCGACCCGCTCGGCCACCTGACGCACGGCGGTGGGATAATCCATCCCCAGCTTTTTCATCAGGAATGTGAATACGTCTCCTGCTTCGTGACAGACGAAGCAGTAGAACATTCCCTTTTTGGCGATCACAGCAAAGTTCCGATGCGTGCCGCCATGGAAAGGACAGGGCCCGCGATAGTCCGCGCCGGTGCGTTTAAGCTCGACGTACTCGCCTACAATGCCGACGAGATCCGCGGCCTCGCGGACCTGTTCGATCACTTCCTCGGGAATCATGCTCAGGCGCCGAACTCCACGATCGTCACCCCCGCTCCCCCCTGATTGGCCGGTGCGAGTGCGTAGCTCCGAACGCGCGGGTCGTGGGCCACCATCTCATGGACCATGCGGCGCATCGCGCCGGTGCCCTTTCCATGGATTACGCGCAAATACGGCAAATCCTGGAGGATAGCCTCGTCGAGCGCCCTGGTGAGCAGCGCTTCGGCTTCATCGATGCGCATGCCTCGGAGCGAGACTTCAGAGGCGGCCGCTGAATCGGCGGCCGATACCGCGGCGGCCGATGACCCGGCGGTCGGGGGTCGTTCCATCCGCCTGCCTGCCGGACCGCCGGACCGCCGCTTCAGATCCTCGAGATTCACCCACCCTTCCCCCTTCCCTGTTCCCTCTTCCCCTGTCGTTTCGTCCGTTTGCTCGATCGCCTGCTCGACCAGCCGGCGGGCCTCCTTCGCCGTCGCTTCGTCCACGGCCGCACGGGCGAGAGCCAAGGCATCCTCTACCCGCTTGCGCGCCTCGAGCAGGTAGGCGCGAGTCTGGTCGCGCGCGCTCTGGTCGAGCGCACGGGCACGAGCGTTCACCTCGCGCTCGCGAGCCGCGAGCGCGTCGGCTCGAGCGTCAAGAATCTCGGCGTCGCGCCGTTGCGACTCCGTCGTCTCGGCCATGCTGCGCGCGTCCGCCTCGAGGGCTTTGGCCCTCGCCTCGACCGACGCGAGCAGCGAATCGAGCGTGCGATCCGCCGCGGAGAGCGCCTGCTCGGCGTGTTCGAGAATCCCTCGCTCCACGCCGAGGCGCCGGGCGATGGCCAGGCCATAGGAGCGTCCGGGTACTCCTTTGAGCAGACGATACGTCGGCGTCAGGGTTTCAGCGTCGAATTGCAGCGAGGCGTTCACGATGCCGACGCTGCGCGTGGCAAGCTGCTTCAGCGCGCCAAGGTGCGTGGTGGCCAGCGTGACCGCGTGCCGGCGCGTGAGCGCGAGCAGCATCGCCTCCGCGAGGGCGGCGCCTTCGGCCGGATCCGTCCCGCTGCCGATCTCGTCGATCAGCACGAGCGACCCGGGGCCCGCCGCTTCGAGAATGCCACGCAAGGTCGCCACGTGCGCTGAGAACGTGGAGAGGCTTTCGGCAATCGACTGGCGATCCCCGATATCGGCAAAAATCTGACGGAATACGGGAATGGACGAGTCGGGACCGATCGGCGGAATGATCCCGCTCTGGGCCATGAGGCAAATCAGCCCCACCGCTTTGATCAGGACCGTCTTGCCGCCCGTGTTCGGCCCGGAGACGAGCAACGTCCATTCGTCCGCCGCGAGCACGAGATCGAACGGGACGACCACGGCCTCCCCGGAGACCAGCAGCGGATGCCGGCCGTTCCGAATCGCCACCGGCCCGTCGGTGATCGCCGGGGCGAATCCATTCACATCGATCGAGTAGCGGGCGCGGGCGCAGAGATCGTCGAACGCGATGCACATGTCCCAGCCGGCGGCGACGCGCTCGACGTGCGGCCGCAGGTGATCCGTCAGCTCGCGCAGCACCCGCAGGACCTCCCGCTGCTCCTGGAGCTCCTGGGCGCGCAGCTCGTTCCCGAGCTCGATCGCTTCAGGCGGCTCCACGAACATCGTGGCGCCGGAGGCCGACTCATCGTGTACGATCCCGCCGAGGTGCGCGCGAGCGGTCGAGCGAATCGGAATCACATAGCGACCGCTTCGCACCGTGACCGCGGCATCCGGAGCGCGGTCGCGGGCCTCGAGGCCGCCGAGCAGGGATTCGAGTTTGGCGATGAGTCGTTGCCGGGTGGTTCGGACGGCCTGTCGCGCCCGCGCCAGCTCACGCGAGGCGCCATCGCGCACGAATCCGTCCGGATCGAGCGCCTCCTTCAATCGATGTTCGAGTTCGCGCGGCGCCAGCTCCACGCGCAGCAGCGAGGTGCGCGGCGCCAGGGCGGCGATGCGGTCCAGCTCGACTTTGACGATGCGCGCCGCGCCGAGTGCGGCGCCAATTTCGACCAGCCGCGGTCCCTCGAGCGCGCTCCCTGGAACGCCGAGCAGCGTGAGCGATTCGGTGATGTCGGGGACGGGCTCGGCGCGGATCGCGTCATCGCTCAGGATACGCGCGGCGAGCTCGGACACCTGGGCCAGCGTCTCGCGCACGGTGGCCGGCTCATCGGACGGTGTTCGCGACACGACCCGCGCGGCGCCCAGCGGGCCTGCGGCATGCGCCGCCACCCGCTGCAACGCGGCGGAGAACTCGAGCGTGTCCAGCACGGAAAGGGCCCCTGCCGCCCCCCCGCGGGCAACGGTCATACGGCTCCGGCAAGCTCCTCGCGGACGATTTGATTGACGAGCTTGCCATCCGCTCGCCCCTTGAACTGCGGCATCACCTGCCCCATCACCTTGCCCAGATCCTTCGCGCCGGCCGCGATCGCGGCCCGTACTGCGGCACGAATCTCCGCAGGATCGGCGCCAGCGGGCAGAAACGTCTCGAGCACTCGCGCCTCCTCGGTCTCCTTGGCGGCGAGCTCCGCGCGGCCCCCGGCTGCGAACTGCTCGGCGGCCTCGCGCCGCTTCTTGATGCCGCCACGCAGCACGATGGCCACCTCCTCGTCGGAGGCGGGGTGCTGGAGCTCGAGTTCACGGTTTCTTACGTCGGCGAGGATGGTGGAGAGGAGAACGGTGCGCGCCGCATCGCGTCGTTTGCGGGCATCGTTCATGGCGGCGCGGAGCCGCTCCACCACGCTCACAGCTAAGCGGGTCGGGTACGCCGGTTCTTGCGGCGCGCAGCGTTCATCTTGCGCTTTTTCCGCTCGCTTGGCTTTTCGTAGTGACGGTGCTTCCGCAGGTCGGAGAGAATCCCCGCCTTTTCGCACTTTTTCTTGAATCGCTTGAGGGCCCGCTCAAAGCTCTCGTCATCGTGTATGATGACTTCCGGCATCGCTTTCGTCTAACCTGTGAGGGCGGTAAAAGTTACGTATAGGGTGATCGAGCCGCAAGGCATTAGCCCGGCGGCCAGCGCATCGCGCGACCGCCCAGCACGTGCAGGTGCAGGTGAAAAACGGTTTGACCACCGTCCGCATTGCTATTCAGTACGACGCGGTAGCCGCGTTCCGTGATGCCTGCCTCGCGCGCGAGATCCCGCGCGAACCCGAGCAACCGGCCCAGGACCTTCTCGTCCTTCGCTTCCGCGAGTGAGGCGACGTGCTCGGTCGGAATCACCAGCAGGTGGGTGGGCGCCTGCGGGTTGATATCCTGAAACGCCAGCAGTCCCTCACCGCGTTTCACGATCTTCGCCGGAATCTGACCTGCCGCGATCTTGCAAAACAGACAGCTCTCGCGGGCGTCGGTCATGCGCCGCCGCCGAAGGCCCGCCGCAACTCGCTCCAGAACTTCTTCCCGCTCCCCGCATCCGCCGGTGGCCTGCCCTCGATCTTGGCGAACTGCTCGAGCAGCGCGCGCTGCTCGGCCGTGAGATGCGTGGGCGTCCACACCCGGACGCGCACGTGCAGGTCTCCCTTACCGCTTTCCCCGAGCCGCGGCAGACCCTGCCCCCGCACCCGGTAGACCGTGCCCGTCTGCGTGCCCGCCTGCAGCTTGAGGCTCGTCTCGCCGTAGGGCGTCGGGACTTTCACTTCGGTGCCGAACGCCGCCTCGGTAAAGGAGACCGGGAGGTCGTACACCAGATCGTCTCCCTGCCGTTCGAAGCGCGGGTCTTCCGCGATCTCGAGCACGGCGATGAGATCGCCGGAGGGCCCGTTGCGAGGACCGGGCGCACCCTGGCCGCGAACCGTGAGATAATGATGATCGGCCACGCCCGCGGGAACGTCGATCTGCACGGTCTTCTCGGACTTGATCCGGCCATCGCCCTGACATTTCGAGCAGGGATGCGAGATCACCGTGCCCTCCCCCGCGCAGCTCGGGCAGGGCGACACGGACAGGAATTGCCCAAACATCGAGTGCGTCGCGCGCCGCACTTCACCGCTCCCGCGACAGGTCCCGCACGTTTCGGCGCGGGTGCCTTTCTTCGCGCCCGAGCCGCCGCACTCGGTGCAGCGGTCGAGCGTGCGCAGGCGCACGGTCTTCTGCGCTCCGGCGGCGACATCGGCAAGCGTGAGCTTCAGCGTGACTTTGATATCGGCACCGCGGTGGCGATCGCGGCGGGCACGCTCGCCGCCGCCGAAGATCGAATCGAACCCGCCCATGCCGCCGAAGTCGCGCATGAACACGTTGAGCGCTTCGGAAAGGTCGAAGTGGCTGAAGCCGTACGCACCGCCACTCCCACCACTCCCGCGCAGCCCCGCCTCGCCGTAACGATCGTAGGCCGCCCGCTTCTCGGCATCGCACAGCACTTCGTACGCCTCGGTGATCTGCTTGAACTTCTCTTCGGCCGCCTTGTCGCCGTTGTTCCGATCGGGGTGATACTGCATGGCGAGTTTCCGGTAGGCGCGCTTGATCTCGGTCTCCGTTGCTTCGCGACTTACCCCGAGCAGCTCGTAGTAGGCCGTTCCGGCACTCATTCCAGCAGGTCTCCGATGAGACGGCTCGTATGATCGACGAGCGTCACGATCTTGTCATACGGCATCCGCGTGGGTCCCATGACCCCGATGATTCCCGCCAGGGGACCCGCGCGATATGACGCCGTGACGAGTGTAAACGGCGCGAGCTCCGGATCCTCATGCTCGGCTCCGATGGTGATCGTCAGCCCTGTTCCGCTGCGCCGCGCGAGCGCTTCGCGCAGCCGGTCGCGCCGTTCGGTCACTTGCATGAGCCCCTGCAGTCCTTCTTTGGTCGAAAATTCGGGCTGTTCGGCAAGTAGTTGCGCGCTTCCCAGCATGACCCCATTCGGAGCCGTCCCCGACACGTCGAACAGCTCGTCCGCTTCCTGAATGAAGATATTGATCAGCTCGCTCGACCCTGAATCGGGCGCCGCATCGCGCAGCCGATCGGAAAGGGTCGCGCGAATCTCCCGCAGTTTCAATCCCGCAAGCCGGCCGTTCAACACCACGGCGGCCTGCACGATGGCGTCCGCGTCGAGACGCGACGGGACCTCCACAAAGATCGTGCGAACCACGCCACTCTTGAGTGTCAGCACGAGCAAGAGCCGCTCGGAAGAGACCTGCACCAGCTCGAGCCGCTCGAGCGTCGCTTCATCGAGCGACGGGCTGACCGCCACGCCCAGCTCCTTCGTGAGCACACCCAGTACCTGTGCCGCGCGTCCCAGAATCATGTCGACCGCGTTGCGCTCGCTCGCGAGCTCCTCGCGCAGCTGATGCGAGTCCGAGAGTGATACCTCTTGAAGCCGCATGAGCGAGTCCACGTAGAATCGATAGGCCAGGTCCGTCGGGATCCGGCCCGCCGAGGTGTGCGGATGATACAGGTAACCCTTCTCCTCGAGATCGCTCAGCGTATTGCGGATCGTGGCGGAGGAGAGCGCCATGCCCATTCGCAAGGCGATGGTGCGGCTGCCCGCCGGCTCGGCGGTCGCCACGTACGTCTCGATCAACGCCTCCAGGACCTGGCGTTCGCGTTCACTGAGGGATGGGGAGGTCATCGTCGGGCCAACTTCTTCACACCAAATAATTTACGACTCAGCACCAACTCCAGTCAAGGCGGCAACGAGCGCGTCCAGACGGAGCCACCCCTCCGGAGTGCACCGCAGCCGGTCTCCCGAGCGCTCGAGCCAGCCACGTTCCTCAAACTGGGCGGTCACGGGCGGTAACGGGCGGGCATGGGCGGTCGACAGTCCGTCCGCAGTGCGCAACGCGAGGTACAAGCGCTCGAGCTCGCGTTCGTCTTCGGTCAGGACCTCCACGTGCTCGACCGGCGAGCGACCCTGCATGACGAGCGCGCGGTAGCGCGCCCAGGCGGGCACGTTCCAGGAGCGGCGGCCCTGGTCGTACGAATGCGCGGCGGGCCCGAGTCCCAGATACCCGTGGCCGAACCAGTAGGCGGAGTTGTGGCGCGAGCGCGTGTGCGGGCCGCGCGATGCGTTCGACACCTCGTAGAACTGATATCCGGCGGCGCCGAGCCGTTCGTGAGCACGCAGGTATTCTGCCGCGTAGCGATCGTCCTCCGGCAGCGAGCTCCCGCCGCGATCGATCCAGCGGGCGAGCGGCGTGCGTGGCTCGACGGAGAGGCCGTACAGGGAAATGTGTTGCGGGGCCAACGCCAGGACACCGTCCAGATCGCGGTCCCAATCGCGCTCGAGCTCCCCGGGCAGCGCGAAGATCAGGTCGAGCGAGATGTTCGCGAACCCCGCGTCGCGTAAGGTTCGCACGGCACGCCCGATCTGCGCCGCGTCGTGCGTGCGGTGCATCCATTCGAGAACACGATCCTGAAACGACTGGCCCCCGAGGGAAATGCGGTTGATCCCCGCCCGACGCCACTGCGCGGCGGCGACAGGCGTCACGTCATCCGGGTTCGCTTCGAGAGTGATTTCGGGTTGGGGTTGACCCAGGGGCGCGAGTCTCGAGTGCGCTCGGCCCCCGGTTGTCTCCCGTTGACCCCGGGGCACCGCCCCGGGGTCACCCCATCCGGACGAACACGTGTGAAGCACAAGCTGCGTGAGCTCGTGGATCGCTTCGGGCGGAAAGAGCGACGGGGTGCCGCCGCCGAAATACAGGGTTTCGAGCGGCGAGTCGTCGATCGGCTCACCACCGTCGTTCGAATTGAGCCTGGCAAGCTCACGCCGAATGCACTCGACGTATACGTCGGCCGGAATGGTCTTGCGCACCGCGATCGAGAAGTCGCAGTAGGAGCAGCGACGAGCGCAGAAGGGAACGTGCACGTAGACGTGACGCACAGATGCAAGTTATAGCCGGGTCGCCACCAAGGGTGGGTTAACCCCGCGGCGGTGCCGCGGGGTTCAAACGCGCTGATGCACCTGCGTGCATGCCCACCCCATGCGCACCCCATGTTGTCGTTACCCCCGGGGCGCCGCCCACGTGATCCCACCGTCCGCGTGATCCCACCGGCCACGCTGACGCCGCGTGGCTCGGCCGCACCGGCGCCGTCGCGGGGCGCGTTACCCCCGGGGCGCCGCCCCCGTAATCCCACCGTCCGCGTGATCCCACCGGCCACTCTGACGCCGCGTGGCTCGGCCGCACCGGCGCCGTCGCGGGGCGCGTTACCCCCGGGGCGCCGCCCCGGGGTTAACCCAC
>Ga0335084_10002304_pt1 | contig 18371 bp, 13 predicted proteins | sample Lox_Sample_44_FD_206721 | JGI IMG/M metagenome (GOLD analysis project Ga0335084, IMG submission 206721) | Soil microbial communities from Loxahatchee National Wildlife Refuge, Florida, United States - Lox_Sample_4.4 | ecosystem: Environmental > Terrestrial > Soil > Wetlands | place: USA...
GCTTGAAGGCGCGGTTGAAGGCGGCCTCGGAATCGTAGCCAACGTCGTGCGCGATCTGCGCAACGCCGCGCTGGCCCGACAGCAGCTCCTGGGCGGCCGAAGACAGGCGCCAATGCGTGAGATATTGCATGGGCGGTTGACCGAGCAGCTCGCCGAACCGATCCGCGAGCGCCGAGCGGGAGAGTCCGACTTGCTTCGCGAGCTCGTCCACCGTCCACGCGTAGCTGGGATCCTGATGCAGGAGCGCGAGCGCACGCCCGACGAAGCGGTCGCGCAACCCCGCGAACCAGCCGGTCTGCTCGCTCGGGAGCGTCTCGACGTAGTGGCGGATCGCTTCGACGAACAGCAGCTCCGACAACTTGGCGAGTACGGTATTGCCACCGGGCCTGGGCGTCATGCTCTGCGCAACCGAGAAGCGAACCGAGCTGCGCACCCAGTCGGCGATGCTGTGATCGCTGACGCTCACCTGCAGCAGCCGGGGCAGGCTTGCCAGGATCGGCTCGCTCAGCCGCCGATCGCATGCGAGATAACCGCAGACTAGACGCGTGGCCTGGCCAGCGCTGCCGCGCCTGAGTGGTGAGACCTCTCCTGGGCGCAGCAGAGAATGCAGTTCCTGCTCGCTCACTTCGATGGGGATGAGCTCGCCGGGCTCCGAGCTGGCTAGCGCATGCCGGTCCCCATGCGGAAACACGATCACGTCACCCAGGCGCACCTCGACCGGCTCGCCGTCGAGCAATTGTGCGCGGCAAGACCCCTCTGTGACCAGATGAAAAGGAATGACGTGCTCGGCCTCCGGCATGAGCAGGGCGCCGAGGGTGCTAGGTGGCGGTGTGACAAAGGACCAGCCCGCCCTCAGCTCGGCCTCGAGAAACACCGCTCCGGTGAGTCGTATCGCGGAGAGTACATGTGAGAGTGCGTCCATCCAGTCCTCCGTGCCGGGATGCAGATGCAACCGGTCGTGCCACCTCAGGGACAAGCCCCATCATTGCCAGTTCACCGGGAAAGGCCGCACAATTCCAAGCCCGTTGCCTTGCAAAGTGCCGCTCCGATGAAGAGCCTTTGGTTATTGCTTGCTTCCCCGGTGGTCTGCAGCGCCGTGCTCGCTGCGGATACCGCTCATTTTATCGGCAAGGTCGCGGTCGAGTGGCTGGACGACGACCCTTTCATTCCCAGAATGCGGCTCATCGAGGACTTCGGCTTCGTCGATCCGCGCGGCAAGAGCTGGGTCGCGAGCAAGGGCGCGGTGCTCGACGGCAGATCGCTGCCGCTGCTGTTTCGCGACACGTTCGGCCTGCCGTTCGAGGGACAGTATCGGAAGACCGCGGTGGTCTATGATCACTACTGTCACGCCATGAGTGAGCCGTGGCGTCAAGTACAGCGCATGTTCTACGATGCTGCCGTCACCGAAGGTGTCGATCCGATCGAAGCGAGGCTGATGTATGTGACGCTCTATGCGTCCGGATTGCGCTGGGAGATGAAGGATTCATCGTGCTTCCGCGGATGCCACGCCGCCGCTGCTTCGCTCACCTGGAAGCCGGCGAGTGCCGACATCGACTTCAACCCGGTGATGAGCTGGGTGCGGGAGAGCGCCCCGGACCTGGATCAGATCGATCAGCGGTTGGACGGACTCATCAAAAGGCCCGGTCCGCACATTTTCGTGCAGGCACGCTGAGCCGAGTCGGCGATTGGCGTACTTCGGCTTGGCGTGCGCCGGGCCCGCTAATTATCTTGCGTTATGAATGACTCCGCCTTCGCGCTGGAGCCTTTCGGCATCGAGCTCCCTGTCGACCTGATGCGCGCAATCCATCCCGTTGTTGGCCTGACATCGTTCGATCATCCTGCGCCGGCGTTCCGCAAGGCCGTCGGGTCCGGATACCGGTTCGAGATGTTCGGCGCGCATTTGCACGTCGACCTGATGGGGACAGTCGATGCCGTTATTACGCTCGCATTCCATGATTCTTTGTCGCCGATATGCGGCTTGTTCCGGTGTCAGACCGTTGCCACCCGCGGGCGCGGCCGCGGGCAGGCCCGGCGGCTGGTTCGCCGCGGGGGAAGACGGGGACACGCGCGGCTGCGGCCGGTTTGCTCCCGCTGGAGACGGCGTGCCCTCTTGAATGACATTTTCCTCGATATGCACCGGCTCGACGCTGATCCCAGGTGGCGGCGTATCGGTGTAATGCACCTCACCGTTTGCATCGGTCCATTTGTAGATCTGTCCGGCGGGCGCGCTGGCACAGTTGAGCAGCAAAGCCGCCGCCAGAAGCTTGGCATGGAAAGTAACGAATGACCAACGGGCTGCTCGTATCATGGTTGTGTTCCCCGAGAATGACACGGCATACCGCGTCACAGCCATTATCCGAGTCCGCCGCCAAGCTGGCAAGAAAGTTGGCTCCACCTGTCGGGATGTTAAATCGATTGCAGTGTTTGCCCTCAGCCCGGAAACTCGCGCAGCAGCTTCCCGGGTCGGCCGCAGTCCGCGATCGCCCCCTTTTCGTCCACCACGCGCCTGCCATTGATCCACACGCCATGCAGACCCAGAGCGGGCGTATCGACGCGGCTGGCACCGGCAGGCAGATCGAACACGCGGCGCTTCTCGCCACGTCCGACCCTCGCCGGATCGAACAGGATCATGTCCGCCCACGCGCCTGCGGCCAGTCTCCCACGATCGCGAATTCGATAGATGTCCGCAGGACGACTGGTCACCGACTGCACCGCTTCCTCCAGGGTCAGATCACCGCGCTCGCGCACCCAGTGACCGAACAGATGCAGACCGAACCCGGCATCGCATAGAAATGACAGATGCGCGCCCGCGTCGGAGAGCGCGATCGACGCGTTTGGATGCCGCAGCAAGTGGCGCACCGAGTCCTCGTCGGTGTTGAACAGCTGGCACTCCACCATCGCGTCGAGCTCACCATCGAGCCCGAAATCGAAGAACCAGTCGAACGCGTCCTTGTTCTCCTCGCGCGCGAGCTGTCCGACGTTGCGTCCGACCAGACGCTGATGCTTCGGATCGGCCACCTCGAGGATGGTCATGTGATCCAGGCTGTGATAGGAGAATCGATTCGGCACGGTCTTGCTGCGCGCTTCCGCTTTGACGGTGGCGCGAAACTGCGCATCGGCGAGGATCTCACGGTAGCGCTCGCTGCCCTCGGCCACCATCGCCGGGCGCCAGGCCAGAATCGCTTCCAGCGGATAAGGATGCCGCAGCGTGAATTGCATGCCGAGCGGAAAGCAGCCCACCTGTCCCCACAGCTCGCGTCCGCGGCTGCGCGCCTGACCGATCTTGTCGAGCTCATCGAACACGAACTTGGGATCGTTGGGATCGATGAAGAGCGCCGCGATCATCACCGGCCGGCCGCTGCGCGCGGCAACCTGCTCCAGCCACGGCACCGTGGTGTTCATCCCCTTGGTGAGCATGAATACGCCGCGCCCGGCCTCGCCGAGCGCTCCGGTGAGCTCGGTCAGCTCGTGCTCGTCGGCGAGCCGCGAGGGCATGGGGATGCCGTTCTCGCCGTTATGCTGCTCCAGCGTGGTGGTGGAAAAGCCGACTGCGCCGGCGTGCAGCCCGTCGAGAACGATGCGCTTCATCTGCGCGACCTCTTCCCGCGAGGCGGCTCGCATCGACGCTTCCTCTCCGAGCACATAGGTACGCACCGAGGAATGGCCGATGAACGATGCGACATTGGGAACCGTGCCCTGATGCTCGAGCGTGCCCAGATACTGCGGATAGGACTCGAAGTCCCAGTTCACTCCAGCGCGCAACGCGTCGAGCGACATGCCTTCGACATGCGTCAGGTTGCGCAGGATCCGGTCGCGGTCGCGCTCGTGACACGGCGCGATGGTAAAGCCGCAGTTGCCGATGACCACCGTAGTCACGCCCAGCCGTACCGAGGGCGTCGCGAATGGATCCCACAACAGCTGCGCATCGAAGTGCGTATGCAAATCGACGATGCCCGGGGCGAGAGTCAGCCCATCGGCGTCGATGCGGCTGCGCGCCGGACCGAGATTATCGCCGATCGCTTTGATGCGGCCGTCACTCACCGCGACGCTTCCGGGCCGTGCGGGAGCGCCCGACCCGTCGATCAGGCTGGCGTTTTCAATCAGCAGATCGTGCACTCACCTCTCCTGAAAAGTCCGTGAACGAATCATGGAAAACCAAGCACGCTGAACGGTAAGCGTGCTCGCATGCGCATCTACAGGCATGCGCGGACAAAGCCCGCCTGATCCTGTGCGGCGGCAAGCAAGATGCTGAGATCGCTGCCGCACAGCACGAAGCGCATGCCGCGCGCGATATAGCGCTGCATCAGCTCCCTGCGGTATACACCGCCCAGGCCGGGCCATTTGCCATGCTTTCTGCAGGCGGCCACTACGCTATCGATTGCCGCGACTACACGCTCGTTTTCGAGCTGACCGGGAATGCCCATCTCCAGGCACAAGTCGTTGGTGCCCATGAGCAGCACATCGATGCCAGGCACCGCGGCAATCTGTTCCGCATTCTCGATCGCGCGCGGTGTTTCCATCATGGCGACGACCAGCGTCGCATCGTTCAGTGCGACGGTAACCTCCTGTGCCGGAACCGCCGCAAAGCCGAACTGGGGGTAGCCTCCGCCGATGGAGCGATGGCCGACTGGCTGAAAGCGAAACGCATCCACCATCGCCCGTGCATCTTCGGGCGTGTCGACGTGGGGAATGACGATCCCTAAGCCGCCGCCGTCCAGGCAGCGCGTGCCGAGCGCGAGCTCGCCGTGCGGCACACGGATCAACGGTGCGATCCCGGCATCGAGCGCAGCGACCGAGATTTGAAACGCGGTCTCCACCGACGTGGCGCCATGCTCGAGATCGATGAAGAGAAAATCGTAGCCGGCCGTTTTCATGACGCGCGCGACTTCGACACCTCGCATGCCGCGCACGCCCATCCCCAAGGCGAGCTGGCCTTGGCTCAGGCGGTGCTTGGCGGGGTTTACGATGGTTGGCATGATGTCTCCTGTCCTCTAAGGTGAAACCTAAAGCGTAAGTCAAACCCAACAGCGTCGACGCAGAGATCGCAGAGAAAGAAACGAGAGCGCAGAGAGAACCGGATCCCAGGATGTGCGGTTCCATCGCTGTTTGCTCGTCCCTTGCGAAGCGGCGCAAGCACTGTGGGGAGGCGTCTCACCTCTCTTAAGTCTATTCAATTTCCGCTCTGCTTTCTTTGCGTCCTCTCTTTTTCCTCTGCGCTCTCTGCGTTGTGTGTTGGATTCTGCATGAACTACGCCGCATGCGCCTTCGCCCACTGTACCACCTGCGCGTGCGTGGCGAACCACACATCGCCGAGCGTGCGTGCGTGGCGAATCAGCTCTTCCACGATCCAGATCCGAGAGCGATATCCGATCACGTGCGGATGCAAGGTGAGCTGAAATAGGCCACCTTCGCGATGTGCGGCATCCAGCTCGCGGCGAAAGATATCGAACACGTCGGTAGGCGGCGTGTAGGGGCGCTGCGCCTGGAAGCGATTCATCCAGAAATACACGGCATCGTCGCGCACCCATTCCACCGGGAGCTCGACCACTCCGGTCGGCTCGCCGTCGAGCAGTAGCTCGTAGCAATCCTCATCGGCCATCAACGAAGAGTCGTAGGCGAGCCCCATCTCGCGCGCGATACGCAGCGTGTGCGGGCTGAAGTCCCATGACGGCGTGCGCATGCCGACCGGGCGCACCCCGGTGAGCTTCTCCAGGACATCGGATGAGCGCAGCATGAGGTCGCGCTCCGATTCATAACCGAGCTCCGAGTTGAGCTCGTGGATCCAGCCGTGGATGCCGATCTCATGCCCCTCGGCGGCGATTTGTCGCTGCTCGTCTGGATAGAGCAGCGCCACCACCGCAGGAACGTAGAAGCTCGCCGCGACTTCGTATTTTCGCAGCAGCGAGAGAATGCGCGGAATGGCAACGCGGTTGCCGTATTGCCCCCAGCTCATGCGGCCGATCGACTTGCCGCCGTCACGCAGCTCGTTGCTCTCGTGATCGGAATCGAACGACAGCGCGACGGCGCAGCGCGCGTTGTTCTGCCACGTCAATGGCCGCAGCCGCCGGCCTGCGCGCACGTGCTCCACCAGCCGGCGCCAGTGCGCTTCGGTCCATTGCCAGGGTTCGATGTTTTGGTCTTCTTTCATGATCTAAACCCACCCTCAACGCAAAAGCGCAAAGGACGCAAAATGCCGCAAAAGAAAGCGGTACAAGACTAGACGGGATCGTAAGGATGTGTGGTTCCCGTCCGCATGCCTAGACTCTCGTTATCGTCTGGCAGTTATTTTGCGCCCTTTGCGTTCTTTGCGCTTTCGCGTTGACGTTCGGTTTTAGTTTCACGCTCACCGCAAAGGCTTCCTCGCAGTCTCCTCCATCCCCGCGATCACCACCATGCTCACCGCAGCCGCGGCCATTACATAGAAGCTCGGTGCGGCCGCGCTGCCGGTGCGCGCGATCAGCCATGTCGCGATGAAGGGCGCGAACCCGCCGAACACTGCGACCGCGACGCTGTAGCCGGCCGACATCCAGGTGGAGCGCACCGGCGTCGGAAAGATCTCGGCGATCGCAGCCGGGCCCGGCCCGGAGAACACCGCGATCACGAGCGCAAGCAGGAGCTGCACCGCGATTGCCGTGTCGAGCGAAGGCCGCGACAACATCAGCGCGAAGAGCGGGTAGGGCAACACCAGGAATGCGGCGCACGCACCGAGCAGCAACGGCTTGCGGCCGATGCGGTCGGAACACCATCCGAGCAGCGGTGCCGCGAGCACCAGCAGCAGCAAACCGGAGCTAGTGGCCCACAGCGCTTGCGTACGAGGCAGCCCGACTTGCTTCTGCAGAAACGTCGGCATGTAGCTGAGCACGATGTAGTACGACACGGTCCACAGCACCGTGAAGCCAAGCGCGCGCGCGGCCAGACGCATACCTGAAGCTGAAACGCCTGACGATACCGACTGCGGCGAAGCGCCGGCGAAGGCTGGCGTCTCTTCGATATTTCTGCGCATGTACAGCCCGATTGGCGCCAGCAGACCGCCGAGCAGAAATGGAATGCGCCACGCCCAGTCGTCGACTATTGCAGCACTGAACAAACTACTGACCGCGGCAGCGATACCCGATCCGAGCAGCAGGCCCAGGGCGACACTGGATTGCTGCAGGCTGCCGTAGAGCCCGCGCTGTCCTGGCGGTGCCCACTCGACGATAAACGCCGTGGCACCGCCCCACTCGCCACCCGCGGAAAAGCCTTGCAGAAGCCGCGCGATCACAATCAGCAGCGGCGCTGCAATGCCGATCGATGCGTAAGCAGGCACGAGTCCGATCATCACGGTGCCGGCCGCCATCAACACGATGGTGAGCACCAGGGCGGCCTTGCGCCCGCGGACGTCGCCCAGTCGACCGATGACGATACCACCGAGCGGACGCACCACGAAGCCAACGCCGAATGCGGCGAATGTGGAAAGCAGCGAAGTGATCTCTTCCCGGGCCGGGAAGAATTGCTTCGCGATAATGGTTGCCATGTAGGCGTATACCGCGAAGTCGTACCACTCCAGCACGTTGCCGACCACAGCGGCCAGGATCGCGCGCCGGGCCTGAGGATTCGCGGGCGCGTTCAATTTGCTCAGCGTGGATAGTTCATGAAGACGCCCCGAGTCCTTCATGAATGATCCGAGTTAGGGTCCCTCGCCTCAGCGTTTGACGCCGAGCTCCTGATACAAACGCTCCACCAGCGCGCGCAGCTCTGCGAGCTCGTCGCGCACTTGCGCGATGTTCGATTTGAGCGCTGCCAGCTCGCCGGTCGTGACGCCGTCATCGTCGAGCGTCGCGGCAGCCTGTGCTTCCGCGTCCACCGGGCCGCAGAGCAGATGCGCCCAGCGATGCTCACGCGAGCCGGGTTGTTTCGCGAGCTTCACCACCAGCGCGCCGGCTGCCCGCGTGGCCATCTCCTCCAGGTACGCTTCCACGGAGGAAATGTCGGCGAAGCGGTACATGCGATCGCAACCCGTTCGCAGTTCGCCGGGCGTCTGCGGGCCGCGCAGCATCAACGCATCCAGCAGCGCCGATACCGCCTGACTCACGCCCAGCACCTTGGTGAGGTTATGCGCATAGCGCATGACGCGACCCGACGCCCCGTAGCTCTCGATGATCAGCGTGTGGTGCTTGAGCCCGTCGAGCGCCATCTGCACTTCGCCCTCCGCGACGTTCATCACCGGGTTGCGATTCGACTTCTGATTGCAGCCGGCAAGCAGCGCATTCAAGGTCAAGGGATAGTAGTCCGGCGTGGTGAGCTGCTTCTCGATCAGTACACCGAGCGCACGCGCCTCCAGTGGAGAGAGCGTCAGCGTTTGCGATGAAGTCATGTTTGCACCCGGGATTTGTGAATTTCGATTCTATCTCGTATACATCACCGCATGCTGGCGTGCGCGGTCATGCGTCTTGCATCGTTCGCGATGCGTGTAGGCCGTGTTCTTGCTTTTCTCTTGCAACCGGCGAGCGGCATGCCGCATATGGCGTGGCACGCGCGTTGCGAGTAACTCGCCTAGCCAGGCCGGACAGGTCAACTGAATGTTAGAGCGGCATCGACTTCCAAGCGAAAGCTATTGATGCACCACTACAAAGCCGACGACGCCGCTTTTGTGCACGCTGCGCAGAGCAACGAGGCCGAGCGCTGCACGGCACTTGGCCGCCGGCACGCGGGCGCGATCGTGCGCACCCGTCGAAATCTAAAACTAAACCCTGCGCGAGACCGCATCGAATGAACCGGTTGTATGCCAAGCTGTCACTAAGCGCCAAGATTCTGTTGGCAACCGGCGGTATGCTGGTGTTGGTAGTGGCGATCGCGTGTACGCTCGTGATCGCCGATCACTACCAGGATGCCAACGCGCGGCTGCTGGCCGAAACCGTCACGCAGGCCGAGATCGTCGCAGCGAACGGCGCTGCGGCGCTCGCCGTGGGAGATCGGGTGGAAACCGAACGCGTGCTGAGCGCCTTGCAGGCGGCGCCTGCCGTGCTCGCGGCGCGCGTTTACGACGAGCACGGCGCGCCGTTCGCCGTTTATGAAACCGGACGCTCCCGTCGCTTAGGCCTCGAGCTGGAGACGCCTTCAGCAAGCGGTGCCCGTTTCCACCAGGAATACCTCGAAGTCTTCCGCCCGGTCCTGCTGAGCGGCAAGCCCGTTGGCATGCTGGCATTGGCCACCGACCTGGCCGCCGTGCGCGTCGACAACGTGGGCTTTGGCATCAAAGCAGTCCTGATCGCGCTGCTCTCGCTAGTCATCGCATATCTGGTGACCTCCACCGCAAACCGCGCGATTCTTGAACCGCTCGCCTTGCTGACCGACATGGTGCGCCGTGCTCTCTCCGAGAAGCGCGATGATCTGCGGGCGCAGGTGCGCTCGAGCGACGAAGCCGGCGTGCTGGCCGGTGCGTTCAACGTGCTGCTCGAACGCATCGTCGATCGCGAAAGCTCGCTGCGGCGCGAGCTCGCGGAGCGCAATCACGCTCAGCGCCGGCTCGATGAGCTGGCACACTACGATCCGGTCACCAAGCTTCCCAACCGGCATTTCTTCCTGCGTCAGCTCGAGCGTATTCTGCTCGAGTCGAGCAACGCCGGCAGTGCCGGCGCGCTGCTCCTGATCGACCTGAACAAGCTGAAGCACGTCAACGACACGCTCGGGCACGACGCGGGCGACAGTCTTCTGCGGCAATTCGCCAAACGTCTTTCGGTGAGCCTGCGCGACAACGACGTGCTGTGCCGTCTGGGCGGCGACCAGTTCGCGCTGATTCTCGCCGAGATCAGCGGGGAGAGCCATCTGGTGACCGTCGCCAACAAGCTGCTCGCAGTGGCGCGTCAGCCGGTGCTGCTGGGCGAGCGCGAAATCACGGTGAGCTCTTCGATCGGCATCGCCGTGTTCCCGGTCGATGGCAACGAGCCGCAGGTCCTGCTGAGACACGCTGAAACCGCTTTGCATCGAGCGAAGGCCACCGGCAAGAACAATCATCTGTTCTTCTCGCCCGACATGCTCGACCGGGACAACAAGTGGCTCAACGTGGGCGGCGAGCTGCAGCGCGCGCTCGAGCAGAACGAGCTGCGCCTGCACTTTCAGCCGCAGGTGTACTTAGGCGATGGCAAGCTGCGCGGATTGGAAGCGCTGCTGCGCTGGCAGCATCCCGAGCACGGCCTGCTGCTGCCCGGCGAGTTCATGCAGCTCGCCGAAGACACTGCCGATATCATGGACGGCATCGCCAATTGGACGCTCGAGGCGGCCTGTGCGCAGATTGCCTCGTGGCGTGCCGCGGCGATCCAGCCGGTGCCGATCGCGATCAACTTCTCTGCCGCGCAGTTGCGCGACAGACGCGTCGTGAATCGCCTGCGTGGTCTGCTCAAACGCTACGATGTCCCCAGCGAGTTTCTGGAGATCGAGATCGCCGAGAATCTGCTCATGTCCGAGCCCGCGGCCAGCGAAGTGCTCGACGACCTGCGCAACCTCGGCACGCGCGTCATGGTCGATCATTTCGGCGCCGGCTATTCCAGCCTGGTCCAGTTGAAGGACCTGCCGGTCACCGGCCTCAAGATCGATCGCGAGTTCGTGCACGGCATCGCTGAGTCCGCCAAGTACGCTTCGATTACGCGCGCGATCGTGGCACTCGCGGGCGAGATCGGTCTGGATACCGTTGCCGAAGGTGTCGAGAGTACACGGCAGGTCGAGTTCCTGCGCACTATGGGCTGCCGGGCGTATCAGGGCTTTTGCTTCTCCCCCGGGGTGCCGGCGGAAGAGGCGGTACGCTTCCTCATCGCGCAGGCGCCCCCGATCCGACTGGCGTTTGCAAAAGCGTGATTCGTGAATCGTGATGCGTCGGTACGGCAACCCACGAATCACGGATCACGATTCACGAGTCATCACCCAGCCTCGATACGATTGCGGCCCCCGGCCTTAGCGCGATAGAGTGCGGCATCGGCCCGTTCCAGCAACTCACGCACCGATTCGCCAGGGCGGTATTGTGCCACCCCGATCGACACGGTCACGTGGCGCTCCTTGCCCGACAACTGGATCGCGTTACGCTCGGTCTGGCCGCGGACGCGTTCGCCGCATTCGCGCGCGCCGTCGATGTCGGTCTGGGTGAGCACCAAGAGGAATTCCTCGCCGCCGTAGCGGCCCATGAAGTCGATCGCGCGCAGCTCCTTCTGGGCGACGGCGGCCGCGCTGCGCAACACTTCATCGCCCACCGCGTGACCGAAGTTGTCGTTCACATGCTTGAAGCGATCGATGTCCAGCATGCCGATGCAAAGCGGCTCCGCGCCGCGGTCACAGCGAATCTTCTCGTGCTCCAGTACCTCGAGGATGCGCCGGCGTGTGTACATGCCGGTGAGCTGGTCGTACTCCGACTCCCTGAGGCGGCTGTGCAGATGGTTCACGTAGCCGCCCATGAACGAGAACCACATCAGCACGGCCCCGAGCACCCCCCACTGCAGCATCTCGATATGTGGGTGGGTGATGCCGTCGGCGGCCTGCAGCAGTAAGATGACCAGAGCATAGCCGGTAAGCGCTATAGCCGTCACACCAAGCAGAGTGCGCGTAGTCAGCCGGAACACGCCGAAAAACAGGATCACCGGGTACATGAGCAGGAATACCGGGCGCGCTGCTCCGACGTAGTACAGTGCGTAGGTGACCGCGCATGTAGCACATAGCATCATGGGCACGGTGAGGCTGCGGTCGCGTGCATGCTGGTTGAGACCCGAGCGAAACAGGAAGTAAAAAACGCCGATGGCAACCAGCGTGGCCACCGCTGCGGCGGCAAAAGGTCCCGTGCTCAAGGCACCCTCCATGAAACACAACGCCAGCAGCAATACGAACATGAGCGAGGTCGCGGCAGCGACCAGGTAGCGCTGCAAGCGCAGGCGCTGCTCTGCATCGTCGTGGGGGAACAGGTTGAAGCGTGCCATGGCAGAAGAACTGTGCCGTCGCAGGCTGGCGGATGCGGCGCTCGGTGTCGCGGCGTGGAGCTGCGCGTCGCGCAATCGAATCCAGGGTCCCGAGGAGCCACCCATGCCCCATGCTTCGATGATCGTGAGCATGTGCGGTTCCAGCTGCAATGGCATTGTCACTCTCCGTTGTTGTTGAGGCGGATGCTTGTGACAGCTCGCCGCGCACTCACGCACGCGTCGCCCGCGCCGGTCCAGCAACAGCGCGGTACAGCTTTCGGTCTGCTCCTCGTGGGATCTCGACTACGATGTAGCGGCCGCATCCATGGCGGCCTGTTTTTGCGAGGTGCTCACTGCACGCGCAACCTCGCCATCGTTGCGGTAAAGAATAGCGGCCGGCCTGCCGGATTGGGCATATGTCTAAAGTAATACCCCGGAGATTTGGCCGGTGCGTCTAGGGAAGCGCTGATTAAGTCTCGCGACGCGCGTTGCGTCAGGTGCAGATGGATGCAAGGCGTCGCGGCGCAGCCAAGGTAGGCACCTTGGCAAGGCGCGCAACGCGGCAGAGGCTGCAGCTGACGCAACCCAATAAAATTCGCCTCTTACGAGGGACCGGAGCGCTTTTGTGCCGATGGAGGTTCGCAGTGTCTTAGTCGAGTGGCGGCCTATTGAGCGGACCGGGATGCAAGGCACAAAAGCGTTCCGGTCGCGCATGTGAGACTTGATCAGTGCTTCCCTAGAAGTTACCGGGGTCTCGCGGAAAGAGGGCCTGCCACTGCACCCCCCGGCTACCAGCCTGGCGAGGCCAGGAACGATCCAGCCTACAACATGCGTTTGGCAACTTCCTCGAGCATGACCTCGGTGGCACCGCCGCCGATCGACTGCACGCGGGCGTCGCGCGACATGCGCTCGATGGCGGCCTCGCGCATGTAACCCATGCCGCCGTGGAACTGCACGCAGTCGTACATCACTTCGTTGACCAGTGTGCCGCACAGTGCCTTCACCATGCTCACCTCTTTGGTGACGTCGTGCCCGAGTGTATCGCGCCAGGCGGTGTTGTAGAGCAGGGCGCGGGCGGCTTCGACTTGAGCCGCCCGCATCGCCAGCCGCTGGCGGATGGCGGGATTGCTCCACAGCGATGCACCGAACGCTCTGCGCTGTGCCACCCACTCGAGCGTGAGCTCGAGTGCCTTGCTGGCTTCGCCGATCGCCTGGCCGCCCATCACCAGCCGTTCGTTCTGCAGATTCTTGACGAGCGCATAGAACCCGCGATCCTGCTCTCCGAGCAGATTTTCCTCAGGCACGAAGCAGTCCTCGAAAACCAGCTCGGCGGTGTCGCTGGACAGCCAGCCGTGCTTCTTGAGCGGCCGTGCCACACGAAAGCCGGGCATTGCCTTCTCCACCAAGAACATGGAAATCTGGCGATTGCGGCCTGGATCACCGGTTTTGGCGGCGACGAAATAAATGTCCCCATGGATGCCGTTGGTGATGTACATCTTCGAGCCGTTCAGGATGTAGCCGCCGGCGACCGGCTGCGCAGTGGAGCGCATCGACGCGAGATCCGAGCCGGCGTCCGCCTCGGTCATCGCGACCGCGCAGATCTTTCTGCCGGCGATGATGTCGGGCATCCAGCGGCGCTGCTGCTCCAGCGTGCCCGCATGGTGCAGATGAGGCGAAGCCATGTCGGTGTGCACCAGGACGGTGATGGCGAAGCCGCCGTAGGTCGAGCGGCCGAGCTCCTCCGCGAGGACGACGTTGGCGAGCGTATCGAGCCCGGCGCCGCCGTATTCCGGCGCGTAGCGCATGCCGAGCAGGCCGAGCGCACCCATCTCGCGCAGGACCTCGCGTGGAACGAAGCCCTGCTCCTCCCATTGGTCCGCGTGCCGGAGCACCCGCTCAGCGATGAAGCGCCTGAGCGTATCGCGCAGCATTTCGTGCTCGTGCGTGAAGTATGGAGTGGTGCGGTTGGATGCGCGGTCGTTGGTCATTGCTGTAGTGAAGGCGTGAAGGCGTGAAGGCGTGAATGAAGGAAGGAGGGGAACCCCCTCTCCCTAGCCCTCTCCCACGCGGGGGAGAGGGAACTGTAGACCCCTATCCCTCGTGGGAGAGAGGCGGGGAGAGGGAGCTCAACTCCTTCGCCGCCTTCCCTCCTGTCTCAGCGTATACTAACGCGAACCCCTTCGCGTATCGAGACCAGAATGACCGTCCAGGAACAGATCGCACCCACCCGCAACGCTCAAGACACAACGGCGGCGCGCCGTGCACGCTACCACCTCGCTGAGAATGGCTTCACCTTCGCGTGGCCAGCAGTACCCGTCCATCAGTTTCTCGCCGAGCGAGATCGCGCGATCGATCCGAGCACGCCCACCTCTACCATCGCGCTGGATATCTCGAAGACGCTCGGCACTGCATACCCAGCGACGACACCAACGATCCTCACGCGTTATGTGCGCATCCGTGCCGGCGAAACGCTCCGCGGCATCTATGCCGCATCCGGCGAGGTCTACTACGTAATGAATGGCAGCGGCGAGAGTCGCAACCGAGCCGACATGATCGAGTGGAGCACCGGCGACGTGTTCTGCTTTCCCGGCGGAGGTGAGACCTCGCATCGCGCCGGCGATCGCGACTGCCTGCTGTTCTGCGCGACCGACGAGCCGCTGCTGGCATTTGCACGCCTGCGCGCTCCCGCTGCAGGGCAAACAATATTCGCAGCAACGCACTGGCCGGCGGCGGAGATTGACCGGCATTTCGAATCCGTATGGCAGCGCCCCGTCACGGACAACACTACTGGCCACTCCGTGCGGTTCATGACGGCAGAGTTCGCGCCCGCGCCGATCACCCTGCCGACGCTCAACGTCGCCATCAACACCCTCGCGTCCGGTTTCGATCAACGTCCACACCGCCACAACGGCGTGGCCGTTACACTGGCGATACACGGTGAAGACACCTACTCGATAATCGATGGCACGCGCGTCGATTGGTCGAACGGCGCTGCGCAGATCACGCCTGCGACGGCGTTGCACTCGCATCACAACCGCGGGGCAAAACGCATGCGCTCGCTCGTCGTGCAGGACGAAGGGCTCCATTACTACACGCGCACCCCCGGATTCAGCTTCGAGTGAAGAGGGACGCCGTCGAATCCGCACACTCCAATCGAGTGCCTCGAGCGCGAAGCAGAGCGATGGCGTAAGCGCGCAGCAATTGCGGTGCGCATCGATCCCGCCTGCAGGCGCGCGCATGGCAGCATCCGTACCCGCGCGGCAACGTCGCTGAGCATGCTGCCGTCGCAAGCGTAGACCATGAACAGCGTTCCCAGCTATTTCCTGCCACCCTTCGACGGCCCGTGGCGCATCGTTCAAGTGGACGAGACGCCGCTGCACATTCGCATCGAGTGGCTGCAGGAAGACAGCCTGGCCACCGATTGGGAGATCTCGCTGTTGTCGGTGACGCAGGTGCGCACGCGGCAAGGACCTCCCGATCCAGATGAAGCGCTCGCCGCAGGGCTGCTTCCCGGACTCACCAACGGCGCTGCGATTGCGCAGATTCACGAGGAGACGGCGCAGCAGGCGATGTTCGTGTGCACTTGGTCGGGAGACTTCGCCAAGTCGGATCAGACGCTCGCCGTGCGCCTGTGCGTGGACGGTGATTTCTTGGTCGGCATCGCGTGCCGCATGCGCCCGCAGATGGAGAGTGGCGCTGCGGCCGCGCTGCTGGAACGGCTGCGTGCCGCGCAGCGCAGCTACGATGCGCCGGAATGGGAACGGCTCGACCCCGCCCGCGACGAGCGCTTCCAGCCGCAGCTCGAGCCGTACCTGCGCATGCTCGACGAGGCGATGGAGCACGATGATTACCTGCAGGCGCAAGATGCCATCGAAGCTGTCCATCCAGCCCTTGCGCTCGCGCCGATGTCCGCCTTTGCGCTGGGGATTCACATTGCCGAAGGCTGGGCGCAGATGCGATCGGCATTCGCCGGCGTTGCGGCCGGTTGCACGCGCGCCATCGACGTTTTGCGCAAGACGCTCGACAACATCGAGCCCGGCGCTCAGCCCCAGCTGTATCGTGCAGCATGCACCTGGCTTGCCGAAGCGTATGCCAAGCGCGATCAGCCGGGCGATCTGCTGCACGCCATCGAAGCTTACCGAAGCGCGAGCCGCCTGGACGTTGCCCGACTGCATCCCGCGCGGGTTGCGCGCCTGCATCTGCGTATGGGTGTGATTCATCATCATCTGGCCCGCGAGCTCAGCGCCCAGCAAAGCGAACGGCTGGCGCTGGCAATTCACGAGCTCGAGCGCGCCGAGGCCTTCTACGGTGCGGCAGACGACGTCGCCGGGCTGGCCGAAGCGGCAATCGCGAAAGCCGATGCGGTGCGCCTGCTCGGGCGTGAGAGCCGCACGCACAATGCCGATGAGCTCTATGGTATCGCCTGGAATATTTTGCTGGAGCCGAGCGCCCGGGATGCGCTCGGGGGAGAGCGCTACGACACAATGCTCGAGCACGTGCGCACCTCGATGCGCGCGGGTGACGCGCGACAGCTCAATGCACGCGTGTCCTCGCGTGACGCCAGGCTTGCCGAGCTCGAGCGCAACGGACTCGTGCGGCATCAGCGCACGCGCAATTCGGAAGATCGATAGTGCGCATCCGCCGAAGTCCTTCTGCGGACGATGGGGCGACTGCTCGAGTAGCGCCATGACCGATAAGCGCATCGTGTGGATGCTCGTCGCGATGAGTGCAGCCACTTTTGTGGTCACCGCCTCGGGTTCGGCCACGGCGCCCTTCATGCCCGCCATCGCCGCGGATCTAGCCATCGACATCCCGGCTGTCGCGCATCTGTTTTCAGTGCAGGCGCTGACCTGGGGCACCTCTGCACTTCTGTTCGGCATGTTCTCGCATCGTCTGGACCGAAGAACAACGCTGGTGGTGAGCGTGGTGTTGATGGGCGTGATCCGCATCCTGTTCGCGCTTTCGCAGAATTACGCGGCCGCGTTCACCTGGCAGCTGCTATCGGGTTTCTGTGGTGGTGCATTCATGGGCGTGGTGTTCGCCACCGTCTCCGAGCATATTCCGGCGGGCGCACGTGGACGCGCTCTGAGCTGGGTGATCACCGGTCAGTCCCTGTCGCTGGTGATCGGCGTGCCGATCGTGACATTGCTCGGTATGCTGGGCGGCTGGCGCTATGCACTGGGCATCCACGGTGCATTCACCGTGCTGATTGCGCTCGCGATACGTGCCGCCACGCCGGCCGATGTGGTGCATCCGCCGCATGTACAGCGGGCCAGGGCTCCGCTTTCCAGCCTGCTCCAGTTCCGCCTCCTCGCGCTCATGGGGGCCGGCACGACCGAGCGCGTCTGCTTTGCCACACTTGCCGTGTATCTGCCAACGCTTTTGCAGCGAGCGTACGGCATCGCGCTGTCGCAGCTCGCGGCTGCGTTGTCATTGGTCGCCCTCGGTAATCTGGTGGGCAACATCCTGGGCGGGCGCATCGCGGATCGCACGCGCTCGCGGCGTGCGGTGTTCGCCCTCACGCTATCGTTGACCGCTGTGCTCGCCATCCCGACTCTGATGTGGCAGCCCGGGCTCGCGCTGTCCGTCGCGCTCGGATTCGTCTACTCGCTCGTGAACGCAACGGGCCGGCCGTCACTGATGGCCGTTCTGTCGGATATGCCGAGTGAGTTGCGCAGCACTCTGTTCGGTCTCAACATCACCATGGCCAGCATGGGCTGGCTGCTCGCCGGCTCCGCCGGGGCGACGCTGCTTGCGGCCGGCGGCTTCTCGGCACTGGGGATCTTCTGCGCGCTCACCGCGTCGATTGGCGCAACCCTTGCAGTCGCGAGCAGGACACGGGCAAAAACCGTCGTGCACGCGATCGATGAGCGGCACGGCGCGAGCGGGCGCAAGGCGTCGTAGCGCTTTGTCAAGACCTCAGCGGATAAATTGTTGGGGCAAGAAAGCATCGCCGCGGTCGTTAATAGGTGTCGTGCGCAACTCGAAGGGGGAACCAGCATGCACGCCCGATTCGTCCGCTATCCCGTTGCATCCACGCTCTGGCTCATCTCAGCACTCGCCTTCGCCGAGCCGACCACGATCCGCACCTTTGCCATTCCCGAGCACGGCAGCCTGCAGTTGAGCGCCCCGCAATCCTGGCCTGTCGAGACACGCTCGGCGCCCAATCACCCGTTGCCGACTATTGCATTCGGTCCCGGTGAAGGCGCCACGTATCAGGTGCTGGTCACGCCCCTGCCGCCGGCACGCAAGGGTCAGCCGCCGCTCGCGGCCGGCGCCTTGAAAAAGATGGTGGAGCATGCCGCTGATGACGCGAGGGCGCAGTCGATGGAGAAGTCGCTCGCTGTCAAGGAGTTCAAGAGCGGAGCGCACGTGGGCTATTACTTCTCGGCGACCGACCGCGCACCCAGGCCCGACGAGTTCAAGTACATGACGCAGGGCATGTTCGGGTTGGGC
>Ga0335084_10002306_pt1 | contig 18364 bp, 16 predicted proteins | sample Lox_Sample_44_FD_206721 | JGI IMG/M metagenome (GOLD analysis project Ga0335084, IMG submission 206721) | Soil microbial communities from Loxahatchee National Wildlife Refuge, Florida, United States - Lox_Sample_4.4 | ecosystem: Environmental > Terrestrial > Soil > Wetlands | place: USA...
AGGCAAGGAGCTAAGCGCAGGGCCTGCGCCCGGCTTCTGATTGCCATTGCCACGCTCTTGTTCGTAGGTTGCGCAGACGCGCAAACCCTCTATTCGTGCACCACGCCGGACGGGCGGAGGATCGACTCCGATCAAATTCCGCCCGAGTGCTACGGCCGGCGGATTCACCAGCATCGCCGTGACGGCACGCCGCTTCCCGACATTCTGCCGGACCCGACGCCGGAAGAGCGCAAGAAGCAGGAGGAGGAGAAGAAACGCAAGCTCGCCGAGGAAGACGCGACGCTCGAGCAGCGCCGCAAGGACAAGTCGCTGCTGGAAACGTACAGCAATGTCGATGAGATCGAAGCCCATCGCAAGCGGGACCTCGCGTCTCAGCAGGCGGTCATCGATCGCGCCAAGGCGCGCAAGGAGGAGCTGAAGAAGGAACGAGTGAACCTGAGCAACGAAGCCGAGTTCTATGAAAAGCGCGACATGCCGGAGCACCTGAAGCGTGCGTTCGCCGCGAACAACGAATCGGTGAAGTTGCAGGACAAGGCCATCCAGAACGCCAACGCGGAAATGCAGCGCGTCAACGCGCGTTTCGACGCCTTCGTGAAGCGCTTCAAGGAACTGATCGAGCAGGGGGCGACTCCGGTGCGCCGACCCACGCCGAAATAGCTAAGACGACTCAGTTCCCGCTCAGTCTTCGCCGCAGGATTTCATTCACCTGCTGCGGATTGGCCTTGCCTTTCGTTGCTTTCATCGCCTGGCCCACCAGTGCGTTGAATGCCTTTTCCTTGCCGGCCTTGAATTCCTCGACCGACCGGCTGTTGGCGGCGAGCACCTCGTCGATAAGCTTTTCGATCGCACCTGCATCCGAAATCTGGCGCAGCCCCCGCGCCTCGATGATTGCATCGGCGGATGCACCCTCGCCCGACCAGAGCGCCGCGAAGACGTCCTTGGCGGTCTTGTTGCTGATCGTGCCGTCGACCACGCGGTTGATGACGCCCGCGAGCTGTTGCGGCGAAACCGGCGACTTCCCTGCATCGATATCGGCTTCGTTAAGGGCTGCCGAGACCTCGCCCATCACCCAGTTCGAAGCGATCTTCTTGTCCGCGACGAGCGCGGCGGTGGCCTCGAAATAGTCGGCGAGGGCCTTGGACGCCGTCAGCGTCTGCGCGTCGTATTCGGGCAGGCCGTACGCATGCACGAAGCGCTCGCGTTTCGCCGCGGGAAGTTCCGGCAACGAGCGCCTGATCTGCTCGATCCACTCGGGCGAAATCGCAAGCGGCAGCAGGTCCGGGTCGGGGAAGTAGCGATAGTCCATCGCGTCTTCCTTGGTGCGCATCGAGCGCGTCTCGTTGCGATCCGGGTCATACAGCCGGGTCTCCTGCACGACGTTTCCGCCGTCTTCGATCAGTTCGATCTGGCGCCGTGCTTCATATTCGATCGCCTGCTGCAGGAAGCGGAAGCTGTTGAGGTTCTTGATCTCGACGCGCGTGCCGTATTGCTCTGCGCCCACCTTGCGCACCGAGACGTTCGCGTCGCACCGGAAGCTGCCTTCCTGCATGTTGCCGTCGCAGATGTCGAGCCAGGTGACGAGGGCATGCAGCGCCTTCGCGTACGCGACAGCCTCAGCGCTCGAACGCATGTCGGGTTCGGAAACGATCTCCAGCAGTGGCGTACCGGCGCGGTTCAAGTCGATTCCCGACATGCCGTGATAGTCCTCGTGCAACGACTTGCCGGCGTCTTCTTCGAGGTGCGCGCGCGTCAGGCGGACGGTCTTCGTTTCCACCCTGCCGTCGCTGCCGCGAACGACAAAGCTGACCGTGCCGCCCTGCACGACAGGGATCTCGTACTGGCTGATCTGGTAGCCCTTCGGCAGGTCGGGATAGAAGTAGTTCTTGCGCGCGAAGATGCTCTTCTCGGCGACCCTGGCGCCGGTCGCCAGTCCGAAGCGGATCGCGCGCTCGACCGCGCCGCGGTTCAGCACCGGCAGCACGCCGGGCAGCGCGAGGTCGATCGCGGTCGCCTGCGTGTTGGGCGCTCCACCGAACGCGGTCGACGCACCCGAAAAGATCTTGCTGGCCGTGGAAAGCTGCGCGTGCGTTTCCAGGCCGATCACCAGTTCCCAGGTCACGTTCCAGCCTCCGTCAGAAGCCCGGCGGCACGCGCCGGTGCCAGTCGGTCACGGTCTGATAAGCGTGCGCGACGCCGAGCATCCGGGCCTCTTCGCAATAGTTGGTCATCAACTGCAGTCCCACCGGGCGGTTCTTCGCCCCGAATCCGCAAGGGATGCTCATGCTCGGTACGCCCGCCAGCGAGCCCGGGACGGTGTAGAGGTCCGCGAGGTACATCGCCACCGGATCGTCGCTCTTTTCGCCGAATCCGAACGCCACGCTGGTGGTGACCGGGCCGGCGATCACGTCGCAGTCACGGAATGCGCGCTGGAAGTCGTCGGCGATCAACCGCCGCACCTTCATCGCCTTGATGAAATACGCGTCGTAGTACCCGTGCGAAAGCACGTAGGTGCCGACGAGGATGCGGCGCTTCGGCTCGGCACCGAATCCCTCCGACCGCGATTTCTTGATCATGTCGGCGATGTCGTCGTAGCTGCGCGCGCGGTGGCCGTAGCGCACGCCGTCGAAGCGCGAGAGGTTGCTCGAGCACTCCGCCGGCGCGATCACGTAGTAGACCGGGATGCCCAACTCGGCGTTGGGCAGCGAGATCTCGACCAGCCGGGCGCCCAGCTTCTCGTATTCGGCCAGCCCGGCGCGGACCGCTTGTTCGACGTCGGGCGCGAGGCCGGCGCCGAAGAACTCCTTCGGCACCCCGATCTTCATGCCGCGCACACCCGCATTCAGGCTGCGCGTGAAGTCCTCGCGCGGGCGATCGAGGCTGGTCGAGTCCTTCGGGTCGAAAGCCAGCATCGCATTGAACAGCAGCGCGCAGTCCTCGGCCGATTGGGTGAGCAGGCCGGCGGTGTCGAGCGACGACGCAAACGCAATCATTCCCCAGCGCGAGGGCCTTCCGTACGTGGGCTTGGTGCCGGTTATCCCGGTGAACGCGGCGGGCTCGCGAATCGACCCGCCGGTGTCGGTCGCGGTGGCTGCGGGTGCGATACGCGCGGCGACCGCGGCAGCAGAGCCACCGGAGGATCCGCCAGGAACCGCCGAGGTGTCCCACGGGTTCAGCACATTGCCGAATGCGCTGTTCTCGTTCGACGAGCCCATGGCGAATTCGTCGCAGTTGAGCTTGCCGAGGCAGACCATGCCTGCCTGCTTGAGATTGTCGACGACGGTCGCATCGAACGGGCTCATGTAGCCGCTGCCGTCCGCGTTGAGCAGGATGCGGCTGGAGGCCGTCGAACTCCACTCGCGCGTCACGAAGACGTCCTTGTGGGCCAGCGGCACGCCGAGCAACGGTCCGGTTTCCCCGCGCGCGCGGCGCGCATCGGCGGCGCGCGCCTGCGCGAGCGTGGCATCGCGGCGCACGTCGAGAAACGCGTTCAGATCCTTGTGCGCTTGCATGCGCGCCAGGTACAGCTCGGCGAGCTCGACCGCCGAGACCTTCTTCGCGTCGAGCTGGCGGCCGAGTTCGGCGACCGATGCGTGGGCCAGTTCGCTCACTCGATCACCCGCGGCACGAGAAACAGACCGTCCGCCTGCTCGGGGGCGTTGCGCATGTTCGCGGCGCGCTGATCAGGCTCGGTGACCGCGTCGTCGCGCAAACGCTGGCTGCCGCCGAGTGGATGCGACATGGGTTCGATGCCGTCGGTGTTCACGCGCTGCATCTTCTCGATCATCGCGAAGATGTCGTTCAGTTGCGCGAGCGTCGCGCTCGCTTGCGCTTCGCTGATCTCGATGCGTGCCAGATGGGCGATGCGATAGACGTCGTCGCGGGTCAGGGACATGGCAAAGGCTCGATCCGAGGCAACAAACTGGGGAATACCGACCGACCGGATGACGCCGAAAACGGCATCATCCCGTGCAGGAAAAACAAAGGTTTGCAGCGAAGCTTGCGCTTGCCTAGCGTATTATCGCGCACCGATTCGCCATAGCCCGCCCGCAGCGCGGGCATTCGATCCCCGATTCACAGAAGCGTCGTCCGATGTTCGGTTTCCTGCGCAGCTATTTCTCCAGCGATCTTGCGATCGATCTCGGTACCGCCAACACGCTCATCTATGTGCGCGGCAAAGGGATCGTGCTCGACGAACCTTCGGTCGTTGCGATCAGCCATGAGGGCGGTCCGAACGCCAAGCGTTCGATCCGCGCAGTCGGCCGCGAGGCCAAGCAGATGCTCGGCAAGGTGCCGGGCAACATCGAGGCGATCCGCCCGATGAAGGACGGCGTGATCGCCGACTTCACGGTCACCGAGCAGATGCTCAAGCAGTTCATCAAGATGGTTCATCCCTCGAGCCTGCTTGCGCCGAGCCCGCGCATCATCATCTGTGTGCCGTGCGGCTCCACTCAGGTCGAGCGGCGCGCCATCAAGGAGTCGGCAGAGGCGGCCGGCGCTTCGCAGGTGTTTCTGATCGAAGAGCCGATGGCTGCGGCGATCGGAGCCGGACTGCCGGTATCGGAAGCGTCCGGCTCGATGGTGGTCGACATCGGCGGCGGCACGACCGAGGTCGGCATCATCTCACTCGGCGGCATGGTGTATTCAGGCTCGGTCCGCGTCGGCGGCGACAAGTTCGACGAGGCGATCATCAACTACATCCGCCGCAACTACGGCATGCTGATCGGCGAACCGACCGCCGAGAGCATCAAGAAGGAAATCGGTTCCGCGTTCCCCGGCTCCGAAGTCAAGGAGATGGAAGTCAAGGGACGCAACCTTTCCGAAGGCATTCCGCGCAGCTTCACGATCTCCAGCAACGAGATCCTGGAAGCGCTCACCGATCCGCTCAACCAGATCGTTTCCGCGGTGAAGATCGCGCTGGAGCAGACGCCGCCCGAGCTCGGGGCGGACATCGCCGACCGCGGAATGATGCTCACCGGCGGCGGCGCCCTGCTGCGCGACCTAGATCGGCTGTTGATGGAAGAGACCGGCCTGCCGGTCATCGTCGCAGAGGATCCGCTGACATGCGTCGTGCGCGGCTGCGGCATCGCGCTCGAGCGCATGGACAAGCTCGGCACGGCCTTCGCGACGGGGTGAAACGGCTCGTTCTGCGGCCGGGTTCTCGACGGAGAACGACACCTACTGAGCGTTGGCAATGGCTTCTCGTTTGAACGCTCAGCCCTCTTACCCCCGGCCCGTCTCCCGCGATCGGAGAGACGTTCCTGCTTCCACGCACGTTCCGGGGCAAGCTGCACCTACTGAGCGTTGATGATGGGTTCTTGTTTGAACGCTCAGCCCCCTCACCCCCGACCCCTCTCCCGCCAGGGGCGAGGGGAGGTTTGTGCGGCAAATGGCCGGTTGGCCATCTGCTGATGAACTAGATGGAATACGGCCCGCCGCCACTATTCAACCAGGGCGTCTCGGCCCGGGCCCGGCTGGCGTTCTTTTCCTTCCTCGCCATCGCCCTCATCGTCGTCGACTCGCGCGCGAAGCTGCTCGAGACGGTACGGCTCGGCGTCGGCGTCGTCATGTATCCGGTGCAACGGGCGCTCTTGTTTCCGCGCGATGTGATCGACCGCGTCGGCGATTACTTCACGACCGTCGGCAGCCTCACGCGTGAGAACGAGCAGCTCAAGCGCGATTCGGTCGAACGCGCGCAGGCGGTGCAACAGACGCAGGCGCTCATTGCTGAAAACGAACGCCTGCGCAAGCTGCTCGGAGCCCGCGAAAGAGTCGGCAACACGGCGCGGCTCGCCCAGGCGCTTTACGAGTCGCGCGATCGCTTTTCACGCAAGCTGGTCCTCGACATCGGGAGCAACGCGGGCCTCGAAGTCGGAAGCCCCGTGATCGACGATGTCGGAGTGGTGGGACAGGTGACGCGCGTGTTTCCCCTCACTGCCGAAGTGACCTTGCTCACCGACAAGGATCAGACCATCCCGGTGCAGGTGTTGCGCAACGGCCTGCGCGGCGTGGCATTCGGCGGCGTCGAGCCCGGCACGCTCGACCTGCGTTTCATGGCTTCCAACGCCGATCTCGTCAACGGCGATACCGTAGTCACCTCCGGCATCGACGGCGTGTATCCCGCGGGACTTGCGGTCGCGACCGTGACCCGGGTCGAGCGCAATGCCAAGGACCAGTTCGCGCGGGTCGTGATGACGCCGGCCGCGGGCGTGCAGAGCTTTACGCACCTCCTGGTGCTCACCGTCGATCGGAGCCAGGTGCCGCCGAAGCCCGCGGAGGAGCGCAAGCGCGAGAACGAGCCACGCAAGGCAGGGCGCAAATGAGGATCCGCTGGCTCGATGCGCTGCTGGCGACGTTCGCCGTGCGCTCGGCGCGCCGCGCCGAGCCGGTCGAATTGACCACGAGCGCCGCGTTCGGGGTCGTGCGCGGCTACCAGCCGAAGATCCTGCTGCGTCCGGTCAACCCGGCATTCATCTGGTTCACGCTGTTCATCGCGCTGACGGCGAATCTCCTGCCGTGGGGCCGTACGCCGTTCGTGCCGGATTTCCTCGCGCTGGCGCTGGTGTTCTGGAACGTGCAGCAACCGCGCCGCGTGGGCATTGGCGCGGCCTTCGTCTTCGGCCTGCTCATGGACGTGCACGACGGTGCGCTGTTCGGCGAACACGCGCTCGCTTACACGCTGCTGTCCTATGGGGCGATCTCCCTGCACCGGCGCATCCTCTGGTTTCCGCTCGGCGCACAGGCGCTGCACATCCTCCCGCTGCTGCTGGTGGCGCAGGTTGCGTCGCTGCTGATCCGGCTCTGGGTCGGCGGCACGTTTCCGGGCTGGTCCTATTTCATCGAAAGCGTGGTTGGCACCGTGTTGTGGCCGGTGATCTCCTGGCTGCTGCTCGCGCCGCAACGGCGTCCGATCGAGCGCGACGAGACGCGACCGCTGTAGGCCCGAATGCGGTGGTTTGGCAGGGGGCCGGACCGCAATTCCGCATGGCGCGGCCCTTCCCAGCCGCCTAGAATCCGGCGCTTGCGGACTTCTGCTGCAGTGTCTCCGTGAAGGCGCTACGCAACACCGAGCGCGAGCTCTTCTACTTCCGCACGCGCGTCATCGTCGCGGGCGTGTTCGTAGCGTTCTGTTTCCTGCTGCTCGCCGGCCGCTTTGTCTGGCTGCAGTTCATCAAGCACGACGATTTCTACGCACGTGCTGAAAGCAACCGCATCGCAGTCGTGCCCGTCACCGCCAATCGCGGCCTGATCAAGGATCGCGAGGGGCGCATCATCGCGCGCAACTACTCCGCCTACACGCTCGAAATCAATCCGCGCCAGGTCGACAACATCCCGGCGGTGATCGACGAGCTCGCGCAGGTGATCGAGGTGCAGCCGCGCGACCGGCGCCGCTTCAAGAAACTGCAGGAGGAGCTGAAGGGCGCTGATTCGATCCCGATTCGCACGCGGCTGTCCGACGAGGAGGTCGCGCGCTTTTCCGCGCAGCGTTTCCGCTTTCCGGGCGTCGAGTTGCGCGCGCGCCTGTTCCGCCACTATCCGCTCGGCGAGGTCGGTTCGCACATGATCGGCTACATCGGGCGCGTTTCGCAGGCCGACAAGGAAAAGATCGCGACCTGGGAAGACGCGGCCGATTACGTCGGCACCGACTACATCGGCAAGGTCGGGATCGAGCAGAGCTACGAACGCGAACTGCACGGCACGACCGGCTTCGAGGAAGTCGAGATCACCGCCGGCGGACGGGCCGTGCGCACGCTGTCGCGCACGCCGGCGACGCCGGGCAACAACCTCATCCTGTCGGTCGACATCAAGCTGCAACAGATCGTCGAAAAGGCGTTCGGCGACCGCCGCGGTTCGCTCATCGCGATCGAGCCCGCAACCGGCGACATCCTCGCGTTCGTCTCCAAGCCCACGTTCGATCCGAACCTGTTCGTAGAGGGCATCGATCCGCTTAACTGGGAGGCGCTTAATGGCGACATCGACAAGCCGCTGCTGAATCGCGCGCTGCGCGGCACGTATCCGATCGGCTCGACCTACAAACCGTTCATGGCCTTGGCGGCGCTCGAACTCGGCAAGCGGCGCCCAGAGACCGTCTACAACGACCCGGGCTTCTTCGTCTACGCCGGGCACAAATTCCGCGACAGCAACAAGATTCCGCTGGGCCCGGTGAACATGCACATGTCGATCGTCAAGTCGAGCGACATCTATTACTACATGGTCGCCAACGATCTCGGCGTCGACGCGATCCACGATTTCATGAAACCCCTGGGTTTCGGCCAGATCGTCGGCATCGACATCGAAGGTGAGCAGCCCGGCGTCCTGCCCTCGAGCGCATGGAAGGAGAAGCGCTTCAAGCAGAAGTGGTACGGCGGCGAGACGATCTCGATCGGCGTCGGCCAGGGCTACAACGCTTTCACGCTGCTGCAACTGGCGCACGCCACGGCCAACCTCGCCAACGACGGCATCGTGATGAAACCGCACCTCGTGCGCGCGATCGAGGACATCAAGAGCGGCGAGCGGCGCCTGACCGTGCCCAAGGAAAGCTATCGCATCGACCTGAAGCCCGAAAACCTGCAGGTCGTGCGCGACGCGATGGTCGACGTCAACATCCTCGGTACCGGACGGCAGGCATTCCAGGGCGCGCCGTACAAGGTCGGCGGCAAGACTGGCACCGCGCAGGTGGTCGGCATCAAGCAGAACGAGAAGTACGACGAGAAGAAGGTTGCGGAACGCAATCGCGACCACTCGTTGTTCATCGCCTTCGCACCGGCCGAGAAGCCGCGCATCGCGCTCGCGGTGCTGGTCGAAAACGGCGGCTGGGGCGCCTCGGCCGCGGCCCCGATTGCGCGCCAGGTGCTCGACTACTACCTGCTCGGCAAAGTTCCGAACGCCCCGGCGTTGCCGAAAGAAGGCGCCGAGACGGCGGTTGCCGCGGGAGCCGCCGGTGACTGAAGCCACGCTCGGCCATCGCGCCGCGCTGTGGGCGCGCGACCGCATCGCGGTGCTCGATCCGGTGCTGCTTTTCATCGTCGGCTGCCTGATGATGGTCGGGCTCCTCACGCTCTATTCCGCCGGCGCGGATTTTCCCGGGCGCTTCAACGATCAGATACGCAACCTCGCCGTCGCGTCCGCGGTGATGTTCGTGTTCGCGTCGCTGCCGCCGACCGCGTTGATGAAGTTCGCCGCACCAGCCTATCTTGTCGGCCTGCTCCTGCTGGTCGCCGTCGAACTCAAGGGCGTGACGGTCAAAGGCGCCACGCGCTGGCTCGACATCGGCGTAACGCGAATCCAGCCGTCGGAGGTGATGCGGCTTGCCGTGCCGCTGATGCTCGCGTGGTATTTCCACAAGCGCGAGGGCGCGGTGCGCGCGCTCGATTTCGCGGTGGCAACGCTGATCCTGATCCTGCCGGTCGCGCTGATTGCCAAGCAGCCCGATCTCGGCACAGCGGTGCTCGTGCTCGCTGCGGGGGCGTTCGTGATCTACTTCGCGGGCCTGCCGTGGAAGTGGCTGGCGACGCTCATCGGCCTTGGGCTGGCGGCGCTGCCGCTCGCGTGGACGCTGATGCACGACTATCAACGCGAGCGCGTGATGACGCTCATCGATCCGATGCAGGATCCGCTTGGCAAGGGTTTCCACACGTTGCAGTCGATGATCGCCATCGGCAGCGGCGGCGTGCTCGGCAAGGGATGGATGCAGGGCACGCAGACCCATCTCGAGTTCATCCCGGAGCGCACCACCGATTTCATCTTTGCCGTGTATTCCGAGGAGTTCGGTCTGGTCGGCAACGTGGTGCTGCTGGTGCTGTTTCTGGCGCTCGTACTGCGAGCGCTCGCGATTGCGGGCAGCGGTGCCACGCTGTTCGGGCGCCTGCTCGCAGGTTCGATCGCGCTCATCATGTTCACGTACGCGTTCGTGAACATGGGCATGGTGAGCGGCATCCTGCCGGTGGTGGGCGTACCGCTCCCCTTCATCAGCTACGGCGGAACGGCTCTCGTGACGCTCGGGATGGCTTGCGGCATGCTGATGAGCATTCACCGTCATCGCAAACTGGTCCAGACATGAAGATTTCGAAAACAGGCATGCGCGCCGGTCGGACTGCATTGCTTGGATTGCTGATGTTGGGCGTGGCGGCGGTCATGGGCGGATGCAAGAGCACGCCCGCGCCCGTCGAGAAAGCGCCCGCGACCACATCGACGCTCAGGCTCGATCCGACCGATCCGGTGCCGCGCGATGAACCGCTCAACCCGACCGCCAACAAGTGGTACGGCGCCAACGGCCGCCTGTATCGGCCGATCACCGACGATCGCGAATTCAATGAGCGCGGCAAAGCCACGGTGATCGCGACCGACATGGAAGGAAAGACGACGGCGAGCGGCGAGCCTTACTCAGCGAGCGGGATGACCGCGGCGCATTCGATCCTGCCGATTCCGAGCTATGCGCGCGTGACCGATCTGCGCACCGGCAGGTCCGCAGTCGTGCGCGTCAACGATCGCGGCGCCTACGACCGCGACGAAACGATCGCAATCTCTCCGGCCGTCGCGCAGAAGATCGGACTCGCTCGCAACGACGAGGTCCAGGTCGAGCGCATCACGTCCGCGCAGATCGCCGCGATGCCGAGCAGCCAAAACGCTGCCTCCGCACCATCACCTGTGGCGCCTTCGCCAGCGCCGCCGCCACCGGTGGCGGTCGCCGCGCCCCAAGCTATGCCTCCTCCACCGGAAGCGAAGCCATTGCCGCCACCGGAACCGGTCGTTGCGCCCGCACCGGCGGTGGCGCCGCCACCAGCCGCTCCCGTTGCGGCCGCGGCACCGGCACCGGTCGCAGCGGCTGCTGTTGCTCCTGCGGCGGCGCCTGCTCCGGCACCACGCGCAGCTGCCGCGCCGCCGCCTGCGCGCCCACCAGCGCAATCGGCCGCGACGGGGCGATGGTCGGTTCAGGTCGCGGCGTTCGTGACGTCTGGCATGGCCGAATCGACGCGCACCCGCGTGGCGCAGCAGCTTGCCCGGGATGCGCCCAACCTGCCCGAGGCCGATCGCACTCCGCGTGTCGAGCGCCACGGGAACCGTTCATATGTTCTCGTGGGCGACTTTGCCGACCGTGATTCAGCCGAGGCGCTGGCAGGGCGCTTGCGCGCGGCCTTGCGACAGGACGTTGTCGTCGAGCGACACTGAGCATCGCGCCAAAGGCGCGCTTGCGGTGCGAAGTGCAACGCGGTTCGGCGTCGTCGTTCTCTCGCTCGTGCTCGCCGCATGCAGCTCGGCGCCGAGCAAGCGCGGCGGCTTCTACCAGGATGACGGACCTCCGGAGAAAGCGCCTCCCGCGGATCTGAGCAAGACCGCCGACGCCGTGCCGCGCATCGAGCCGTTCCATCCGTACGCGAACCGGCCGTACACCGCACTGGGGCGCAACTACACGCCGATGACCGACGACAGGCCGTATCGCGTGCGCGGATTCGCCTCGTGGTATGGCAAGCAGTTTCATGGCAGCCGCACTTCGAGTGGCGAGATCTACGACATGTACGCCGCCAGTGCTGCGCATCCCACCATGCCGATCCCGAGCTACGCGCGCGTCACGAACACGCGCACGGGAGCGAGCGTGCTGGTGCGCGTAAACGATCGCGGGCCGTTCAAGAAGGATCGGGTCATCGATCTTTCGTATGCCGCTGCGATGAAGATCGGCATCGCCGCCACCGGCACCGGCGAAGTCGAGGTCGTGCGCCTCACTTTCGACGATATCCGCGCCTTGCGTGGTGAGTCTCCGCGTGCCGATCCTGCGCCCGTCGCGGTCGCGCCGCCACCGCCCCCGTCGCCCCCACCGCCGGAGACCGGGCACTGGTCGGTGCAAATCGGAGCCTTCCAGCAGGAGGCGAACGCGGTGGCATTACGCGAGCGCGTAGCGGTTCAGATGCAACAGTCAGGGAACGAAGTGGTGGGGCAAGGTGCGCCGCGAGTCGAACACGACGGGAGTATCTTCCGTGTACTGGTAGGAGCTGCCAACGATCGCACCGTTGCACAGACACTCGCGCAGCAGCTGGGACGGCTGCTCGGCCGCGAAACCGTCGTGCTGATGCGCTGAGCCGCGCCCGCGCTGGAGAAACTATGAACCTCGCAGACCTCAGGAACTTCGTCGATCAACGCTGGGACGCGGAACTGCTTCCTCGTCTGGTCGAATATGTCAAGGTGCCGGCCAAGTCGCCGGCCTTCGATGCGAGCTGGCTTGCGCACGGGCACCTGCAGGCGGTGATCAAGGAGGCGCACGCATGGGCCGCGACGCAAAAGATCGCCGGCCTGAAGCTCGAGATCGTGGCGATCGAAGGACGCACGCCTTGCATCTTCTTCGACGTGCCTGCCACGGGCGGACTCGGCAACGCACGCACCGTTCTGTTCTACGGCCATCTCGACAAGCAACCCGAGATGACCGGCTGGCGTGAAGACCTCGGCCCGTGGCAGCCCGTGATCGAAGACGGCAAGCTGTATGGACGCGGCAGTGCCGACGATGGTTATGCGATCTATGCCGCGCTCACGGTGATCGCCGCGCTCGATGCGCAAGGCGTCGCGCGGCCGCGTTGTGTCGGCATCATCGAAAGCTGCGAGGAATCCGGCAGTCCCGATCTGCCTGTGTACCTCGATCTTCTCGCGTCGCGCTTCGGCGACGTTGGCCTGGTCGCGGGGCTCGATTCGGGATGCGGCAACTACGAGCAACTGTGGGTCACGACGTCGCTGCGCGGCCTCGTCGGCGGCACCTTGACGGTGGAGATCCTCTCGGAAGGCGTGCACTCGGGCAACGCGAGCGGACTCGTTCCGAGTTCCTTCCGCATCGCGCGCCAGCTGCTCAACCGCATCGACGATCCAGCCACGGGGCGATTGCTCGACGACGTTTTCCACGCGCGCATTCCGCAGGAGCGCCTCGAGCAGGCGCGCGTCGCCGGTGCGATCCTGGGCGAACAGGTCTGGCGGCAGTTCCCGTGGGTCGGATGCAATCACGGTCCGGACGGACATCTGCACGCGCAGCCTACGACGAAAGATCCTGTCGAAGCGATCCTCGCGCGCACATGGCGTCCGGCGTTGTCGGTGACGGGCGCGGCGGGGCTGCCCAGCATCGATTCGGCTGGCAACGTGTTGCGCCCAAGGACGACGTTGAAGCTTTCGCTGCGTATTCCGCCGACGGTCGATGCGCAACGCGCGACGCAAGTGCTCAAGCAGTTGCTCGAAGACAATCCGCCATACAGTGCGCGTGTGACGTTCGATTCCGACTGGGGCGCGACCGGCTGGAATGCACCCGCCACGGCGACCTGGCTCAAGCGCGCTGCCGACGAAGCATCGCGCGCGGTGTGGGGCAAGGAATCGGCCTGGATGGGTGAAGGTGGAACGATCCCGTTCATGGACATGCTCGGCGAAAAGTTTCCGCAAGCGCAGTTCCTGATCACCGGCGTGCTGGGTCCCAAGTCGAACGCGCACGGGCCGAACGAGTTTCTGCACATTCCCTACGTGAAGAAGCTCACCGCAGCGGTCGCAAGCATCGTCACGGCGCTGCCTGCTTAAACAGCGCGTCGCACCCACTGCAGCGAACAGCGGTCGCGGCGGACGCGGTGGTACGCGCATCGCGATACGTTGCGCCATCGTCCGTTCGCGCGGGCGGCCTAACTCGAATTGGCGAGCAACTTCGCTCTGAGTGAGCGGTCGATTTTTTTGGATGCGCGTCGACCTCCGGCAGGTTCGAAGCGTTGAGGTGATATCCATCAGGACGAGCGAGAGAGGTAACGATGAAGAGAATTGCTGCGGCGAAAAGCGTGGTGCTGGCATTCGCAGGTGCGATCGCAATCGCGGGCTGTGCCGACATGTCGGAGACGCAGAAGGGCACCGCAGTGGGTGCCGGTGTCGGTGCAACGACCGGCGCCGTGATAGGAGCAGCCACGGCAGGAGGCAATCTCGGTCGCAGCTCTGCCACGGGCGCGCTGATCGGAACGGCAATCGGAGCGGTCGGTGGCTACGTCTGGAGCAAGCACATGGAGGAGAGCAAGCAGAAGATGGAAGAAGCCTCCAAGGGCACCGGCATCGACGTCTCGCGTACCGGCGACAACCGCTTGAAGCTCAACATCCCGGCCGATGCGGGCTTCGACGTCAACCACTCGAACATCAAGCCAACGCTGGCAACGGTGCTTGGCAAGTTCGCGGTCACGCTCAACGAGAACCCGGTGACACAGATCGCAGTGATCGGCCATACCGATTCGACCGGTCCGGATTCCGTCAACGATCCCCTTTCGGTTGCCCGTGCCCAGAGCACGCGCGACTATCTGGTCGGACACGGCGTTGCCACGGGACGCATCGCCGTCTCGGGCCGCGGTGAGCACGAGCCCATCGCGAGCAACGACACCGACGCCGGACGCGCAGCCAATCGGCGCGTCGAGATCTACGTCGCTGAAGCCGCGCCGCCGAAGTGACGGCGCGCAGCGCCGTCATCCGGGCGCTCCAAGAAAAGCTCCGACGCGGATTGCGCGGATAGACGCGGATAGGGCAACAACGAATGATCCGTATGGATCCGCGTAATCCGCGTCCGGCCGTTTCGTTTCAATCCGCGCCTGAGTGATCCTTGCCCGGCGCTCGCGCGCGCATCAGCTCGCGATACAACACGTCGCGCGGCAAGCCGGTTGCCAGCGCGGCAACCGCGGCCGCGCGCGCCGGAGGCAACTCCTCGGCAACCGCGGCGAGCCAGCGTCGCGCGGTGGCGTCGAGTTCGGTTGCGGCAGGTTCGGGGGGCGCCGGCTCGATCACCAGAACGTATTCGCCGCGCGGTTCGTTTGCCTCGACGTAGCGGATCAGTTCAGCAGCAGTGACCGCCTCGATGGTCTCGAATCTCTTCGTCAGTTCGCGCGCGATCAATATCCCGCGCGTTGGCGCGAGCACTGCGGCGAGCGCATTGGCCGTTTCGGCGAGGCGGTGCGGCGCTTCGAACAGGATCGTCGCCGCTTCGCTCGCTGCGATCGTCCGCAGGCACTGCGCGCGATCACGCGCCGCCCCCGGCAGGAAGCCGACAAACAGCGCCGCGACATGGTCGAAACCCGCGACCGACAGCGCTGCGGCAAGACTGCTCGCCCCAGGGATCGGAATTACCGGCATGCCCGCGGCGCGGACCTCGCGCACGATGCGCGCGCCTGGATCGGAAATGCCCGGCGTGCCCGCATCGCTCACCAGCGCGACGCGTGCGCCTGCGCGCAGCAATGCGAGCACACGCTCGGCCGCGGCCCGCTCGTTGTGCTCGTGGGCAGCGATGAGGTGCGACGGTGCCACGTCGATCTGGTAGCGATCGAGCAGGTGACGCGTGACGCGCGTGTCCTCGGCAGCGATCGCATCGACATGCGATAGCACCCACCACGCACGCACCGTAAGGTCTGCCAGGTTACCGATCGGCGTGGCCACTACATACAATGCGCCAGGGGCGAGCTCCTGCTCGGCCACGCCGCTCGCTTCCACCAATCGATCCGCCTTCAGATCCGGTTCTTCTTTCATGCGTCGACAGTCGCGGTTCCTGATTGCTCTGCTGGCCGCTGCATTGTGTTCTTGCGCAACTCCCCCGGCAAACGTGCCGGCGCAGCGCGCGCCAGCGCCGCCGCCTGCCGCAAACGTCGCGCCGGGCGCACCTTTGCCGGCGCCCACGCCGGTCGAGCCCGCTCCGCCGCCTACGGTCACGCCCGTGCCTTCTCCGGCGGCGGCCGTGCCGGGACCGGGCCCGGAGACGCCTTCGGCGCAGAAGCCAACGGAAAAGCAGGAGACGGCGCCGATACCCGTTGCATTGCTTCTGCCAAGCCAGAGCACGCCGTTCGCGCGCGCGGCCGAAGCCGTGCGCCTCGGCTTCTTCGCCGCGCACAGCGTGGCGAATGCAAACCTGGCGATCCAGCTGCTCGAGATCGATGACAACGTGGCCGAACTGCGCACCGCGCTCGCGACGGCGCAGAAACACGGCGTGCGCATCGTCGTGGGTCCGCTCACGCGCACGCTGGTCAATGCGCTCGGCGATGGGCGCGTCGTCGCTCCGCTGCCGGTGCTGACGCTCAATTTGCCGGAGAGCGACGTCGCGGTCTCGCCGCAATCGCTTGCCTTCGGGCTTGCCGTCGAAGCGGAGTCGCGGCAGGTCGTGCGGTTGGCACTGCAGGATCTACCGCCGCCCGCGTCCACTCCGGCGAACCCGCGTTTCCTGATACTCGCAGGCGAATCGCCCCTGGCGCGCCGCATGGCGACCGCGTTTCGCGACGCGTTGCGCGATCACGGCGAAAGGTCGACCCAGATCGACGTGCACGTTCGCTATGAGTTCCTGCAGACTCTGACCGAGCAACTCGCGGCGTTGAAGATCGACGCAGTGTTCTGTGCACTCGATGCCCGCGAGACGGCGTTCGTGCGGCCGCGCCTGCCGCGCGAGCTGCCGCTTTACGCAACTTCGCAGGTCAATCTGGGTGGCGCAGAGTCGGCACTGCTGGCCCCCGACCTGGATGGGGTGAAATTCGTCGACATGCCCTGGCTGATCGAGCCCGAGCATGCCGCGGTCATGGTGTATCCGCGCTCCGACGTTGCGCTTTCAGGCGAACTGCAACGCCTGTATGCGCTCGGCATCGATGCGTATCGCGTGATGATCGAGTGGCTGGCGGGACGGCGCGAATTCGACCTCGATGGCGTGACCGGAAGGCTCCATGTCGATCGCGACAAGAGCCCGCGCGTGGAACGTTGGCCCACGCTTGCTGTCTTCCGCTCTGGGAAGATCGAAACACTGGAGCAGATACAGTGAGCTACCTGCGGCGCCGGCCGGCCGGTGTCAGGACACCGAAGCAGAGGGCCGGCGACGCGGCCGAAGACGCAGCGTGCACGCATCTCGTCGAACACGGATGCCGGGTTCTCGCGCGCAACGTTCGCTACCGCGAGGGCGAGCTCGATGTCGTGGCACAGGACGGGCCTACCCTCGTGTTCGTAGAAGTACGACTTCGAAGCCGCGATACATTTGGCGGAGCGGCGGGAAGCGTCGACCGGTTCAAGCGCAAGCGCCTGGTGCGCGCGGCACAGCACTATCTTGCGGAACACTTCGGCGGTGCAGACATAGGCAGGCGGGCCATGCCGCCATGCCGTTTCGACGTGATCACCACCGATGGGGGCGGTGTCAGCGACTGGATCCGGGACGCGTTTGAGAATGATTGACCGGGTCGAAGAATCAGAATTGGGGGAGCCATGCGACCGAACCACCGTTCATTGTTCATGCTTGGCGTGCTCGCCGCGACGAGCCTGCTCGCAGCCTGCGTACCGTTGGTGATTGGTGGCGCCGCCGTAGGCGGTGCTGCGATCATGTCCGCCGACCGGCGCCCGACCGGTATCCAGGTCGAGGACGAAGCCATCGAGCAGCGGCTGAATCGCGCCATCTATGGCAACTACAAGGATGGCGAGATCAGCGTCTACGTCACCAGCTACAACCGCAAGGTGCTGCTCGCCGGGCAGGTGATCAGCGATCGCATCTATCAGGAGGTCGAGAAGATCGCGCGCGACGGCGAAAACGTGCGCGACGTCGTCAACGAACTCCAGGTGCGCGAACTGTCGCCGGCAACGGTGCGCAACAACGACATCGCCATCACCGGCAAGGTACGCACGGCATTCATCGAGGCGAAGGATGTGCCGTTCGGCGTGATCAAGGTCACGACCGAGCGCGGGATCGTCTACCTGCTCGGGCGCGTCACCGAGGACGAAGGCAACAAGGCCGCTCAGGTCGCGGCGCGCGTCTCCGGCGTGAACAAGGTCGTCAAGGTTTTCGATTACCTTACCCCGCAGGAATATGCGGCCATCAAGGGCGCCGTGAGCAGCGGTCAGCAGCCGCCCAAGAAGTAAGACAAACTGCCTGGTCCGGGCGGGCGGCATCAGCCAAAAAAACGCTTGCGCGGCGGCGCGGTTCTCTTATATTCGCGTCCCGTTTCGACGGACCCGCTCGCGCAGGCGTCGGTTCTCCTGTTCCACCGTGTGCGCGCACGGTCGCCGGGGAGTGCGTACATGGGCTGGCTCATCATCCTTGGTCTGATTGCGCTTGCAGTGTTCTGGGCGATCGGCGCTTACAACCGGCTGGTCAATCTGCGCAACCGGTTCAAGAATGCGTTCGCGCAGATCGACGTGCAACTCAAGCGCCGCTACGACCTGATTCCGAATCTGGTCGAGACCGCGAAGGGATACATGAAGCACGAGCGCGAGACGCTCGAGGCGGTGATCAAGGCGCGCAACACGGCCGTCACGGCCAATACGGCCGCCGCTGCCGATCCTGCCAACCCATCGGCAATCCAGGGTCTGATGGCCGCCGAAGGCGCGCTCTCCGGTGCACTGGGCAAATTGTTCGCGCTGGCCGAGGCGT
>Ga0335084_10002308_pt1 | contig 18354 bp, 20 predicted proteins | sample Lox_Sample_44_FD_206721 | JGI IMG/M metagenome (GOLD analysis project Ga0335084, IMG submission 206721) | Soil microbial communities from Loxahatchee National Wildlife Refuge, Florida, United States - Lox_Sample_4.4 | ecosystem: Environmental > Terrestrial > Soil > Wetlands | place: USA...
GCAAAGGCAGCGGCAACCGAAAGCGAAAGAACAGACTTGCGCATCAGGATCTCCCTTCAGGTTGAAGTTGGATAGCGCAACGTCTTTAGCATCTCCTGTGCCAGTCGATTTCATTTCTCCGTTCAGTCACTTAGGTTTATGCAAGCCAGGCCGTGCTCAACGCTGGTGCGCTCGAGCGAGCGTCTTGCCCTGATCTGGTGCGGTCGTGCGGTGGTACTTTGCTTGGATGCCCGACACTCGCTTTTTGGATAACCTGAGCGCGCGTATCAGCGAGGCGTTGCGTAACTCGCCCGCACAGGACGTCGAGAAGAATTTGAAGGCGATGCTGGCCGCCGGCTTCGCGCGTTTGGATCTCGTACTGCGCGAGGACTTCGAGGTGCAGAAGAAGCTCCTCGAGCGCGCGCAGGCCAAGCTCGCGGAGCTCGAGGCGCGCCTCTCCGAGCTCGAGTCTCGTCGGCCGGCCAAGTAAACCCCGCCCCGCTCTGCCGCGTTGCTCTGCGCGGGGAGCATCCATGACAGTCGCCACAGTTGCGAGCCGCGCGCTCGCGGGCATCGACGCGCCCGAAGTCAGCGTCGAAGTGCATCTCGGCCCGGGCTTGCCGGCTTTCCACATCGTCGGACTGCCGGATACCGAAGTGCGCGAGGCGCGCGATCGCGTGCGCGCCGCGCTCAATCACGCGCACTTCGAGTTCCCGGCGCGCCGCATCACGGTCAATTTGGCGCCCGCCGAGCTGCCGAAGGACTCCAGCCGCTTCGATCTGCCGATTGCGCTCGGCATCCTTGCCGCGAGCGGGCAGCTCGCGCCACCGGCGCTCGAGGGCCAGGAATTCGCGGGTGAGCTGTCGCTGACCGGCGAACTGCGGCCGGTGCGCGGCGCGCTCGCCATGGCGTTGTCGACGCGGCGCGCGGGGCGAGCGTTCGTGCTGCCACATGAGAACGCGCCACAGGCCGCTCTGGCCGAGGGCGCGCGCATCCTGCCGGCGCGAACTCTGCTCGAGGTTTTCGCTCACTTGACTGCAGAGGCGCCGCTGGCCGAATTCGTCAGTGCTTCGCCGCCAGCGGCTCCGGCGTATCCCGACTTCAGCGACGTGAAGGGCCAGCAGCAGGTGAAGCGCGCCTTGGAAGTCGCGGCTGCGGGCGCGCATAGCGTGCTGATGGTCGGGCCGCCGGGCACCGGCAAGTCGATGCTGGCAGCGCGATTCCCGGGAATCCTGCCGCCCCTCGCCGAGGCCGACGCGCTCGAGGTCGCGGCCATCCACTCGGTCTCTTCGAGCGGCTTCGAGGTCCAGCGCTGGGGCGAGCGACCGTTCCGCGCGCCCCACCACAGCGCGTCGGGTCCCGCGCTCGTCGGCGGCGGCAATGTACCGAAGCCCGGCGAGATCTCGCTGGCCCACCACGGCGTGCTGTTCCTCGACGAGCTGCCTGAATTCGACCGCGACGTCCTCGAGGCGCTGCGCGAGCCGCTCGAATCCGGGCGCGTCTCGATCGCGCGCGCCGCGCGCCAGGCCCAGTTTCCCGCGCGCTTCCAGCTCGTTGCGGCGATGAATCCCTGCCCTTGCGGCCACTGCGGCGACCGCAGCGGCCGCTGCCGCTGCACGCCGGAACGGATCGCCCGCTATCGCGGGCGCATTTCCGGTCCCCTCGCCGACCGCATCGACATCAAGCTCGAGGTGCCGGCGCCGCGCGAGGCCGAGCTCGTCGTCCCGGTCGCCGGCGAGTCGTCCGAGACGATCAAGGCACGGGTGGCAAGAGCGCGGGTAGTGCAGCTCGAGCGGCAGGGCAAGCCCAATTCGCTTCTCGGCACGCGCGAGATCGACCGCCACTGCGGCACCGATCGCGACGGCGACCAGCTGCTGCGCAACGCGCTCGCTCGCCTCCTCCTTTCGGCGCGTGCGTATCACCGCGTGCTGCGCGTCGCGCGCTCGATTGCCGATCTCGGCGGCGCCGCGACCATCGCTGCCGAACACGTGGCGGAAGCAATCCAGTACCGCAGGCTCGACGCGAGCTTTTGACGCTATATTTCCGGTGGTGGCGACGTACGCGATCGGCGACGTGCAGGGCTGCTACGATGAGCTGCGGCGCCTGCTGCGCAAGATCGGCTATCGGCGGAGCAAGGACCGCCTCTGGTTCGTCGGCGACCTCGTCAACCGCGGGCCGAAATCGCTCCAGGTGCTGCGTTTCGTGCGCGATCTCGGCAAGCGCGCCGTCACCGTCCTCGGCAATCACGACCTCCATCTGATCGCGCAGTACGAGGGGATCGAGAAGATCCGCCGCGCCGACACTTTCCAGGATGTCCTCGAGGCGTCCGACGCCCCCGAGCTGATCGCGTGGCTACGCCGGCAGCCGATGGTGCATGTCGAGGGCGCGTATGCCATGGTGCATGCAGGCCTGCTGCCGCAGTGGAGCATCGCAAAGGCCGGACGCCTCGGTAGCGAAGTGAGCGCCGCACTCGCCGCGCGCGATCATCGCTTGTTTCTCGAGTACATGTACGGCAACAAGCCGGCGCGCTGGAGCGACTCGCTCAGAGGTTGGGACCGGCTGCGGGTGATCGTGAACGCGATGACGCGCATGCGCTACTGCGACCGCTTCGGGCGAATGGATCTCGAGCGCGCGGGTACCGAGCCGGCGAAAGGCTATCAGCGCTGGTACGAGACGCGCAGGCGCGAGCGCGGCAAGACGCTGCTCTTCGGCCATTGGTCGCAGCTCGGCCTCGTGCGGGAGCCGGGCATCGTCGGGCTCGACAGCGGCTGCGTCTGGGGCGGAGAACTCTCGGCGCTGCGGCTCGAGGACCAGAGCCTCTTTCAGGTATCCTGCCCCGGCTATCAGGAACCAGGAGACAAGGCGTGAACAACTGCGTGTTCTGCAAGATCATGGCGAAGCAGATCCCCGCCAGCGTGGTGCATGAGGATGAACGCACGCTGGCCTTCATGGACCTGGGACAGGTCAACCCCGGCCACGTGCTGGTGGCCGCGAAGGCGCACGCCGAGAACCTCTACGAGCTGAGCGATGCCGACGCCGCGGCGGTGTTTCGCGCGGCGGCACGGGTGGCGCGGGCGATCCGCTCGGCCTTCTCGCCGCAGGGGCTGTCGGTCTATCAGGCGAACGGCAAGCCGGCCGGGCAGACGGTGCAGCACTTCCACCTCCACCTCGTGCCGCGGCACGAGGGAGACGGCATGGCGCTCAGCTGGCCGGTGAAGAATCCGCCGCGCGAGGCGCTCGAGCAGAACGCCGCGAAGATCCGCGGCGCCCTAGCCGCCCCAGGGTGAGTAGCCGAAGGCGCCGCGGAAGCGCGCCTCGATCTCGTCGCGTCCCGGCGCGTGATTCTGCGGGCCGCGATGGGCGATCTTGATCGCCCCCATCACCGAGGCGAGCTTGCCGGTGCTCGGCCAGTCCCAGCCGCGCTGGATGCCGTAGAGCAACCCGGCGCGGTACGCGTCCCCGCACCCCGTCGGATCCAGTACTTGTTGCGGCTTCACGCTCGGCACTTCGAGCCTTTTTCCATCGTTGAAGATGAGCGATCCCTTCGCGCCGAGGGTGACGATCAGGGTCTTGACGCGCCGCGCCAGCGCCTCGAGCTTGCTGCCGGTTTTTTCCTCGAGCATCTTGCCTTCGTAGTCGTTCACCGCGACGTACGTCGCGTGGCGCACGAACTCGTCGATCTCCCCGCGCGAGAACATCGGCAGCCCCTGGCCCGGGTCGAACAGGAATGGCACACCGAGCTCGGCGCACTGCCGAGCGTGCTGCTGCATGCCCAGCTTGCCGTCGGGGCCGATGATGGCGATGCCCGCCTCGAGCTCGCGCCGCACCTGGTTCTCGTGCGAGCTGTTCATCGCGCCGGGATGGAACGCGATGATCTGGTTATCGTCGAGGTCCGTGGTGATGAAGGCCTGCGCGGTGAACTGCCCCGGCATCTTCTTCAGCAGGCGCGAATCGATGCCGAGCTGCCGCAGGCGCTCGAGGTAAGGTCCGATGTCCTCGCCGACCGTCGCCATCATCAGCGGCTCTTCGCCGAGCAGCTTCAGGTTGTAGGCAATGTTGCCGGCAGTGCCGCCATACTCGCGCCGCATGTCCGGCGTCAGAAAGCAGACGTTGAGAATGTGCAGCTGATCGGCGAGCAGGTGATTCTTGAAGCGATCGGGGAACACCATGATGGTGTCGTAAGCGATCGAGCCGGTGACCAGGATTTTTCTCAAGTGGCGGGAAGTTTCACGAGGGATAGAAAAGGTAGAGACGGTAGCCGGTGGCGCGCGCGCGGTTCGAGTCGAGAAAGATGCGCAGCGAGGCCTCGCCGCCCGGGCCGATGCCTTGGGAGAGGAGCTGGGCTGCGCGCGCCGGCTCGAGATAATCGCGTGGCGCGAGCACTCGTCGCAGGAGAGGGCGATCCCCCTCGTCCGTCAGAGTCAGCTCCAACGACGGATAGGCCTGCGGAAAGCGCGAGCGGTTGCGCAGCACCGCGTTCAGGACGATCAGTCCGTCCCGACGCGCATCGCTCTGCAAGTCCGAGGATTCGATTGCCATCAGGTCCGGTCGCCGAGGCAGCGAAACCTCGCAGCGCAGGAGCTGGCAGGCTGTGACGAGCGGTGCGCGCGCCCATGGCGCAAGCACGGCCAACTCTGCGCGGTACCGGTAAGCGGCCTGGATACCCAATGCGGCGCAGGCAAGCAGCGCGGCGCCCGCCCAGAGCCATGTGTGCTGGCGGGGCGCATCTTCCTCGCGCATGAATGCCGGCAGCGGCGCATCCGCGGGCGGCGTCTTGGGCGCGCGTCGCGAAGGGTCGAACAGGCCAAGTTGCGGCGAAGGCTCGATGGCGAGCTTCTCCGCCCCCTCCTCCAGCAACCCGGCGATGCCGTCAAAGACGGTAGCGCATTTCCCGCAGCGGACCTTGCCGGAGCGCGCCGCGAGCTGCTCGCGCTGCACGCGGAACGTGGTGCCACAGACCGGGCAGCGCGTGGCGAGGCTCAGGCGCGCACTCCTGCGAGCAAGGCCCAGCCATCGCGCGTGCCGGCGGTGCGCAGGGGAAACCATGGGCGGTAGGCGGCCTCCAGTTCGCCTGCCTGTGACTCCAAGATCCCGGCGAGCGCGATGCGACCCTCCGGGGCGACTCGCGCTGCGAGCAGCGGGCCAAGCACGATCAGGGGTTGCAAGAGAATATTCGATATGACCAAGTCATAGACCGCGCCCCCGAGTGCTCCCGCCAGCGTGGCGCCGACGCTAACCCCGTTGCGGCGTGCGTTTGCAGTCGTCGCTTCGACGGCTGCAGGATCCAGATCCACCGCATCGACTGATGCTGCGCCAAGCTTCGCTGCCGCGATCGCCAATATGCCCGAGCCGCAACCGTAATCGAGGACGCGTTCGCCACCGCGCAAACTTTCCTCCAGGAACTCGAGCGCAAGCCGCGTGCTCGGATGTGCTCCGGTGCCGAATGCGAGTCCAGGGTCGAGGCGCACGATGGTGTGCGCGCCGGACGGCGGCTCGCACCAGCTCGGCACGATCCACAAACGCGAGCCGACCGCGACTGGTCCGAATTGCGCCTGGCTGCAACGTACCCAGTCCTCGTCCGTTACCTGCGCAACCTTGAATGGGGGAATCGTCTCGAAACCGCTCTGCTTCGCGGCAGCGCCAAACAGCGCGGCCGGATCAGCGTTCTCGGCCAAGAGGGCCGTGACGCTGCAGGGCCCCGACCGCTCTGTGTCGATTGCCACCGACTGCGCCCCCTCGGCGAGCAACGCTTCGCTTAGCGCATCGGCCGCGGTTGCCTCGAGCTCGACCGTAACCGCAAGCCAGGCCATTACTCTTTTTTCTTGCGTTCCTGCGCCAGCTTTTGCTCCAAATAGTGGATCGAGACGCCGCCGCGCAACACGCGGGTGTCGTCGAATAGCTCGCGATGCAACGGAAGGTTGGTCTGAATGCCTTCTACCACCATTTCCGAGAGCGCTATCCGCATCCGTCCAATAGCTTGCTCCCGCGTCGCACCGTAAGCGATCACTTTCCCGACCATCGAGTCGTAATGCGGCGGCACGCTATAGCCTTGGTAGACGTGAGAGTCGACGCGGATGCCGGGGCCACCTGGAGGATGGTAGGACGTTATGCGACCCGGGGACGGCGTAAAGCGGTAGGGGTCTTCGGCATTGATACGGCATTCGATCGCGTGGCCGCGCAGCACGATGTCCTTTTGGCGAAAGCGCAGCTTTTCCCCCGCGGCGACGCGAATTTGCTCCTGTACTAGGTCGAGACCAGTGATCATTTCGGTTACCGGGTGCTCGACTTGAATCCGCGTGTTCATCTCGATGAAGTAGAACTCGCCTTCCTCGTAAAGAAACTCGAAAGTGCCTGCTCCGCGATAGCCGATCTTTCGGCACGCCTCGACGCAGCGTTCGCCGACCTTGTCGCGCAGCTTCGTCGGCAACTCTGGCGCCGGAGCCTCTTCCACGATCTTCTGATGGCGGCGCTGCAGCGAGCAATCCCTCTCGCCCAGGTGGATGGCATTCTTCTGACCGTCGGCTAGCACCTGGAACTCGATATGGCGCGGCTGCTCGAGATACTTCTCGAGGTAGACCACCGGATTGGCGAAGGCTGCCTGTGCTTCGCTCCGCGTCATCATGACGGCGTTAAGCAGCGCGGCCTCGGTGTGCACGACGCGCATGCCACGCCCGCCGCCTCCTCCGGCGGCCTTGATGATGACCGGGTAGCCGACTTTGCGTGCGATGCGCACGATCTCCTTGGAATCTTCAGGCAGGGCGCCCTCGGAGCCTGGCACTGTAGGCACCCCGGCTTTCGCCATTGCCTGCTTGGCAGAGACCTTGTCGCCCATCATGCGGATATTCTCGGGACGAGGGCCGACGAACACGAATCCCGAGCGCTCGACTTTTTCCGCGAAGTCGGCGTTTTCGGCGAGGAACCCGTATCCCGGATGGATGGCCTCCGCATCAGTCACCTCTGCGGCGCTGATGATCGCCGGTATGTTCAAGTAGCTCGCCGCCGCGGGCGCTGGACCAATACATACCGACTCGTCCGCGAGTTTTACGTATTTCGCTTCGGTGTCGGCCTCCGAGTGAACGACTACCGTGCGAATGCCCATCTCGCGGCAAGCCCGCTGGATGCGCAGCGCGATCTCGCCGCGGTTCGCGATTAGGATCTTCTCGAACATTGCGGACTTTTAGGAGCCTAGCCCAGGATGAAAAGAGGCTGCCCGTACTCCACCGGCTGGCCGTTCTCCACCAGAATTGCCTTGACCGTTCCCGACGCATCGGCGTCGATCTCGTTCATCAGCTTCATTGCTTCGATGATGCAGATCACTTCGCCCTCTTTCACTGCTTGACCCACCTCGACGAACGGCTTGGCGTCAGGGGACGGCGAGCGGTAAAAGGTCCCGACCATGGGAGCTTTGACTACGTGGCCCTCCTGACCAGGTTTAGGCTCCGCTGGAAGAACCGCTGTTGCGGCGGCAGGGACGGTAGCAATCGCTGGCGCCGCGGCGGAAATGCGCGCTTCGGTCGATGCAGCAGCGGTCGTAATGGCAGCGGGTAGGACCGTTACAATCCCGCCCTTGACGATCTTGACCCTCTCCTCGCCCTCGGTGATCTCGAGTTCGGCGATTCCCGACTCCTGCACCAAGTCGATCAGCTTTTTCAGCTTTCGCAGGTCCAAACGGCCCTTACCCTCTTTTCTGACATTTTCGCCGCAGAAGCCAGCATTTTACCGAAATATCGCTTCTTGCGTTACCCCCGACCCGGAAGGAGGTGTAATGGGCCGGACGTCATCCCCTCGGTTTGCTTCGCCCGAGAAACGCTCGCCTATCTACAGCGCCAGATGACGGCAAACTAAATGCAAAAAAGCCTGCTTGATGTCGGCATTATCGACGCTATTCACCACTTTTGAGGCGCACTTCTCGGCTCCGAAGCAGGGATTCGACTTCGAGGGCGCCTGCCCGCTCCCCTACTCTTCCTGCCAACGAAGTCTTGACAGCCAAACGCTCGTCTCGAGGGTCGAACACGGACAACTTGAGAGGTACTTCCTGCCAGCTGAGCGAGAGTAAGCCGATCGCACGCTCCCGGTCGCCGGAGAATCGCCGGGCTTGCTGAGTCGAGTAGGGAATGCCGCGATCGATCAGGAACAGCTCAACGTCCTTTGTGCTTTCGGGAAACAGCTGCAATTCGATTTCCGCATAGTGGCCGGCGATTCCGGTCAGAACGGCGCCTGTCAAATAGGGATTGAAGTGGGCAAACGCCCGCATGGCATCGAGGGCAACACGGCGTAACTCGTCTATTCGCTTCGAATGCTCTTCGGCCTGATAGAGAGCGCGATAAGCTCGCAGCTCCGCTTCGATTTCGTCGTTCGCGGGAAGCGATTCGGTCTCAGGCGCGCCGAGCTGGCGCGCGGCTTTTCGCTTTGCCACGCCGAAGTCATCGATGCCGTCTTCGGCCATGATCCGCGCCGCCCGGGCGCTGATCATCGCGCGCATGCTGGATTGCTTGGCGCTCCTGCGGTCGCCGGATGCGGCCGGATTTCTGGTCTTGCTGCGCATAGCGGGAACTCATCTTAGCTCAGGGTCGAACCGATCCATCTAATAAAATCAGGCGCTTCTCTCATGCCCGGCCACCTCCACATCCTCGGTATTTGCGGCACGTTCATGGGTGGCATCGCCGCGATCGCCAAAGCTGTGGGCTACCGTGTGACGGGATGCGATGACAACGTTTATCCGCCCATGAGCGAGCAGCTCGAATCGCTCGGAATCCAGCTGGAGCAGGGCTTTGGCGAAGAGCAACTGACGTTGCGACCGGACTTGTGGGTTGTCGGAAACGTAGTCGCTCGCGGCAATCCACTTATGGAGGCGATACTCGACAGCGGGCAACGCTACGTCTCAGGTCCCCAGTGGCTTGCCGAGCATGTACTGACCGGGAGACACGTCTTGGCGGTGGCAGGTACGCACGGCAAGACGACGGTGACTGCGATGCTTGCTTGGATACTGGAGCGGCAAAGGCTGGCCCCTGGTTTCCTGATCGGCGGGGTACCAACCGATTTCGGAGTGTCCGCACGATTTAGCGGGCGCGAGCTTTTCGTCATTGAGGCGGACGAGTACGACACCGCGTTCTTCGACAAGCGCTCCAAATTCGTGCATTACCGCCCACGAACAGCAATACTGAACAACCTCGAGTTCGATCATGCCGATATCTTCGAAGATTTGGCTTCGATCGAGCGGCAATTTCATCATTTGATTAGAACCGTGCCTCGGTCTGGGTTGATTGTAAGCAATGGTGGTGAGCCAGCGCTTGAGCGAGTGCTGGCTCAAGGGGTCTGGACGCCGGTCGAGCGCTTCGGCGTGCCGGGAGGGTGGCAGTCCAGCGAGCCGGATGACGATGGTGGTTTTGAGGTCGCATGGCAAGGTAAGTCGGTAGGATGGGTGAGGTGGGGGCAGCTCGGCGCACATAATCGATTAAATGCGCTGGCGGCGCTTGCTGCAGCGCGGCATGTCGGTGTCGAACCGTCCGCAGGTATCGCGGCGCTAGCCGAATTTGGTGGAGTGCGCCGGAGGATGCAGGTGCGCGGAGAGGCGAGGGGCGTTACCGTGTACGACGACTTCGCTCATCACCCGACCGCAATCCGGACGACCGTTGACGGGCTGCGTCAAAGGGTCGGCGGTAGCTCCCGCATCATTGCGGTTCTTGAGCCGCGTTCGAACACGATGAAGCGCGGTGTCATGAAGGAGGCGCTGCCGGAGAGCATGACGCAGGCTGATCGCGTCTTCGTGTTCACCGGCGGCGTGAGCTGGGATGCCGGCGCCGTATTCGCCCGCTTAGGCGAGCGGGCGAGATGCATCGAAAATCTTGACGAGCTCGTTGCGGCGGTTTCCGCCGAGGCGCGGGCTGGCGACCACGTGCTCATCATGTCGAACGGCGGTTTTGGCGGCATCCACGAGAAGCTTCTCGCGCGACTGGGCCAGGCAGCGACATGATCATGTACCTGCACGGATTCAATTCCTCGCCGCAATCGCACAAGGCGCAGGTGCTGCAGAGCTATCTCGTTACACATGGACTCGGAGCTCACTACTCCTGCCCGGCGCTGCCGCCCCTTGCTTCCGACGCGATCGGCATGATCGAGGCCGCGATGGCAGGGGAGGTGAGCTTCGTCGGCTCTTCCCTCGGCGGCTTCTACGCGACCTACCTTGCGGAGAAGCACGGCGCCAGAGCGGTGCTAATCAATCCAGCCATCGATCCCCACATTGGCTTGCGCGCCTATCTCGGCCCGCAGAAGAACCTGCATACCGGCGAGCCGTATGTCCTCACCGAGGCGCATCTGCACGAGTGGGAGAGACTTTTTGTGCCGCGGATCAGCCCAGAGCGCTATCTGCTGCTCGTGGAAACCGGCGATGAGATCCTCAATTACCGCAGGGCGGTCGAGCGCTATGCCGGCGCGGAGCAGGTCGTGATCGACGGAGGAGACCATAGCTTGGTGAGCTTTCCCAGCCACCTTGCACGCATCGTCGACTTCTGCCGCGCCAAAGCCTGAATGCAGGTCCTCTATGAGGAGGAAGGCGACCTCAAGGTAGGTGCCGTGCTTGCGCAGGCACCGGCTTCCTTCCAGGTCGAAAGCCCGCACGGCCGGCGCTCGAAGGTCAAGGCGGCCAACGTGCTGCTCAGTTTCGAGCGTCCGGGCGGCGCGGAACTGCTGAGCGAGGCCCAGAAGTTCGCCGCCGGCCTGGACATCGAATTCCTGTGGCAATGCAGCCGCCGCACAGAGTTCGGCTTTCGGGATCTGGCGCGCGAATACGTCGGCCGTGAGCCGAGCGCGGTCGAGGCGGCAGGCGTGCTGATGAAGCTGCACGCCGCGCCGATGTACTTCTATCGGCGCGGGCGGGGAAGGTTCGAACCGGCGCCGGAAGAGACCTTGAAGCTCGCGCTCGCCGCGATCGAGAAGAAGAAGCGCGTGCAGGAAACGATCGACGTCTGGACTGAGAGGCTATTGAATGGAGATTGCCCGGCTGAAATCGCGGCGCTGAAGAACGAGCTGCTGTACGAGCCGGAACGCAACAAGCCGGAAGCGAAGGCATTCGAGCAGGCGTGCCGGCGCAGCGGCTTGTCCGCGGCGAAGCTCATGGACCGCTGCGGCCTGCTGCGCGACTCCCACGAGTACCACCTCGGCCGCTTCCTGCACGAGTTCTTCCCGCACGGGGTCGATTTCCCTCCGCACGAGGCCCCGCTGGAGCCGGCGGATCTGCCTGTTGCTGACGCCGCAGCCTTCAGCCTCGACGACATCAGCACGACCGAGATCGATGACGCGTTTTCCGTGCGCCGCAGCGCCGAAGGATGGCGCATCGGTATCCACATCGCCGCGCCGGGGCTCGGCATCGCGCCGGGGTCGCCGATCGACGCCATCGCGCGCGAGCGCCTGTCGACCGCGTACATGCCGGGGGGCAAGTACACGATGCTTCCGCCCGATGTGATCGAGGCGTTTTCGCTGGATCATGGCGGGAAGCGCGCCGCGCTCTCCATGTATGTCGATGTCGACGAAGCGGGCTCGATCCGTGGGCGGTACTCGCGGGCAGATCGCGGCCAACCTGCGCCACGCCGAGTACGACCGGCTGAACGAAACCTTCGCCGCCGGCGTCGACGCGGGCTTGCCGTACGAAGAGGAATTGCGCACGCTCTGGCGAATCGCTCAGGCGCTCGAGGCGCGACGCGGGCGTTCGAGCAGCGGACCGGCGCTCGTCGATTACAGCTTCTCCGTCGAGGGCGAGCGGGTGCGCATCGTGCCGCGCAAGCGCGGCGTGCCGCTCGACAAGCTCGTCTCCGAGATGATGATTCTCGTGAACAGCGCCTGGGGAGAGCTGCTCGCCGAGCGCGATATCGCCGCGATCTACCGCATCCAGTCGACCGGCAAGGTGCGTCTGAGCGTTCACCCGGAGCCGCACGAGGGTCTCGGCGTGGCGTGCTATGCGTGGATGAGCTCGCCGCTGCGCCGCTACGTCGACCTGCTCAATCAGTGGCAGCTCGCCGCCGCGCTGGCCGGTCGGCGCGCGCCATTCGCACGCAACTCCGAAGCGCTTCTCGCCGCGCTGCGCGCGTTCGAGGTGACCTATGCGCGCTACGACGAGCACCAGCGCGCGATGGAAACATACTGGTCGCTGCGCTGGCTCGAGCAGGAGGCGGTGGACTCGATCGAGGCGACGCTGCTGCGCGAAAATCTGGTGCGGCTGGATGGCCTGCCGCTCGCGACACGGGTGCCGTCACTGCCCGCGCTTGACCCGGGAACGCGGGTGCGGCTCCGTGTGGCAGGGTTGGATTTCATCGAACGGACGCTGAACGCGGTGTACCTTGAGACGCTGGAGGCGGGCTCCGGGGCGGGAGTAGGGGGAGACCCCACTAGCGAAAAAGCCTAAAGTATGAAAGGCTTGTAGGATTGACGTGAGAAGAAGCTTAATGTTTTTCGAGAAGGACCGCGTGCTCGGAGCGGCGGTCGGCCTGTCGATCGCGCTGCACCTGACGCTGCTCGCGGTGCATTTCCGGCTGCCGGATCCCTCGCGCTGGAAAGCGGAAAGCCAACCGCTCGAAGTCGTCCTCGTGAATGCCAGGACGCATGAGCGGACGACCCGCGCCGACGTCCTGGCGCAAGCCAACCTCAACCGTGGCGGCAACGTCGATGAACGGCGACGCGCGCGTACGCCGCTGCCGGTCACCGAGCCGCGCAATCCGGGCAAGGACCTCGCGGCCGCGAAGCGTCGCGCGCGCGAAACCGAGACGCAGCAGCAGGAAGTGCTGGCGACACCGCGGCCGTCGAGCACCGCGGTGCCGAACGCGACGCTGCGCCAGGCGCCGATCGACGAGCCGGCCGCGCAGCCGGGCGGACGCGACCTCGCCGACCTCGCGCTCGCCGCGATGCGGCTGCAGGCGCAGATCGACCGGCGCATCGACGAGTATCAGAAGCGCCCGCGCAAGCAGTTCATCGGCGCCAACGCCGCCGAATACCGCTTTGCGCAGTACGAGGAAGACTGGCGGATCAAGGTCGAGCGCGTCGGCACGCTCAACTACCCGCAGGAAGCACGCGGCAAGCTCTACGGCAACCTGCGCCTGACGGTCACCATCCGGCCCGACGGCATGGTGGAGTCGATCGAGCTCGACCGCTCTTCGGGACTGAAAGCGCTCGACGCCGCCGCCTTCAGGATCGTACGCATGGCGACGCCGTTCGCCGCCTTCCCGCCGAACATCCGGCGCGACACCGACCTCCTGGTCATCACCCGCACCTGGTTCTTCGGCCAAGGCGACAAGATCTGGACCGAATGACGGGCTAGATGAGCGAGCGCTATGCCGTCATCGGCAATCCGGTGGCGCATTCGCGGTCGCCCTGGATTCACGCCGCATTCGCGCGCCTTACCGCGCAGGACATCGAGTATTCGCGTATCGAGGCTCCGCTGCAGGGATTCGAGCGCGCGGTGCGCGAATTCCACGCCGCCGGTGGCCGCGGCCTCAACGTCACGCTGCCTTTCAAGGCGCAGGCTTTCGACTATTGCCGCTCGGTGAGCGCGCGCGCGAAGGCGGCGCGGGTCGTGAACACGCTCGTCCTCGACCGGGGGCACGGCGACAACACCGACGGCGTAGGGCTGGTGAACGACCTGACGCAGCATCTTGGCCTCGCGCTCGCGGGGAAGGCTGTGCTCCTGCTCGGCGCTGGCGGCGCCGCCCAGGGAGTGATCGGCGCGCTGCTCGACGCGCGCGTCGGCCGCCTCGTCGTGGCCAACCGCACCGAGAGCAAGGCGCACGCGCTCGCCGCGCTCCATGCGGGCGTCACGGCTTGCGCGCTCGACGCACTGGCCGGCCAGTCGTTCGACATCGCCATCAACGCGACTTCCGCCGGTCTCGCAGGCGCCGCGCCGGCGCTGCCCGCCGGCGTGCTGCGCAGGCACATGCTCGCCTACGACATGGTCTACGGTCGCGACACGCCGTTTCTCGCCGCGGCGCGCGCCGCCGGCGCCGACACGAGGGACGGGCTCGGCATGCTGGTCGAGCAGGCCGCCGAGTCTTTCTTCGTCTGGCGCGGGGTGCGGCCGCCGACCCGGCCGGTGCTCGACGAGCTGCGGCGGGAGCTCGGTGGCGGCTAGGCGCTCGGGCGCGCTGCGCTTCATCGTCGTCGCGTGGAAAGCCTTCAGCTACACGCTGGCGGCGCTCGTCATCGCCTTCATCCTCGCCCAGCTCTGGTTCTTCGGCCACATCCTCTACCTCACGCGCTACAACCCCGCTTCGACCGCTTTCATGGACGGCCGGCTCGAGCAGATGAAAGCGCTCGATCGTTCGGCGAGGCTGCGCCGGCAATGGGTGCCGTATGAGCGCATCTCGGTGCACCTCAAGCGCGCCGTGGTCGCCGCTGAGGACGCGAAATTCCTCGACCACGAGGGCTTCGACTGGGGGGCGATCCAGAAGGCGATGGTCAAGAACGAGCAGAAGGGCAGGGTGGTGGCGGGCGCCTCGACCATCAGCCAGCAGCTCGCGAAGAACCTGTTCCTGTCGGGCGAGCGCTCCTGGCTGCGCAAGGGCCAGGAGGCCGCGATCACCTGGATGCTCGAGCACACCATGTCGAAGCGGCGCATCCTCGAGCTCTACCTGAACGTCGCCGAGTGGGGCGAGGGCGGCGTGTTCGGCGCCGAGGCGGCGGCGCGCTACCACTTCGGCGTGCCGGCCTCGGCGCTCAGCCCGGCGCAGGCCGCGTGGCTCGCCGCCATCCTGCCCGCCCCCCGGCGCTACGCGCACGGCCGCACCACGCCCTACATCGAAGGCCGCGTCGCGACTATCCTCGCCCGCATGGAAAAGGAAGGCGTGCAGATCCCGTGACGACGAGCGAAGCGCGCGCGCGCCTCGAGACCGAGGAGTTGCAGGAGAAGCTGCGCGAGATCCAGGCGCTGCTTGCCGGCAAGGGCACCGGCCTGCGCGCGAGCCTCGACGCGCTGCACCCGGCCGACATCGCCTACCTGCTCGAAGCGCTGCCGCCCGAGGAGCGGCTGGCGGTGTGGGATCTGGTCAAGGCCGACCGCGACGGCGAGATCCTGGTCGAGGTGTCCGACGCGGTGCGCGAGTCGCTCATCGCGAAGATGGACTCGAAGGAGCTGGTCGCCGCCGCCGAGACGCTGGAGGCCGACGAGCTCGCCGACATCGCGGGCGACCTGCCGCCGGCGGTGATCGAGGAGGTGGTGCGCTCGCTCTCCGCCGAGGAGCGCGAGCAGCTGCGCGCGGCGCTGTCCTATCCCGAGGGCACGGTCGGCGCGCTGATGGACTTCGAGCACGTCACGGTGCGCGACGACGTGACGCTGGAAGCGGTGACGCGCTACCTGCGGCGCCTCGACGAGCTGCCCGGCCACACCGACCAGCTCTTCGTCGTCGACCGGCGCGAGCTGCTGCAGGGCACGCTGCCGCTCGCGCGGCTGATCGTCACCGACCTCGAGATCGGCGTCGCGCGCGTCACGGTGCGCGACGGGTTGCGGCTCAACCCGCAGGACGCGGCGGGAGAGGCGGCGAGCGCGTTCGAGCGCTACGGCCTCGTCTCGGCGCCGGTGGTCGACGCCGACGGCCGCCTGATCGGCCGCCTGACCGTCGCCGCGGTCGTCGACTACATCCGCCAGAGAAGCGCCGACACGCAGCTCGCCGAAGCCGGCCTGCAGCAGGAGGAGGACGTCTTCGCGCCGGTGCTCGACGCGTTCAAGAACCGCTGGGCCTGGCTCGCGGTCAACCTCGTCACCGCCTTCATCGCCTCGCGCGTCATCGGCGTGTTCGCGGACTCGATCGTGCACCTCGTCGCGCTCGCCGCGCTGATGCCGATCGTCGCCGGCATCGGCGGCAACTCGGGCAACCAGACCATTACCATGATCGTGCGCGCGATGGCGCTCGGGCAGATCCAGGACGGCTACTGGGGGAAGCTCCTGGCGAGGGAGCTCGGCGTCGCGCTGCTGAACGGCGTGGTGTGGGGCTGCCTGCTCGGCGCGATCGCCTTCGCCTTCTACGGCAACGTCGCGCTCGGTGGCGTGATGGCGCTCGCCATGATCCTCAACCTGCTTCTCGGCGCGTCGATGGGCGTCGCGATTCCGTGGCTCCGCTCGCGCTTCGGCCGCGACCCGGCGGTCGGCTCCTCCGTGCTGATCACCGCCTGCACCGACTCCGGCGGCTTCTTCATCTTCCTCGGCCTCGCGACGGTGTTCCTCGTCTAGAACGACGCCCGCGCGGCGGCCAGCGTCGCGTCGATGTCGGCGGCGCTGTGCGCCGAGGACACGAAGCCCGCTTCGTAAGCCGAGGGCGCGAGATAGACGCCGCGCTCGAGCATCGCGTGGAAGAAGCGGTTGAAGCGCTCCTTGTCGCACTGCATGACCTCGGCGAAGCTCCGCGGCGGGCTCGCGCGGAAGTACAGGCCGAACAGGCTGCCGATCGATTGCGCCGAGAAGACGACGCCGGCCTGCTTCGCTTCGGCTCGCAGGCCTTCGACGAGCGAGCGGGTGGTCGCCTCGATTTTTTCCTGGAAACCCTTCTCCTGGACCAGCTTGAGAGTGGCAAGGCCCGCGGCGACCCCCACCGGATTGCCGGAGAGCGTGCCCGCCTGGTAGACCGGGCCGAGCGGCGCGAGCTTCTGCATGATGTCGCGCCGCCCGCCGACCGCGCCGACCGGAAGCCCGCCGCCGATCACCTTGCCGAGCGTGGTCAGGTCGGGCTTGATGCCAAAGCGCGCCTGCGCGCCGCCGAGCGCGACGCGAAAACCGGTCATCACCTCGTCGAGGATGAGGAGCGCGCCGTGGCGGGTGCATTCCTCGCGCAGCGCTTCGAGGAATCCCGGCGCGGGCAGGACGAGGTTCATGTTGCCGGCGACCGGCTCGACGATCACCGCGGCCGTCTGCCCCCCGTTCCTGGAAAAATATTCCCGCACCTGCGCAAGGTCGTTGTAGGAGAGGACCGCCGTGTGCGTGGCCGTGTCGGCGGGAACGCCCGCCGAGCTCGGGTTGCCGAAGGTGAGGGCGCCCGAGCCCGCCTTGACGAGGAGCGAGTCGGCGTGGCCGTGGTAGCAGCCCTCGAACTTCACGATCGCGTCGCGCCCGGTGAAGCCGCGCGCGAGGCGGATCGCGGTCATCGTCGCTTCCGTGCCCGAGGAGACGAGGCGCACCTGCTCGAGCGAAGGCACCAGGCGGCAGAGCAGCTCGGCCAGCTCGACCTCGGCCTGCGTGGGCGCGCCGAAGGAGAGCGCCGCGCCCGCGGCCTTGCGCACCGCCTCGACGACGGCCGGATGGGTATGTCCCGCGACCATCGGGCCCCAGGAGCCGACGTAGTCGATGTAGCGCTTGCCGTCGACGTCCCAGAGATGCGCGCCGGCCGCGCGCGCGAAGAACACCGGTGTTCCGCCGACCGCGCCGAACGCTCGCACCGGCGAGTTGACGCCGCCGGGGATGATCCGCCGCGCCTGCTCGAAGAGGGAATCGCTGCTCATGCGAAGAGTCTCGCATACTCGCGCGCGCGCGCGGCGATGTCGGGCGCGTCGAAGAGGTCCGAGATCACCGCCACCATGTCGGCGCCCGCCGCGACGACCTGCGGCGCGTTGGCGAGCGTGATGCCGCCGATCGCGCAGAGCGGCACGCCGAGCTTGTTGCCGAAGAGCGAGAGCGGCGCGCGCACCGCGTGCGGCTTGGTCGGCGAGGGGAACACGCTGCCGAAGGCGAGGTAATCCACACCGGTGCGGACCGCGGCTCGAGCGCGGCCCGGATCGTCGTAGCACGAAGCGCCGAGCAGCTTGCCGCCGAGCCGCCGGCGCGCGCCGGCGAGATCGCCGTCCTCGCGCCCGAGGTGCACGCCGTCGGCGCCGATCTCGAGCGCGAGTTCGAGGTCGTCGTTGACGATCATGGGGACGCGATGCGCGCGGGCAAGCTGGAGGATTTCGCGAGCTTCGTCGAGGCTCGCCTCGCCCTTGCGCCGGTACTGCAGCAGCGCGATGCCGCCTTCCAGCGCCGCGCGCACCTTCTCCTTCAGGCCCGGACCTTCCGGCGTGATCGCGTACAACCCGCGCAGCTTCACCTGCTCTCGGTCTCGCGCAGGCGGAACAGGCGATCGGGCGTGAGCTGGCCCTTGCCGCTGCGGAACGCGGCGGCGAGCGTCTGCCAGGTGTATTCCTGCGCTTCGTGCGCAGCGGTCTCGACGTCGCGTCCGAGCGCGAGGCACGCGGCGATCGCCGCAGCGAGCGTGCAGCCCGAGCCGTGATACTCACCGGGCAGCCGCTCCCAGCGCTCGGCGCGCGCGAGGCCGCCCGGGCCGTAGAGCGTGTTCACGACCTGAACGCCCGCGTCGTGCGTGCCGGTGACGAGCACGTAGCGGCAGCCTTTCTGGCGCAGCGCGCTCTCGC
>Ga0335084_10002309_pt1 | contig 18349 bp, 16 predicted proteins | sample Lox_Sample_44_FD_206721 | JGI IMG/M metagenome (GOLD analysis project Ga0335084, IMG submission 206721) | Soil microbial communities from Loxahatchee National Wildlife Refuge, Florida, United States - Lox_Sample_4.4 | ecosystem: Environmental > Terrestrial > Soil > Wetlands | place: USA...
GTTCCAGGACCTCGAGATCGCCGGCGCGTTCATGGTCATGGCCGCGACGCTGATCTACCTCAAGTCCAAGCTCTTGCTGCCGGTCGATCCCGAGGCGCCGCCGGACACCCTCGACGAGGAGGGCGAGCTGCTGCGCCAGGAGCTCGCGCTGCGGCTGCGGGAGTACGCGCGGGTCAAGGAGATCGGCGCCTGGCTCGGCGCGCGGGAGGCGGAGCAGGCGCTGCTCTACGGCCGCACGGTCGGCGAGCTGCCACCGCCCGAGGACGTCCCGCTGGAAGACCTCTCGGTTCATCTCCTGCACCGGGCCATCACCCGCCTCATCGAGGAGCAGAAGCGCCAGACGCCGCGCGAGGTCGAGGCGAACCCGCTGTCGGTCCTCGAGCGCATGGGCGAGATCATCGAGCTGCTCCGGCACACGTGGTCCATCCTCTTCTCCTCGGTCGCCGGGCAGGACCGCGTCCGCGCCGAGTGGGTCGTGACGCTGCTCGCCCTGCTCGAGCTCGTGAGGCTCGGGCAGGCGCGCGCCCACCAGGGCGAGCTCTTCGGCGAGATCGTCATCGAGCCGGCGTCGCCCACCGGCACGGCATCAGACCTGCCGCGCCGCGAGGCCCCAACCCCTGGAGAAAGCCCGCATGACTGAGCCCGTCGACGTTCTCGAAGCGATGCTCTTCGCCTCCGAGGCTCCGGTCGAAGCCGAGCGCATCCGGGAGGTGCTCGACCTTGCCTCCGCGGGCCAGGCTCGCGAGCTGGTGCGCGTGCTCACGGAGCGGCTCGACGGGCAGGGGAGGGCGTTGCAGATCATCGAGGTGGGCGGCGGCTATCGCTTGGTGACGAGGCCCGAGGTCGCACCCTGGCTCGTGAAGCTCGCCCGCAGCCGGACGCGCTCCCGCCTGTCGCGCTCATCGCTCGAAACTCTCGCCATCATCGCCTACCGCCAGCCGGCCTCCCGCCCCGACATCGACGCGATCAGGGGCGTCAACTCGGAGGCGGTCCTCGACAACCTCCTCGAGCGGCGCATGGTCCGTATCGCCGGGCGGAAGGATGCGCCCGGCAGGCCGTTCCTCTACGAGACGACGCGTGATTTCCTGGTCGCCTTCGGGTTGAGAGACCTGGCCGACTTGCCCAAGGTCGAGGGCGATCTCGTGATCCCTGAGACCCCGGTTGAAACCGCGGAGAGCTCTCCTGCCACCAATGCGGCTCAGCAAGATCCTGGCTCAGGCGGGGCTGGCGTCGCGCCGCGGGGCTGAGGCGCTCCTCGAGGCCGGCCGCGTCACCGTCAACGGAACGGTCCGGCTCGAGCCCGGCGCCCAGGCGGATCCAGCGACCGACGTCATCACCCTCGACGGGCTGCCCGTCGGCGCGCGCGAAGCCCAGGCGTACGTCCTGCTGCACAAGCCGCGCGGTTACGTCACGAGTCTTCACGACCCCGAGGGCCGAAAGGTCGTCGCCGACCTGCTGCCGTCGGGAGGGCCCAGGCTCTTCCCTGTCGGGCGACTCGACTACGACGCCGAGGGCCTCCTGCTCCTCACAAATGATGGCCTGCTGACCAACCGGCTCCTGCATCCGCGCTACGAGATCGCCCGCGTCTACGAGGTCGAGGTGGAACGCCACGTGGGACCGGGAGATCTCGCGCGCTGGCGACGGGGCGCGCTCCTGCCGGACGGCCTGGCCCAGCCCTCGGCGGTGCGTATCCTGAGGCACGGCAGAGGCAGCACGTGGCTCAGCGTGACGTTCAAGGAAGGGCGCTACCGAGAGGTGAAGCGCTACTGTAAGGCGCTCGGACACCCGGTGCTGCGCCTGCGCCGCGTCCAGTTCGGCCCGCTGCATCTTGGAGCGCTCCCGTCGGGCCATACGCGCGCCCTGACGCCCGCCGAGCTCGACGCCCTGCGGAACTTGCGCGACGGGGACGCTTCGCCTATACTAGCCGGGAATCGCCGATAGATCCGCATCAGGAGCGCTTAATGGACCTGGACGACTGGCGATCCAGGATCAACGACCTCGACGAGCAAATCCTCAACCTTCTCAACCAGCGCGGACACGCCGCCCTCCAGATCGGCGAGCTCAAGCGGCAGCAGGACAGGCCGTACTTTGTCCCGGAGCGGGAGGCGCAGGTCCTGGAGCGTCTCGCGGCGCTGAATCGGGGCCCCCTGAGCCCTGAAGCGGTGCGCGCGGTCTGGCGGGAGATCCTGTCGGCCTCGCTCGCCCTCGAGAACCCGCTGCCCGTCGCGTACCTCGGCCCGGCCGGCACCTTTACCCACGCGGCAGCCATGCGGCGCTTCGGGACATCCGCCAACCTGATCCCGGTCAAGACGATCGCCGACATCTTCGAAGAGGTCGAGCGCGGGCGCGCGGAGTACGGCGTGGTGCCCGTCGAGAACTCGACCGAAGGGCCGGTCAACGTCACGCTCGATCGCCTCATCGACTCGGAGGCCCTCATCACGGGCGAGCTGACGCTCGAGATCAGCCAGCACCTGCTGTCGAGGGCCGGTGAGCTGGGCGAGGTCAAGATCGTCTGCTCCCACCCGCAAGCGCTCGCGCAGTGCCGCCAGTGGCTGCTGGCGCACCTGCCCGACGCCCGCACGGAGGAGATGCCTTCGACGACGGCGGCGGCCGAGCGCGCGAAGGACGACTCGACGGTGGCGGCCGTCGCGTCGGAGCTGGCGGCCCGCACGTACGACGTGCCCGTGCTGCAGAGGCGCATCGAGGATAACCCCTACAACACCACCCGCTTCCTCGTGATCGGGCGCCGCCCGGCCGGCGCCACGGGGCGGGACAAGACCTCCATCCTCTTTTCGATGAAGAACGAGCCTGGCGTCCTGTACAGCATCCTTCAGCCCTTCGCCACCCGCCGGCTCAACCTGACCAAGATCGAATCGCGACCAACCAAGCGGCGCCCCTGGGAGTACGTGAACTTCGTGGACTTCGAGGGTCACCGCGATACCGATGACGTTCGGGCCGTTCTCGACGAGGTCAAGGAGCGCTGCCAGTTCCTGAAGATCCTCGGAAGCTACCCGGCCGCCTAAGGAGCCGCTCATGCCTGTGTCCTGGGAATCGCTCGCCAACGACCACATCCTCGGCATCGCCCCCTACGAACCTGGGAAGCCCATCGAGGAGCTCGAGCGCGAATTCGGCTTGACCGATGTCATCAAGCTCGCGTCGAACGAGAACCCGCTGGCGCCCTCGGAGCGGGTCCTCAAGGCGATTTCGGAGGCGCTCGCCCACCTGAACCGCTATCCAGACGGCAGCGCCCACTACCTGCGCATCGCGCTGGCGCGGCGCCACGGGCTGACGCCCGGCCACATCATCATGGGCAACGGCTCCAACGAGCTGATCGAGCTGATCGTGCGCGGTTTCCTTCGGCCGGGCGAGGAGGCGGTCATCCCGCACCCCTCGTTCGTCGTCTACCCCATGATCGTCCAGGCCGCGGGCGGCATCCGGGTGGTCGTGACGCTGAAGGACCACCGGCTGGACCTCGAGGCCATGGCGCGGGCGATCACGCCGATGACGAAGATCGTGTTCATCGCCAATCCGAACAACCCGACGGCGACCCTCGTGACGGCGGAGGAGGTCGCGGCCTTCATGGCGCGCGTGCCGGACAAGGTGATCGTGGTCTTCGACGAGGCGTACTTCGAGTTCGCGCAGGGGCCGGACTTCCCTGACTCGGTCCAGTACATGAAGCAGGGGCGCAAGGTCGCCGTCCTGCGGACCTTCTCCAAGGCCGCGAGCCTCGCTGGGCTGCGCGTGGGCTACGCGATCGCCGATCCCGACTGCGTCGCCCTGCTGAACCGGATCCGTCAGCCCTTCAACGTCAATTCGCTCGCGCAGGTCGCTGCGCTCGCCGCGCTCGAGGACGACTCGCACATCCTCGAGTGCCTGCGGATGAACGAGGCGGGGCGGCACTTCCTCTGCGACGAGTTCACCTCGATGGGGCTCAAGTACGTCCCTTCGCGCGCGAACTTCATCCTCCTCGACGTGGCCCGCAGCGGCAGCGACGTCTTCCAGCGCCTCTTGAAGGAAGGCGTTATCGTGCGCCCCATGTCGAGCTTCGGCATGGAGACGGCGCTCCGCGTGACGATCGGAACGCCCGAGGAGAACCGGCGCTTGATCAAGGCGCTGAAGAAGGTCCTGGCGGAGGGCAAGGTCGGGTGATCCGTCGCCTCGCCATTGTCGGGCTGGGGCTCCTCGGAGGCTCCGTGGCCAAGGCGGTCCGCGCCGAATCCTTGGCGCGGGAGATTGTGGGGATTGGCCGCAATCCGGCGAGCCTGGCACCGGCGCTGAGCGAGGGCGCTGTCGACAGCGTCACCACCGATCTTCGAGCGGGGCTGGGGGCCGCCGACATGATCGTCCTGGCGACGCCCGTCGCGACGCTCGAGCAGCAGATGTCCGCCGTGTGGTCGGCAGCCGAGCCTCACGCACTCGTCACGGACGTGGGCAGCACGAAGGCCGCGATCGTCCGCGTCGCCGAGACGCTTTCCGCCGCGAGGCCGCTCGACTTCGTGGGCAGCCACCCCATGGCAGGATCGAACCTCTCCGGTTTCGGGGTCGCGCGCGCGGATCTCTTCCGGGGCGCAACGATCATCCTCACGCCGACCGATCGCACCGCGCGGGATGCCGTCAAGCGCGTCACGGAATTCTGGGAGGCGGTCGGCGGCCGAGTCGTCAGCATGGATCCCGCCACACACGATCGGGCGGTGGCCGCCGTCAGCCACCTGCCGCACCTGGTGGCCGACGCTCTGGTGGATGCCGTGATTCGCATGGATCCACAGTTCTTCGACGTGGCCGCGCGGGGGTTCAAGGACACGACGCGGATCGCGGCGTCGAACCCGACCGTCTGGCGGGAGATCTTCGAAGAAAACCACGAAGCGCTGGCCGAAGCGGTCGCCGCGTTCCGCGCGGCGCTCGACAATCTCGAGCGCGTGCTGCGCGCGGGCGACGCGTCCCGCATCGAGGCTGAGCTGGAGCGCATCCGCGCGGTCCGGGCGAGGCTCGGGTGATGCGGCTCCTCGTACGGGCACCGAGACGGCTCAGCGGCACGGTCCGGGTGCCGGGGGACAAGTCCATTTCTCACCGGGCGGCCCTGTTGGGCGCTATCGCCTCGGGGCGCACGGAGATCACGGGCTACCTCGAGGGCGAAGATTGCCTGAACACCCTCAAGGCCATTCGCGCCCTCGGCGTCCTCGTGACGCGGAAGGGCCCGGGGCACTACCTCGTCGACGGCGCCGGGCTCTTCGGCCTGCGCGAGCCCGGGCAGGTGATCGATCTCGGCAATTCCGGCACGGGGGTCCGCCTGCTGATGGGTGTCCTCGCGGGGCAGCCCTTCTGGTCTTTTCTGACGGGCGACGACTCGTTGCGGCGGCGGCCCATGAAGCGGGTCGGCGAGCCGCTGACGAGAATGGGCGCCACGGTGGTCGGCCGCGATGACGGCAATCGCCTGCCGCTTGGGGTGCGGGGCGCGAGGCCGCTCAAGGCGATTGCCTACGCCTCGCCCGTCGCCTCGGCCCAGGTCAAGACGGCGCTGCTACTGGCCGGTCTCTGGGCGGACGGGCCCGTCACCGTGACTGAGCCCGTGCGCTCGCGCGACCACACTGAGCGCATGCTGGCGGGTTTCGGGGCGAAGGTGTTGGTCGACGGCACCACCGTCACGCTCGTGCCGGGACCAGAGCTTCTCGGTCAGGGCGTCGCCGTCCCGGGGGACATCTCCTCCGCGGCCTTTCTCCTCGTGGCGGGGCTGATCGTGCCGGGGGCGGAGATCACGGTCAAGGGCGTGGGTGTCAACGAGACACGCTCCGGGCTTCTCGAGGCGCTCGAGTCGATGGGCGGGGCCGTGGGCCTGAGCGGCAGAGCCGTCGCGGCGGGCGAGCCCGTCGCCGACCTCATGACCCGCAGCGCGGCTCTCCGCGGCGCGCTCGTGGGCGGCTCGGTGATCCCGCGTCTCATCGACGAGGTGCCTGTGCTCGCGGTAGCGGCCTGCCTGGCGTCCGGGCGCACGCGGATCACGGATGCCGCGGAGCTGCGCGTGAAGGAATCGGACCGCATCCGCCTCATTGCGACCGAGCTCGGCAAGCTGGGGGCCCGCATCACCGAAACTTCCGACGGCCTCGAGATCGAAGGCGGCGCACGGCTCCGCGGCGCGTCCGTGCAATGCGGCGGTGACCACCGGATGGCGATGGCGCTCTGTGTCGCCGGCCTCGTCGCTGAAGGAGAGACGATCGTCGACGACAGCGAGTGCATCCGCACCTCCTACCCCGGGTTTGTCGAGTCGGTCAACGAGCTGGCCGGCACGCCCTGCGTGGAAGAGTTGCCGTGACTTGCCGCCGCGAGCCCGTCGTCACGATCGACGGCCCGGCCGGCGCCGGCAAGTCCACCGCCGCCCGCGAGGTCGCCCGTCGGCTTGGCTTCCGGCTCGTGGATACAGGCGCGCTGTACCGGGCCCTGGCGTGGGCGCTCACGCAGGCGGGTGTGTCGCCGGAGGACGAGCGGGGCGTCGGAGCGTTGCTGACGCGGACGGCCGTGGAGATGGCCGGTGGCAGCGTGCTGGTCAACGGCCGCGACGTCACCGCCGAGATCAGAACGCCCGAGATCGCCCTGACGACATCGAGGCTGACGGCGCTCAAGGCAGTGCGCGACAAGATGACACCGCTTCAGCGGAGTTTCGCGGCGGGGGGAGGAGTCGTCCTCGAGGGCAGGGACACGGGCAGCGTGGTCTGCCCCGACGCCGAGGTCAAGGTGTACCTGGACGCGGACCTCGCCGAGCGTGCCCGCCGCCGCCGCGAAGAGCTGGCCGCGCGCGGTCTGCCTGCAGACTACGAGGGCGTGAAGGCCGAGGTCGCCTTGCGCGACCGGCAGGACATGGAGCGGGAGCTGGCTCCCCTCCGAAAACCTCCCGGGGCCGTGACGATCGACTCGACGGCGCTCTCTCCGGAAGCAGTGGTGTTGCGGATCCTCGATGCGGTGGAGCAGGCCCGGTGCTGTACGAGATCCTGAAGCCTGTGGCCGTGTTGCTGATGCGGGCGTGGTTTGGCGTCCGCGTGAAAGGGGCGGAGCATATCCCGTCCTCGGGGCCTGCGCTGATCGTCTCGAACCACGCGAGCATACTCGATCCGCCGGTGATCGGTGGGGCTTCGCGGCGCCAGATCTATTTCCTCGCGAAGGCAGAGCTGTTCAGGATCCCCCTCTTCGGCCGCCTGATCCGGGCGCTCCACGCGCGGCCCGTGCGCCGCGAGGGGGCTGACACCCTCGCGCTCAGAACGGCTGCGCAGCTGCTCGAGGAAGGCAAGGCGCTCCTGATCTTTCCGGAGGGGACGCGCAGCCTGGACGGCCGTCTGGGAGCCGGTAAGGCCGGCGTGGGGATGCTCGCCGTCACGAGCGGGGCGCCGGTGGTGCCCGCGTACGTCTCGGGCACCCTCGAGGCCCTGCCCAAAGGCGCGAGCTGGCCGCGCCGCAGCCCGGTGAGCGTGAGTTTCGGTCCCGCGTTACACTTCAAGGTCCAGAGCGGCTCAGGCCGCAAGGAGCGCTATCGGGAGGCCGCCGAGGAGATGATGCGCGGAATCGCGCAGCTGCGGGAGCAAAGCGAGGCGATTCGCTCCGTTCATCGCTAGGGTGCGGGAGAGTAACGGGGGCGTGTGCTCGGGGCCCCCGTTGCTGGGGGAGTACGGGGGCCATGTCTGGGCCCCCGTTGCTGGACGAAGTACGGGGCAGGTCGAGGCCCCGTTGCTGAACGTCAGGGGCGGCCGCGAAGTCCGACGCCCCGGCGATATATCTCAAGGGAGGAAGCACCGGATTATGGAGACGGAGAACCGGAAGGCGAAGGTGCTCGAAGGGGCGCAGAAGGAGGTGGCAGAGGCCCCCGAAGAGAGCATGGAGGACTGGTTCAACAGGGGCGTGGGCGATATCGAAGAAGGGGAGGTCGTCCGCGGCAGGGTCGTCGAAGTCCGCGACAGCGAAGTGCTCGTGGACATCGGCTACAAGAGCGAGGGGACCATCGCGATGGAGGAGTTCCGCCATGCGGGCACCCTGCCGAAGGTCGGCGACGAGATCGAGGTCTACCTCGAGTCCAAGGAGGACAGCGAGGGGCTGATCGTCCTCAGCAAGGACAAGGCCGACAAGATCAAGGTCTGGGACGCCATCTCCAAGTCACATGACAGCGGCACGCCGGTCGAGGGCAAGGTGGTCGAGGTCGTCAAGGGCGGGCTCTCGGTCGACGTCGGCGTCCGCGCCTTCCTGCCTGGCTCGCAAGTGGACCTGAGGCCGGTGAAAAACCTCGCCTCGATGCTCGGGCAGATCATCCGCGCGAAGGTCATCAAGCTGAATCGGCGGCGCGGGAACGTCGTCCTGTCCCGCCGCGCGGTGCTCGAGGAGGAACGCGAGGAGAAGCGGAAGCACACGCTCTCGGTGCTCTCGGAGGGCATGGTGCTCACGGGCGCCGTCAAGAACATCACCGACTACGGTGCCTTCATCGACCTGGGAGGGATCGATGGCCTCCTCCACGTGACCGACATGTCCTGGGGCAGGGTGGGACACCCTTCGGAGATTTTCCAGATCGGCGACCAGGTCGAAGTCGTCGTGCTGCACTTCGATCGCGAGACCGGACGCGTGTCGCTCGGCTACAAGCAGAAGTCGTCCGACCCCTGGGCTGTCGTGGACGCGCGGTACCCCCTGGGGGCCAAGGCGCAGGGGCGCGTGGTAAGCCTCACGAACTACGGCGCCTTCGTCGAGCTCGAGCCCGGAGTCGAAGGGCTCGTGCACGTGTCCGAAATGTCGTGGACGCGCCGCGTGCGGCACCCTTCGAAGCTCGTGAACGTCGGCGACATGGTGGACGTCATGGTGCTCGACGTGAACAAGGCTACCAAGCGCATCTCGCTCGGCATGAAGCAGGTCGAGGCCGACCCGTGGGCGACCATCGAGGAGCGCTACAAGCCGGGTGAGCGGGTCGAGGGCAAGGTGCGCAACCTGACCGATTTCGGCGCCTTCGTCGAGCTCGAGCCCGGCGTGGATGGGCTCTTGCACATCTCCGACATGTCCTGGACCCGCAACATCGGGCACCCGTCGGAGATCCTCAAGAAGGGACAGTCGATCGAAACACAGGTTCTCAACGTTGACAGGGACAACAAGCGGATCTCGCTGGGGCTCAAGCAGATCCAGCCCGATCCTTGGGAATCCGTCTCGCAACGCTATCCGATGGGCTCTCGGGTCACCGGCAAGGTCGTGCGGCTGACCGACTTCGGCGCCTTCATCGAGCTCGAGCCCGGTGTTGACGGGCTGCTTCACGTCTCGCAGATGTCGAGCCGCCCCATCGCGTCGCCATCCGACCTCGTGAACGTGGGCGACGAGCTCACGTTGATGGTGATACGCGTCGATCCCAACGAGCGCCGCATCGGGCTCAGCCTCAAGGATCTTGCGGCGGCCATCCTCGAGGAGCCGTCGCAGGCGGATACCCGCGGTCGCGGCAAGGGGCGGAAGCGGCGTGGCGGCGAGGAGTTCGATGAGGATGAGGAGTAGGCCGCTCATGGAGGGTGAGCGGTGACGCCGCGCGGCCGCGTCGCGCTGGTCGCCATTGGAGTAGGCGTCGGGATCCTCGTGCTGTTCCTCGGCACGGTCTGGGTCCTCATGGCGACGGTCGGCGAGGAGGGCCTGCCCACGGGCGGACCGAAGGTGGCGGTCGTGGAGATCGAGGGCATTATCGTGGACGGCACCGCGGCCGTTCGCGAGCTCCGCGAGCACGCGGACAACCCGGCGATCAAGGCGGTCATCCTCCGCGTCAACAGCCCGGGCGGGGTCGTCGCGCCGACGCAGGAGATATTCGCCGCCATCCTCCGCGCGCGAAAGGCCGGGAAGCCCGTGGTCGCCACCCTTGGCGCGGTCGCCGCTTCGGGCGGCTACTACGTCGCGGCCGCCGCAGACAGGATCTACGCGAACCCCGGCACGCTGACCGGCTCCATAGGCGTGGTCATGCAGATGGCCAACGTCGAGGGACTGCTGAAGAAGGTCGGGGTCGAGTACGTCGTCGTCAAGGCCGGGGCGTACAAAGACGTGGGCAACATCGCCCGCACCATGAGCCCCGACGAGCGAAAGATGCTCCAGGCGTTGCTCGACGACGTCTACTCCCAGTTCGTGGACGCGGTTGCCGAAGGGCGTGGCCTCGAGCGAAAGGAGGTGCTGGCGTTCGCCGAAGGCCGCATCTACTCCGGCCAGCAGGCACTGGCACTCAAGATGGTGGACGAGATGGGCGGATTCGAAGATGCCGTCGAGGCCGCGGGCAAGCTGGCCAACATCCCGGGGCGGCCGAAGATCGTCTACCCTCGAAAGAAGTTTTCCTTCAAGGAACTGCTGGAAAACCGGCTCGGACTCCCCGGGGCCGGTCCGTTCCTGCCAGCCCTGTCGGGCATCCGGACGCCCCTGTATCTCATGCAGTAGCCGTAAACCCTTGCTCTGCTTGACAATCTTTCGACCCGCGTGCTACGGTTCAAAGGTGGAATCAGCCCGGTCGATGCGTTGTCGACGGGAAGATGGCGGGGTCCCCGTGGAGGGAGCAGGCTCATGACCAAAGCGGATCTCATCGAGGAAGTCTCCAAGCTGTCGAGCCTGACCAAGAAGGAGACGGAATTGATCGTCAATACCGTCTTCGACAACATCACCGATGCTCTGGCCAAGGGAGACAAGGTGGAGCTGCGTGGGTTCGGCAGCTTCCGCATCCGCCACCGCAACTCGCGAAAGGGCCGGAATCCGAAGACAGGAGACAGCGTGAGCGTCCCTGAAAAGCGGGTGCCGTTCTTCAAGGTGGGGAAGAGACTCCGCGAGCTGGTCAACACGTAGGGGGTAGCCTCGTAGCCGCGTGGACCGACTCTGGGCGCCTTGGCGGATGGCGTACGTGACCTCCGCAGGAGCGTCGCCCGCCAGGCCAACGGGGTGCATCTTCTGCGATGCGCTCGCCTCCGGCAATGATCGTCTGAGCCTCATTCTCCGCAGGGGCCCGAACGCTTTTCTGATCTTGAACAAGTATCCGTACGCGTCGGGCCATGTCATGGCGGCGGTCACCCGACACGTGGGGTCTCTCGAGGAGATCGCGGCCGAGGAGATCGGCCAAGTCATGGAACTGGTTCAGGCCGCGGTTCGGGCTCTCAACCTCGCCTACACCCCCGAGGGCTTCAACGTCGGCCTCAACCAGGGGCGGGCGGCGGGAGCCGGCGTGCCCAAGCACCTGCACATTCATGTCGTGCCTCGCTGGAGCGGCGACGTCAACTTCATGCCCGTCGTGAGCGACACTCGCGTCCTGCCCGAGAGCCTGGACACGACGTATGAGCGCCTGCTGGTGGCGCTCGGCTCGTGAGGGATCCCTCGTCCGACCTTCTCCCCGGGCTGTCACCCCAGTCGTCGCTCCAGCTGTCTCCCATGATGATGCAGTACCAGGAGCTGAAGCGGCGGTACCCGGACTACCTCCTGCTCTTCCGCCTCGGTGATTTCTACGAGATGTTCTTCGACGACGCCCACGAGGGCGCGAAGCTACTCCAGATCACGCTGACCTCCCGCCAGAAGGGCGAGGGCGCGATTCCGATGGCCGGCATTCCGCACCATGCCGCGGACGGCTACATCGCCCGCCTGATTCGCGCCGGGCGGAAGGTCGCTGTGTGCGAGCAGATGGAAGCCCCGGCCAAAGGCAAGAAGCTCGTCCGGCGAGAGGTCGTCCGGGTCATCACGCCCGGCACGCTCACCGACACCCAGTACCTCGACGGCGCCGCGAACAACTACCTCCTGGCCATCCACCGGGCCGGTTCCGGGACCGGCCGGACGTTGGGCGCCGCCCTCGTGGACGTCTCCACCGGCGAGTTCTGGGTCGGGGAAGCCGCGGGTGAGGGCGCGGCGCTGCTCGACGCGGCGCTCCTGCGCCGGCCGGCAGAATGCCTCGTGGCCCGCGAGGGAGATGAGGATCTCGCCGCACGGCTCGCCGCCGCGGGCATCATGGTCACCCGCGGGGAGCCTTCGTGGTTCACGCTGCGCCAGGCGCGCGAGAGGCTCGCCTCGCACTTCCGGGTTCACTCGCTCGACAGCCTGGGCGTGGGTGACATGGGCGCAGGGCTTCAGGCCTCGGGCGCCGCGTTGGCGTACTTGCGGGAGACCCAGGGCGAGGCGCTCGGCCACCTGGCCCGGCTCCAGCGCCTGGTGCCGGGCGATGCCATGGTGCTGGATCCCACCGCCGTCGCCACGCTCGAGCTCTTCGAGAACGCCCAGGACGGCACGCAGCGGGGCTCTCTCCTTGCGACTCTCGACAGGACCGGGACGCCGATGGGCGCGCGCACCCTGCGCCAGTGGCTGCTGCGGCCGCTCCTGGATACGGGCGCCATCGGGATGCGCCAGGAAGCCGTCGAGGCGTTCTCCGCGGATCCGCGGCAGCGGGCCGCCGTGCGGAGGCAGATCGGCGGCATCGGCGATCTCGAGCGTCTCGCGAGCCGGGCCGCTCTCGGCGTCGCGCACGCGCGGGACTTGACGGCACTCCGCGACCATCTCGGGCGCCTCCCGGCCCTCAGAGAGGCGCTCGGCGGCCTCAGAGCGCCGCTCCTCGCCGAGACGGGGGAGGAGATCGCGGCCCTGCCCGACCTGCACAAGCTGCTCGTGGACGCGCTCGAAGACGAGCCGCCGCTCACGCTCCGGGAAGGCGGCCTGATCCGGGAGAGCTGGAGCGCGGATCTCGGCGAGATCAAGCGCGGGGCGCGCGAGGCGCGACAGTGGATCGCGGCTCTCGAGGGACGCGAGAGGGAGCGCACGGGCATCTCCACGCTCCGCGTGCGCTTCAACCGCGTCTTCGGCTATGGCATCGAGGTGAGCAACGCGCACGTGGCGAAGGTGCCGGCGGAGTACATCAGGCGACAGACCCTGGTGGGGGCCGAGCGGTACGTCACCGTCGAACTGAAGGAGTACGAGGGCCGTGTGCTCGGGGCCGACGACCGGATGGCCAAGCTCGAACTGGAGCTCTTCCAGGAGGTCCGCGCCACCGTCGCGGCGGACGCCTCCGCGCTGCTCCGGACGGCACGGGCCCTCGGGACGCTCGACGCGCTCGCCTCGCTCGGCGAGATCGCCCACGAGCGCGGGTACGTGAGGCCGCAGGTCGACGGCGGGCGGACGCTTGACCTCGTGGAGGGGCGCCATCCCGTGCTCGAGGCGGCCGGCGAGCGCCCGTTCACGCCCAACGACCTCCATCTCGACCCTGACCTCGAGCAGGTGATGATCCTCACGGGTCCCAACATGAGCGGCAAGAGCGTCTTCATGCGGCAGGCGGCGCTGCTGGTGATCCTGGCCCAGGTGGGCAGCTTCGTCCCGGCGCGATCGGCCAGGGTCGGCGTGGTGGACCGCATCCTGACCCGCGTCGGAGCCCAGGACAACCTTGCGCGAGGCCAGAGCACCTTCCTCGTCGAGATGGTCGAGACCGCGAGCATCCTGCACAACGTCACCGAACGAGCTCTCGTGCTACTTGATGAAGTGGGGCGGGGCACCTCGACCTTCGACGGGCTCGCCATCGCCTGGGCCGTCACCGAGGAGCTTCACGACCGAGGCCGCGGCGCGAAGGTGCTTTTCGCCACGCACTACCACGAGCTCACGGCCCTCGCCGACCGGCTTGCGCGCGTGCGCAATTTCCACGTGGCCGTCAAGGAATGGAATGACGAGATCATCTTCCTCCACAAGGTCGGGCCCGGCGGGACGGACCGGTCCTACGGCATCCAGGTCGCCCGGCTGGCCGGCCTGCCGCAGGCCGTCATCGAGCGGGCCCGGGAGATTCTCGCCGAGCTGAGCCAGAATCCCGGCGCGCTGGTCCCGGGCCGGCCCGAGCCGACCCCGCAGCTCGGTCTCTTCCCGCATACAGCCGACCCCGTGCTCAAGGAGCTGGGGGCGCTCGACATCTCGTCGCTCACCCCGCTCGAAGCGCTCAACCTCCTCGCCGAGTGGCAGCAGCGTCTCAAGGCCCAGCCGTGAACCCGATTCGCCTCCTGCCCGATCACCTCATCAACAAGATCGCCGCGGGCGAGGTCGTGGAGCGCCCGGCGTCGGTGGTCAAGGAGCTCGTTGAGAACGCGATTGACGCGGGCGGGCGCGTCATCACGGTGGAGCTGAAGGACGCGGGCAGACAGCTCGTCCGCGTCACCGACGACGGCGCCGGGATGACGCGCGCCGACGTCGACATGGCGCTCCAGCGCCACGCAACGTCGAAGATCGGCGACGAGAGCGACCTGGCCGCCATTGCCACCTTGGGCTTTCGCGGCGAGGCCCTGCCGGCGATCTGCGCCGTGAGCCGCTTCGAGATCCTCTCGCGCCCCCGCGGTGCCGTTGTGGGCACGCTCGTGCGCGGGGCGGGAGGGACGGCCGTCGACCATCTCGAGGTCGAGGCCGCTCCGGGCACCTCGGTCGAGATCCAGGATCTCTTCTTCAACACGCCCGCCAGGCTCAAGTTTCTCCGGAGCGCGCCGGCCGAAATGGCATTCATCCTCAGGCTCCTGCAGGGCATCGCGCTCTCCCGCCAGGACCTGCATCTCCGCGCTCTTCACCACGGCAAGACGGTGTTGACGGCGCCGACGGCGGCGACACTGCGGGATCGCGTCGGCGCCCTCCTGGGGTTCGAGACGGCGGAGGCGATGCTCGACGTGGACCACACGCAGGGAGAGGTGCGCGTCAGCGGCCTGGCAGCGCCGCCACAGCGGGCGCGCGGCAGCCGCGACGAGATCACCCTGATCGTCAACGGCCGCCCGGTCAAGGACACGGCGCTGACCCAGGGCCTCGTCGAGGCTTACCGGCCGATGCTACCTCGGCATCAATTCCCGGTGGCCGCGCTCTTGATCGACCTGCCGCTGCCCGAAGTCGACGTCAATGTCCATCCGACCAAGGCCTGGGTCAGGTTCCGCTCGCCGCGGCTGGTGCAGGAGGCGGTGTTCCGCGCCGTCCAGGACGCGCTCCGCTCGGAGCGCGTCGTCCAGACCCATTCGGCAACGGCGGGACAGACATGCCCCGCGTACTCCCCCAATCCGCAGCCGGCCTTTCCGCCGTCCAGCCCGCTGGATCAGGAGGCGGTGTCTGGGGCCCCGGGTCCAAATAACCAAGGGGCGCTCTTCGAAGAAACCGCGGCCTCGTACGGTACGGGGAGATTTGGCGGTGTCGTCGGCCAGCTCCAGGAGACGTTCGTCGTCTCCGCCAGCGACGAGGAAGTGTTCTTCATCGACCAGCACGTCGCCCACGAGCGTGTCCTCTTCGAGGAGCTGCGCCGGAACCTCGCCTCGGGCCCCTTGCCATCGCAGGTCCTGCTCTTTCCTCAGACCCTCGAGCTGGGCCCGGGCAAGGCCGCGCTCCTCGATGAGTGGTCGGGGGACCTCGAGGTGCTGGGTTTCGATCTCGAGGGCTTCGGCGGCCACAGCGCGCTCCTCCGCGCCGTGCCCGCGCTCCTCAAGGCCGAGGAGCCGCGGCGGCTCATCGAGGGGCTCCTCGACGAAGTCGGCTCGCCGGCCGGCGCACGGCAGGCGCCACTCGTGGAGCGGGCGCTCGCTTTCGTCGCCTGCCGTGCGGCGATCAAGGCGCACGCCCCGCTGCAGCGCGAGGAGATGGCGCGGCTGATCGGGGACCTCTCGGCGACTGAGACCCCGTACTTCTGCCCGCACGGGCGCCCCATCGTCTCCCGGCTCTCCCTCAAGGAGATCAAGCGGGAGCTGAGGCGGACATGGTGAGCCTGCCGCCGCTTCTCCTGATTGTCGGCCCCACGGGAGTGGGGAAGACGGCGGTCGCGGCGCTCCTCGCCGCGAGCGTACCGATGGAGGTAGTGAGCGCCGACTCGCGCCAGGTCTACCGCGGCATGGACACGGCCACGGGCAAGCCGACTGACGGGGAGCGCAAGGCCGTGAGACACCATCTCCTCGACGTGATCGAGCCCGGGCAACGCTACGACGCGGCCCGCTTCCGGGTGGACGCGACACGGGCAATTGAGGCGATCCGGGCGGCCGGACGGCTCCCCGCCGTCGTGGGAGGCACCGGCCTCTACGTCCGGGCGCTCGTTCGCGGACTCGATCCGGGCCCGCCCGCCGACCCTGCGCTGAGGGCACAGCTGGAGGAGGCCGCCAGGACGAGCGGGCCCGCGGCACTCCACGAGCGTCTGAGAGCCCTCGATCCTGATCGCGCGGCCCGGCTCCACCCCAACGACCAGGTGCGCATCATCCGTGCGATAGAGAAGCACGGGCGCGGGACCCCTTCCGCCGGAGGGTGGGCGCGGGCGACCACGCCCTGGCACGTCGTGATGTTCGGGCTTCGCCGGGAGCGAGCCGCGCTGAACCGAGATCTGGAGGAGCGCGCGCGAAGCATGGTCGCCGGCGGGATGATGGATGAGGTCAGGCGCCTGCTGGCTGGCGGCCATGACGAAACGGCACCCGGCATGGCCGGGATAGGCTACCGCCAGTGGGCCCAGGTCGCGAGGGGCCGCATGACCGAAGACGAGGCGCTCAGGCTCATGGTCCGTGACACGCAGCGCTACGCGAAGCGCCAGATGACCTGGTTCGCGCGGGAGCCGGACGTGCGATGGCTGGACGTGGACGAGGTGGGCGGCGTCGAGGGCGCCGCCGAGAGTATCCACAAGCACATCTTGCGGGAGGGATGGATCGCGTGAGAAAGAGGGAACGGGCGCTCCTGGCGGCCCTGCGGCTGCCGAGACAGCGCCGGTACGAAGTCGAAGAGTCGCTGGACGAGCTGGGCCGTCTCGCCGAGTCGGCCGGCGCCACGGTCGTGGGGCGGGTCACGCAGGAGCGGGTCGCCCCCACGCCCAAGCTCTATTTCGGCAAGGGCAAGGTGGACGAGCTTCGGGCCTCCTCCGAGCGCGAGGGCGCCAACCTCATGATTTCCGACGACGCGCTCTCGCCCGTGCAGGAGCGCAACCTCGGCGGATCGCTGGGGCTCAAGGTCATCGACCGCACCGCGCTCATCCTCGACATCTTCGCCCAGCGGGCGCGGACCATGGAGGGCAAGCTCCAGGTCGAGCTCGCCCAGCTGTCCTATCTCCTGCCACGCCTCGTGGGTCAGTGGAAGCACCTGGAGAGGCTCGGGGGCGGCATCGGCACCCGGGGTCCGGGTGAGACCCAGCTCGAGTCCGACCGCCGCATGATCCGCCACCGCATCGAGAAGATTCGCGGCGAGCTGGGGCGGGTGCGCGTGCATCGCAAGCTGCTCCGCCATCGGCGCAAGGCCGCCGGCGTGCCCGTGGTGGCCCTCGTCGGCTACACCAACGCGGGCAAGACCACGCTCCTCAACCGTCTCACGGGCGCGGAGCACGCGGCCGCCGACCAGCTCTTCGTGACGCTCGACCCGGCCGCGCGGCTTTGCTCCCGTAGTGGTCACGCTCCGTTCATCCTGACGGACACCGTCGGATTCATTCGCAAGCTCCCTCATCAGCTCGTGGCGGCCTTCAAGGCGACTCTCGAGGAGCTGGACGAGGCCGATGTCCTCGTCCATGTGGTTGACGCCAGCCACCCCGGGCTCGACGAGCAGATGCACGCCGTCGACTCGCTCCTCTCAGAGCTGGAGGTCGGCCCCCGCCCGACCATCGTGGCGCTCAACAAGGTGGATCGCCTCGAAGGAGACGCGGCGCTCGGAGCGCTCGTGGACCGGTTCCAGGGCGTGGCGCTCTCCGCCCGGACTGGCGTGGGAGTGGAAGCGCTCCTCGACCGCATCGAGGGAGCGCTCCGCCCGGGGGTGCAGCGCGTCACGCTGGTGATTCCGTACCGGGACGGCACGGCCTTGGCCCACTGCTACGAGCGCGGCCGCGTCCTGGCGCGTTCGGACGACGCAGACGGCATCCACCTCGACGTCGAGCTGCCGCCGCGCCTCCTCGCCTTCGTCGAGGCCTACCTCGAGAGGGGCTAGGCGAGCAGCGTGGCCCCGACCGGATTGGACCCGGCTCGACCGCCCGGAATGGTAGAATTGCAGCTCGTCCGCAGCGGATGACCCCATGGGACTCGCGAACTGGCTGACGACGCTTCGGATCCTCCTCATCCCGGTCTTCGTGACCCTGCTGGTCTACCGGCAGGCGGGATGGGCGGTCCTCATCTTCTGTGCGGCGAGCCTGACCGACCTGCTCGATGGCTATATCGCGCGAACGCGGGGACGGCAGACACGGCTGGGCGCCTTCCTCGATCCCGTCGCCGACAAGCTCCTGCTCACGTCCGCCTTCATCACCCTGACATACCTCAAGGTCATCCCGTTCTGGATCGCGGCGGTGGTGGTCAGCCGTGACCTCATGCTGAGCGTCGGGGTCCTCGTCATCCACGTCGCCGGCGGCACCGTGCATCCGACCCCCAGCTGGCTCGGGAAGGCCTCGACGCTGTTCCAGATGGGG
>Ga0335084_10002312_pt1 | contig 18346 bp, 17 predicted proteins | sample Lox_Sample_44_FD_206721 | JGI IMG/M metagenome (GOLD analysis project Ga0335084, IMG submission 206721) | Soil microbial communities from Loxahatchee National Wildlife Refuge, Florida, United States - Lox_Sample_4.4 | ecosystem: Environmental > Terrestrial > Soil > Wetlands | place: USA...
GCAGAATTTGTCTTTCCGTCCGCGGCCACGACTGCAGCTACTTCGGCACGGATGAACTTGTATCCGAACTGCCAATTCCAGAACATTGCAGTCATGTTTAACGGTGACGCTGCTTGGGTGGGGTCGATATGATCCAGTTCGGCCGGCACACCCACGGTGAAACGAAGACCGACGTAGGTGCCGCTCGGCACATTGCCCTTCACCGTCCGGTGCGTGCCAGAATTCCCGTTGCGACAGGCCCCGGTGCCATCCTCGAGGTCGATCAAAGCCACCGACTTGTATTGCCAGATGCCATCCTGGTCAAGAGCGACCGGCACAGCGGTTCCATCGGCGCGCAGCACTTGCACATTCGATACAAAGAAACGGAGATCCTGAGGATTTACAAGGGTTTTCGAAATGCCGACGCCCTCATACTGCGAGCCGCAAGCGAAAGGCTTGCCCGCGAGCCGGCCCGCAAAATCGATTACCACTTGTTGCTCAGCTTGAGAAGCGCTTGGTGTTTGCCCGACTGCCCGATCACCGAACAACAGAATTACGCCCGCTGCGACTATCCAAATATTTTTCATTCAATTTCCTTCCGCTCGGATTTCATGGTTAATTCCTGGAGATCGGAGACTTGATTCAATGCGGTTGCGACGCGGGTTTTGCGATTCCAATCTTTACTTCCGTCGCTTCGAGCGTCTCCCCTTTGGGCTTGGCATGGACGGCAACCCGGTCGCCGACCTTCAGATCGTTGAGCGTCACCACGGTCTCACCTTTCAGAAATTTAGTGGTGGCAACAATCTTCACAACTTTTTCTCCACCGTTTGTCGTCGCAATGGTGATCGAACCCGCTTCCACCTTGCTGACAGTACCCAGAACATGAACCTGGTCTCCGTGCGCCAAAACGTTGGTCCCTGCCATTAGAAATGCACAAATCAAAACGATTGCAGCTTTCATTTCTTCTCCTTAGTGATGCATTGAATGTGGTGCGTCTGTCTTACCGCCGAGAAAATCTTCTTCCGCCTGGTCTTCGATCCGGTCCATTTCGCCCTTTGGGTTGTATTTCTCCATATCTTTCAGTTCGTCTCCGGTCAGTTGCGGCAAATGCCGGATGAACAGCACCAGCTTCCAGCTGTCTTCGTCCGCCCCTTCACTTCCCCAAGCCGGCATTCCCGTAAATCGGACCCCGTTGTGAATCAGGTAATAGAGTTCGCCATCCGAGAGATTCTGCGTCGCCGCCAACCTCATGTCGGGCGATTCCGGTGATAAATGTTGTCCAAGGCTCGAGATGCCGCTTCCATCGTTCGCGTGACAACTCGCACAATGATCTGCAAAATGCCGACGCGCTTCGACAAGCAGCTCGTCGGATGAACTCAAAGGGTTCGCTTTGTTCCGGGCTTCTGCGGGAACAGCAAAGTGACGTACTCGCCGCGCCATCATTCTTTCCGCGGAAGAAGTAGTGTTTCTAGCGCTCAGTCCGCCGAGCGCGAGCCAGAACCCAGCCACAATTACCACTCCGAAAAGCGCGGTTCCCACGCCAAGACAAAAATGCCTGAAGGCCATACATACACCTCGAACGATAAACCGCGGCAAGGCCTAAAACGGATTGCGAGATTTCACCTGACCGTCAAAGGTTGGAAGGAAAAACAGTCCCGAAAGGCACGCCGATACTTCGGCCATGCCAAGTCTCGATTTTGGATTTCAGATCAAACCAGGGAGTGAAAGACAGTTGGCGGACCGCGGTCGAACCGTTCGCTCGCGGCGAGAAAACCGCGAGCAAACAGGTAAGAAGACAAACTTATCCTCTGCGATGAAAGACCCGCAAAAAATAACGATCTACTAACTGCGAACTGAAAATGCGCGGAAGCAAGGAGGATTTGCGATTGGTGCGGACACGATGGAGAAAATGCGCGCAAATTCGAGCCGCCCCCATCGGGAGCGTCTTGGGTCATTTCAGCGCAGTGATGCTTGCCATTCTTTTGGCAGCACAACGGCTTGCGCGCCTCAAAAGCAAATGCCGCTGGTTCGACGCTAGTCCAACCCAGCAGCAAGAATGCGAAAGTGGCGATCCATCGGCGCATGAGAGACTGTGAGGAGCAATAGTACACTGAGTTCGTCTTTGCTGCATGCCCTGCGGCCCTGTCTTCATTGCGCTTCCTTGTATCCGACATGCGATACGATGGCCGCGTGCCAAACCTCGAGCGGTGAGCTGGTTTATGAGCGACCTGCTCATGTCCTTCCCTTCGCCCTCGTTCGTGGATGGAACGACTTGCCTTCATCTTCTTTGCCATTCCAAGAAAAAAACTCACCTTCCATTGCGCCATTCCTGATTTGCCCTCACTCAAGGGCCATGGAAGCTCCGCTCATGCACGCTCCCAGCGAAAGCCAGGCCACAAGGTAAGCGAAAGCAGCCACCAAAAAGACAAACTTGAATCCCATCGACATGGCCAGGATGAGGGCGGCCGCAGTTCCGATGACTGTGAAGAACGCGTTGACTCCCCATGCCCATGGGACTAGCTGCGGCGATCTTGCGCCAAGTAATTGCAAACCAGATGGAAACGGCATCCCAAGAATCAACCCGAGCGGTGCAAGGCTTGCGATCGCCAGTCCGACCCGCAAGGCCAGTGGCAGTCCCAATGTCTGCGTGAAAAGACGCGGCAAGAGCAAGACGGTTAGAGTCAGAACAACTAGTGCAACCGGAAAGACTCGAAAAAGAAGTTTGCTTGGCTCGTTGGCAAACCTTTGAGCAAACGCCGAACCTATGCCGGCAAATATCAGCAAACTCGCCAGGACCACGGCATAGGTGTACACAGGCTGCCCCAAATACAACGTGAACTCGCTCAGCAGGGCCATTTCACAGAAAATGAAGCCCAATCCGAGGCAAGCAAAATATGAAAGAAACAAAAAGCGTCTTGGAACTCTCAACGAAACGCGAGATAGCGGAAGCAACAGGGCAACGCCGGCGACCAGAATGCTCTGCGCGAAAAGCGCCAAAAGGGAGAGTTCCGCGATTGGCCTGTCAACTTGCAAGAGCTGGCTCAGGCGATTCTCCGTTGACGACCTCTGTGAAGAAGCAAAATTTAAAGATCCCCAGCGAACATTATGGTTGAAGAAGGGCCTGTCATCGGTAGCAGGCTCGATTTGCAGATCAGCCGATTGATATAGCGCTTTTAGATTTCCGGAAAGAAGTTGTGTATACAAGATGTCTGGCTTCACCATAAACGGCGAGTAGACGATCTCAGGGACGGGCTCGCCATCAGAAGAGGTGTTCTCGGCGTTGCCTAGTATGTTCGCAATGGCTGCCGCTTCGTCCCGGCTGATGTCAGCGTTCTTGATCAGAATGCCGGCCTCGAATGCCCATCGATTCGCACCAAGGGCTTTTTTTTCACCGCCCCTTGGAGGGACTCGATAAACGATGACTTTGCGCGCTGGATCGCTCAGTCCTTCGAGTTCCATAGCCTTGCGTGCAGTCGCTACGAGCCTAGGTATCTGCGCCTCGGGCCGGGTGAAGTAAATCACGCCACCTGGTTCCAGATGTCGAAAGTAGTCCTGAAATGCCTCGCGCGTGAGCACAAAGTTTTCTGACAGAGATAATGCTCCAGCCGTGATCGCCGCGTTGCTGATGGTGTGAACCGCTATGATTGCGTCGTAGCGTTCCTTCGACCGTCGCACAAAACTTCTACCTTCTGCAGTTACAAGGTGAACATTGGGCAACGAAAATAATCCGCCCCAAAAGTTTTCCGGGGGTCGCGAAACATAGCTGGTAATGATGGGATTGATTTCCACCGCGGTGACATCGCTTGCCCGAAAGTGCACGGCGTCTAGTACCTGACTGCCGGCGCCTGAACCGAGGATTAGCACTTTGGCGTTCGGCTTTCCGACATAAGCGATGCCGGAGCGGTAATCCCGATCATTCGGGTTTGCTTTTAGATAGGATTCGACATTCGGCCGAAGGTCCTCAATGCCTGTTGCCGCCGTGCCATTGTCAAAAACGATCCTGCGTGTTGCGGGAACACCTTGGTCGGGGTGGCCGGGCCGCTCAAATACATCAATTTTGGAAAAGATATTCCATTCGGTATGTATGGGCTTTAGAGGGGGCTGAATTTTGGTTGCCGTGACACGAATCGGGAGCCAGTGCGAAGCATTGAAGGCCAGCAAGCCACACACCGCGCAAAATGCGACACCGACAGCTACCACTCTCCGATTCACTCCGTAAGCAAATGCAATCGATGCAGCCCCGCCGAGAAATGCCGCAACCACTACGGAACCGGATCCTCCAAACGCGGGCATTACGAGAGCGATCACGCTGCAGCCGAAGCCCGCTCCGATTAGATCGTATGCGTACACCTTGCCCGTCAGTTTCGCAGCCCGGCTGAAAAGAACCGCCAGCACCAGTCCGCTCGCAAAAAAGGGCGCCATAAGAACGAGGTAATACAACGGCAGAAAAATCCACTGCCGGGGTTCAAAGAAAAGGTTAAGCGGATCAAATGGAATCTTCTGCATCAGCCAGAAACTTACGAGGGTCAGCAAGCCGAAGAGGATTGAGCAGAGACCGAGCACTTGCTCGAGCGGGAGCCGTTCCCGAAGTCCGCTCCAAATTGAGACCGTCACGCCGGCGATGCCAAAGCCGAGCAGCGCCGTGGATACAACCAGAAATCCAAAGTGATACCAAAGCGCAACAGAAAGCACTCTGGTAAGCGACAATTCCAGCAGAAGTGTCGCCACAGAGAGAAGAAAGACGCCGGCAAAGTGGCCGCTGCCCAATTGTTTACCGCTCATGTTCCTGTCCTTTCGAAAAGAGCCGAACCTAATGCGAGAATGGCCTCTGAATTATTCATCGAGCTATTCCCGGCAGCCGCCGCGCTGTGAAATAGGATCCAAAAACAAGCGCGGCGGCAATGAACTGCGAAACGAGTGTCTCAACCGTTGGAAATACAGAGAACCAGAGCCCGCTCCAGGCGGGCAGGATTTCGCTCAGTCTTGGAAGTTGGGTCGTAGGCAGCCAGCCGGCGAGCTGCATCTCTTGCGCTTCTTCACCGACCATCACCAGGAGCACTACGGCAAGCATTACTCCTGTAACGACTAGCATCCTCCGATACGGAAGGTGCTGATGAATCACAAACGTAAGAACTGCCACAACCAGCGTCGCAAGCGATCCCAGCACCACGCCTTCCGAGACGGCACGTCCTCCGAGCCGCAAGCGGAAACTTTGCAGGAAGAGCACGACCTCAAACCCCTCTCTATAAAACGACGTGAAACCGAGCAGCCCCATGCCCAGCGCGACCCGCCACCCATTTTTCCCGTCAGAGGTGTTCGCGATCAGCTCTTGCTTCTTTCGGTTGTGCAGAGAAATCCAGCCCGTCCAATACATCTTGTGGAAGAACCAGTTCATAACGGCAAGGAGCACGACAATGGCGAGCAAGCCTGTGCCCGCCTGCAGCGCAAGCGCCGATACGTTTCCGCTGAGATCGTTCAAAATGCGAACGGCAATCATCCACGTAACAGCCGTGGCCAACATTCCGGAGAGAACCCCTCCTACGACAGAGCGGTGATATCGCGATTCCTTCCCACGAAAGCTCGCGGTGAGAGCTGCCAGCACAAGAATGCATTCGAGGCCCTCGCGGAAAACCAGTACGGCGATATTCACCACTCCCGACGATGAGAGCGAGTCGATCAAAGCGGTTCTCCGATTTCCCGCTCAATCTTTTGCTTAAGCACGTCGCTGACCGCGGGCCGTGATTGCGAGACATTTCGCATGCGCTCGCGTCTCCCGGAACGCAGCATCTTGCGGAAACACACAAAGAGGACAAGGCACGCGAGGGCCGCAATCGCCACAGGCAGGCTGAAAAGAATTCTTCCGGTCAGCCCGTCCGGGACGACCAGGATGCGGTCGCCGTAGATGCCTCTGTAATGCTCGACAATCTCGCTCTCGGACTTTCCCTCGGTGACCATTGCTTCAACCTCGCCTCGCATCTGCACGGCGATATCGCTTCCGTGTTCCGCGATCGACTGCGTGTAACAACAGGGAGCGAGGAGCCGCTTCTCGACCTTTTGAATCTGCGCGGTTTGCGCAGCCGATGCGACGGCAGGATTAATCAGGATCAACGCTAAGACTATTGGTACCATTTCTTCGTTCTCCGGTTCATCACAGCCTGTGCAAATACTTCAGAAGGTCATCCACTTGTTGCTTGTCGAGCGTGTGCTCGAACGGCGGCATGATTCCGCGCCCGTTGACAATCGTCTTCCGCACTTGTTCGTCCGTGGCCGGAGCGCCGCTCGGGAGCTGCGGGTGCTGAAAAAGCCCAGCCAATTTCGGCGGCTGCTTCAGAAGTTGCAGGTTCTGAGCGTCGTGGCAGGGGCTGCAGTTCCGCTCATATACGACCTCGCCGCGTGTCTCCGCCGAAGCAAAGGCCGGCCCATAGTCCATGTTGTTTCGTGAACAGCTGGAGATTAAAAACCCGATCAGACTGAAGAGCGGAATAGCGCAGCGAGTCGTTCGTCTAGTTCTTCGCATTCTCAACCTGCCGCATCGCAGCCACTGCATCAGCAGTGGTCCAGTCGCTCACATTCCATTCCTTGATCAACTTTCCATCAGGTCCGATGAGAACCGTGCTCATCGAGTGGGCGATCTGGTTGTCTTCTTCTTCGTAAACCAAGGCGAAGGCCTGGGCCAGCTTCTTCAGGTTTTCGGGAGTTGGCACGGTGAATGACCAGTGCTCGAATCTTTTTTCGTCTTCGCCCAGATAGGCGAGGCCATATTTCCGAAGCACCGGAGGTGTGTCGAACTTCGGGTCGATGCTCACGCTGATCAGCTGCGTCCGGGAATATTCCTTGGAATCTTTGGCAAGCTCCTTTTCGACCGCGGCGAACAAGCTGCTCAGCCGCGGGCAAAACGTCGGCATCGGACAGCGTGTGTAGATGAAGGTGAGCAACACGGTCTTTCCACGGAAATCAGAGAGCCGCAACTTTTTCCCGTCCTGATTGACCAGTTCCACGTCCGGGATCTCCTCTCCCGGAAACAGCTGCCTTGTTTCCTTCACTTCCTTTTGCCGGTGACTCGAGTCCGTCACAGCTACCTTGGTCAACTCGTAGTCGCCATCTTTGTTCAGAACAACGCGAGCCGTAATCTGATCGCCCGCTTCCACGCCGGACAAATCAACGTTCGCGGCAACCGGATAGGGCATCGTCATCGCGGACATAAATCCGGGAATATTCTCGTGATCCACTACGAGCGTGTGCGTTTCTGGAACCTTGCTGACCACGCGTCCGTTGAAGTCATAGTGCCGCTCTGACTTGCCACAGCCGCACAAAACGAAACACAAACAAGCAAACAGAAAACTCCGTACCGCGAAAGCCCTCACGATTCCTCCAATTACCTTTTGTCGAGAGACCTATCTGTGCTGAGAGAAAAGACAAGGGGAACAGCTCAAGCAAGCACATACCTGTGCTGTCGCGCGTTCCGTTAAGGTTCAGTTAGGACTAGAGGGAAATCGAGGGAGGACCGCGCTTTGAATTCGGAAGGAACGATGTTGAAGCAAGAGCGAGATCCTGCGGTTTCGCACCGATTCTGCTCGTGTCAGTCGGTGCGGACACAATTCCTACTGCTACGACATTCCCGACACCCTTGCCCAGTACTGCCGGAGTTCCGTTTTGCGCGAAGGGACAAGAGGCAAATAGCTTTGCCTTGCCGTCTTCTTGTTTCGCTTGGCCGCGTCGCACGGAACACATGTGTGCCCCGTTCTTCTTGCAGCAAGCTGGCACATCAGAAGAGGCAGACGCCGTCGCAAGCGCGGAAAAGATCGGGCCTACGGAAAACAAGAGCAGTAAAAGAAGCGTTGTAATGCGTCGGTACATGCTCGATAAGGGTACCAAAGAAATCGCTCTTAATAACAGTTCGCGGCAACTCTTCCCGCGCGTTGGTTGATCAGACTTAACGGAAAGCTTGGTCACTTAAGGAAGCTAGTAGGCGGGAGTCGCTAACTAAGATGCTGACGTTTGCGTACGCGCTCGGCTGCCGCGTGGCCCTGCTCGTAAGCTGAGGCTAGTGCGTTAAAGGCTGCGTTCTTCGTCGCCGGGGGAGCGATGGCTGGCGTCCCCGCCGCGAACGGCGGGTGTGGATCGTATTCGTTATAGAGCTGCAATATTTCCGCGGCCTGGCGTCCGCGGAGGTGCGATGCAATCACCAGTCCGAAATCAATTCCAGCGGTCACGCCACCTCCCGTTATGCGATTGCGATCAGTAACCACCCGCTCTTCGATCGGAATTGCGCCAAACAGCGGGAGAAGATCACGAAACCTCCAATGACATGTCGCCCGGTAGCCCGTCAGCAGTCCGGCTGCACCGAGAATCAGTGAACCAGTGCAAACACTTGTCACGTATCGGGCACGGCTGCCTCGCTCGGCGAGGAACGACAAAATCTCGTCGTCCTCCATCATGGCAAAGGTACCCAACGTGCCCCCCGGCACAAACAAAACATCAAGATCGGGTGGACAGTCCTTGATAGATGTCGTCGGAATGATGCTGTACCCCAGTGACGTGGCCACAGGATCTTTGTCTTTCCAAAGTAAATGAACCTGTGTGCTCGATAATTCCGCAAGGAAAGGATGTGGCCCGATGAGGTCGAGGGCGCTTAACCCGGGATATAAGAGCATGCCGATTTGAAGGCGCGATTTGTCCTGTGTGGCAATTTCGTCCTGACTATCAACAGCCTTATTCCTGGCTTGATGGTCTTGAGCGAAGTGCGAATCAAAGAACGGGGACACTGTCAAAGCCACACCAATTTTCTTCGCAAAAGAACGCCGGGAAATACCTTTCTCGTTCACCATGCGCACCATCCTAGGGCTGTTGCTGCTTGGCGTAAATGCCAACATTAGGCTAATATCCGCCAATGCTAGACACTCGCAACGTCGCCATCCTCGCCTTTCCCGGCTGCCAAGTGCTCGACGTCAGCGGTCCCGCAATGGTGTTCGAGGCCGGCAACGTAGCTTCTGGAAAATCGCACTACAACGTCCACATTCTTTCTGCCAAGGGCGGCACGATACAGTGCAACAGCGCCGTGGCTCTCGTGACAAAGCCCATTCGAGTGCTGCCGCCGCGTTCGATCGATACCCTGCTGATTGCCGGAGGAGATGCCTCGGGACTCAAGAAGTTGGCGACCAGCGCGTCCGTCCGCCGATGGGTGATCAGCACAAGTCACAAGGCTCGTCGCTTCGGTTCCGTCTGCACAGGAACATTCGCACTGGCGCACTTCGGCCTCTTAGGCGGCATGCGCGTCGCCACTCATTGGTCAGCCTGCGCGGAGTTGGCGAGACTCTGCCCGGAGGCGCAGGTGGATCCTCACGCATTATTTGTTAATGATGGCCGGTTGTGGACCTCGGCTGGAGTTACCACGGGAATCGATATGAGCGTCGCAATGGTAGCTGCGGACTTGGGTGATTCCATCGCCAACGCCGTCGCCAAACGCCTCGTCTTGTACGCCCGGCGTCCAGGCTATCAATCTCAGTTCAGTCCCGTCTTGAGTGCGCAAAGTCATGCAGCAGCACCGTTCGCAGAACTCGTCGACTGGATTCGCGACAATCTAGCCCGTTCGCTCGAAGTGCCGTCTCTCGCCGCTCGCGTTTCCATGTCAGAACGCACCTTCCAAAGAAATTTTGCCCGGAGCATCGGCGTGACGCCGGCACGTTTCGTCGAGACTCTGCGGCTCGATCAAACTCGCGATTATCTGGCTGCCGGTCTGTCACTCAAGCAAATCGCCACCTCAGTCGGTTATCGAACTGGGGCCCAACTATCAAAAGCGTTCGTTCGTCGTTTCGGCATGACCCCATTGCTGTTTCGCGAGTTGCACGGTCCTCGCGATCGCAGGCCCTCTCGAACCGCCACCCGGAAAGCCCGGTCTCGATCAGGGCGACGTGCAGGTGTAGTTCGCCGCTAGCTTGGCGGCCGCCGTGTCGTTTGCCGGCCCTGTGTATTTCGGGTATTGCGGATACTGGCACAATGGCAAACTGCGCGTTACGACTCCGTTCGCATCCACCTTCTCCGCCCTCAAAGTGGCCGGAGCGTTTCCCTTGGTTACCCATTCATCCAAAGCCTTTAGTAAATCGGTCTGGTCCGGTCCTGCTCCTCCGGTGCAGTGATTCACGCCAGGAGCCACATAGAGGCGGGTTGACGCGGCGGCATTTTCCGCTCCAACAGACTTCGCTACATTCTGCATGTACTCAATCGTTGAATTGACGCTGAGCGCCATATCGGACCCGCCGTGCCAGACAATCAATTTCCCGCCATTGTTGATGAACGGTCGAATATCCGTTTGCGTGGCATCATTCAGTGCCGCCATGGAATAAAGCGCGTTCTGATTTTGGTCCCAGACATACTTCAGTGAATCGGCATTAGGGTCGCGGGCCAGAACGTATTTGACGCTGGTGTCCTGGAACATATATTGCCCGGCTTTCTTAAGGTCGCCGTCGCCAGAGACCCACAGCCCAAAACCCATCGGATCGTCTTCGTTGCCCGTCAGGTTGTAGGCTTTGCTTCGAAAAGTGTCGTTGCCTGCAAATACGGCGTCGGTCGTCCATGCCTTGACGACGGCGAGCTGGGCGTCGGACAGGCACAAGTCTCCCGTGTCGGCGCCTCCAGCGCAACGCAACGCTGAAATGTTCACGACCTTGGCCGTGCACATCGCCGGATTGGCAACGACACCGTCAACAACACCGTCTAGTCCGTCGCAAGCATCGCGCACGTGCTTCGCCAACAACGCCGTTTTGGCGGCGGTGAACGCTCCGCCAGGTGCAGCCAACGCTTTGGCGGTGCGGTTGAACGCGCCCATGAAACCTACCCAGTTATAACCAGGTGAGCGGGCGATAACGCCATCAAAAAGGTTTGGATTTCGCTGCACCGCCATCAGCGCTTCCTGGCCACCCTTGGAACAACCTTCGAAATAAGATTTGCTCGGCGGAACACCGTAAGTCGCACTCACGGTCTTGAGCGCGGTGGACATCACCGTTGGCACGGAGAGACTACCAAAAAGTTGAGCAGCGAAGGGATCGTTCAATGCGAACGCCGCTGACATTCCGTCACCTTGATGCCCGGAATCGCTGACGACTTCCACATAGCCTTGAACCAGCGGTGGCACGACGAGTTCGGGCATGACTCCATCGTAGCCTCCGCCGCCTGCGTAGTAGAGTTTGCCGTTCCACGTGTCTGGCAGGCGAATTTCAAAATTCAGCGAGGGCGACAAAATTCCTTTGACTCTGCAGTAAGTTGGCGCGGTTCCGCTGGCCGGGACGAGATCCGTTGTAAGGGTTGCACCACCAATCGTTTTTCCAGACAGCGTCGCACACGCAGTCGGTGCATTGACGTTGGCGTGTGACGACCCTGTTTTGCTTGTGCTGCCACACGCCGACATGATCAGAGATGTCATGAGGACTGCGGCGGGCTTCAATCGGGGTTGAAATTTCTGTAGGGGCATCGGCCGTCCTCTTGCCGCTGGATTCCACGCATCGTTCCGCATTCACCAGCAAAACACGTTCCGCAGTCTAAACGATCGCTGCACGTCAGCGGGTCATTTTCCGCATCACACCCATCTGGCGTAAACGACAAAACGAGTCCAAAATCCGCCAACGGAATAGCGTCTTCGGTCCTTTTGGAGTTGCTCGCGTAAGAAACAGAACACATTTCGCATGGCAGGATTTGACTCTTTTTTGGCATTGCTGCCACTCGAATCTCCGCTACTATTTTTGCCATGACTTTCCGGCCCAAGCGAAGTACGGGTGCTCTCGAGACGAAGACCATCGTTTTTCTTGGCGCTCCCCGATCACAGATTCTCGATATCGCTGGGCCGTTTCAGGTATTCGTACGGGCTTCAGACAATTTTGTCAGGGACAATCCCCGCCGTAAACCGCCGTACAAAGTCGTGCTCGCCAGTACCAACCGCCAGAAAGTCGTGTCCACAAACTGCGGACTCTCCTTATTGGGCACGGAAACGTTTCGCACTCTTCGAGGACCAATCGACACACTCTTGGTTTCAGGCGGCACTGGCGTGGAGGACGCAGCGCAGGAGCAAGAGTTGCTGCGTTGGGTGAAGCGGATGTCGCGCCGTGTCCGTAGATTCGGCTCCATCTGCACGGGAGCCTTTCTTCTGGCGTCGGCGGGCCTTTTGGATGGCAAGCGCGCGGCTACCCACTGGAAGTGGGCTCCCGAACTGGCCAAACGCTATAAAAAAATCTCGGTGGATTGTGACTCTATCTACGTGTGCGATGGAAATACCTACACGACCGCGGGCGTAACTGCGGGAATGGATCTTGCGCTGGCGCTGGTTGAGGAAGACCTGGGCTCGGCCGCTGCGCTCGGAGTCGCGCGAGAACTTGTCCTTTATCTCCGACGGGCGGGCGGCCAATCCCAGTTCAGCGCGGCACTCTCCTTGCAGGCTTCCGACCGTAAACAGATCGAGGACATCCGTTCCTGGGTTGTGGACAATCCCGATCGAGACCTTCAGGTCGCAAGTCTTGCCGCGAAAGCCGGCATGAGCCCGCGAAATTTTGCTCGCGTCTTTGCTCATGACACTGGATTGACACCGGCGCGCTTTGTGGAGAGGTCGCGTGTGGACGCGGCGCGGCGTCGACTTGAAGAATCAAACGACAATTTGGAAAAGATTGCGAGCGATTGTGGCCTGGCCTCGGTGCAGGGGCTGCGGCGTTCCTTCCAGCGAGTTCTCCGTGTCCGTCCTTCCGAGTACCGTCACAGGTTTCAGGATCGCGGTCGAATTTCATGAAAGGAAATTCAAACTAATGATGAACCGAAGAGAACTATTGAAGCGCACTACAATTGCCGCGCTGGCCACCGGAATACCTTCCTTGGCATTGGCAGGAGTCGCCGCCAAAACGGCGGGTGAAAAGGACGCGGCCAGCAAGCCGAATCCGCTTCCCGTCCCGCCCGATGGAATGATTCCGGCAGCTTTCGTTCTCGGGAAATTGGCCGAAGTTCTGGATTTCGCCGGTCCCCTCGAAGTCTTCGCCGGCGCTGGGACAAAAACCGGCAAGCCGTTATTTGCGCCCTACATGGTCGCTGCGACAAAGGCACCCGTCACGGTCGGTGGGAACATGAAAGTGATGCCGGACTACACGTTCAAGACTGCTCCCGCACCCAAGGTGATCGTGATCCCAGCGATGGATTTCAGCGGTGAGCCGCAGGAAATGTTCGATTGGATTCGCACGGCTTCCAAAAACACTGATGTAACCATGTCCGTGTGTAATGGCGCTTTTGTGCTTGCGAAGACCGGGCTGCTCTCCGGTAAACCCGCAGTCTGTCATCATGGGGCTTTCTTTCGTTTCTCGGCGATTTATCCCGACGTTCATCTCAAGCGCGGTGCACGGTTTGTGGAAGTCGGAAACCTCGCGTCCGCGGGCGGCATTTCTTCGGGTATCGATCTTGCGATTCGTGTGGTGCAACGCTACCTCGGGACCGATGCCGTGATCGATCTGGCCGATGGCATGGAATACCAAGGAAAGGGCTGGGAAAATCCCGACTCTAATGAAGCGTACGCAAAACTACCCAACTTCACCGAGGAACATCCACTTTGCCCCGTCTGCCTGAGCGAAGCGGACCGGTCCATCAACACGACCTATAAAGGAAAGACCTACTACTTCTGCGCCAAAAGCGAAAAAGAATTCTTCGAAAAGCACACCAGCGTCTTTGATCAAATGCTGGCTGAAGATGCAAAACAGGATGCGGCGAAAAAGCAGTAGCTGGATTTTGTGAGGTTGCTACTTTGACTTTTTTCCCACTTCCGATATTGATCGTCGGTGACCCTCGCCTTGAGCGAGCGGCAACAAAGGCTTCTTCGAAAGACCAGGAACTGCCTCGGGAAATTGGTCAATTGCACGCGACACTCGACCAATTCCGCCGAACCCACAGCTATGGTCGCGCCATCGCTGCGCCCCAGGTGGGAATCGGAAAACGGTTTATCGCCATGAATCTTGGAGTCAGACCGGAAACGCTGCTCAATCCTGAAATTCTGTGGCGGAGCGATGATGTGTTTGAGGTCTGGGACGATTGCTTGAGCATACCGGACCGCATCATTCGGGTTCGCCGACACCGAAGCATTTCGCTCCGGTATTCCGACATCCAATGGAGAGTAAGAATCTGCGAGCACCTTCCTTCGGATGTGTCGGAATTACTGCAACATGAAATTGACCACCTCGATGGAATTCTCATGTTCGCTCGCGCCTCGGGAGCTGATCCGGTGCGCCCTATCGCGGAACATGGAGGATTGATCGGCCCAAGCCGCCCCAAGATTCAACAGTGCATGGAACAGTTTGAACGTCTGGAGACAACGAGACAGGCGCAATAGCTTGCTGACTCAGCCGAAGGCGCCTCGGTTGGTTGTACGACTAGCTCTCCAAAATTAGGACCCGCAAAGCGAAACGGCATTCGGCCGAGCCGCTATCCGGATTGATCGGCAAGAAAACGTGCTAGACTGCGGACCAACCAGGTTCCTTTTGTGCAATCGTTGCTTGCTATCGTTCTCGCTCTCCTGACGTGGACCTCCACGGTTCCATATCTATTTGCACCCAATGTTCGGGAGTTGCCGGCGTGCTGCCGAAAAAACGGCAAACACCATTGCCACCAAAACATGGAGGAGACTGCGGATACCTCCGTGCCGATGTTACGGCTGGAATCCAAGCCGTGCGCCCAATATCCAGAGCATTATGGCGCGCCCTCCCATCACTCCTACGCAGTCCTGGCTCACTTTTTTGCCACTATCCGACGCTTCTCCCGGCCCCTCCCGCTGCTGGTTCGCCTCGATATTTCTTCCTCTCCCAAGTCTCAAGCGCATCTCACCCGCGGGCCCCCTCGGCACATATCCAGTTAACTCCAATCGTTCATGTAGCCCCTGGGCCAAGCCATGAGCGGCGCCCGAACCTGCGGTGCTCATGCCTAGGGCGAGTTGTCAGCTGAGTCTGCCGGCTCTTCTCAAAGCTTTACACATCTCTTCCGACACCGCAGCCGTGTCGCTGTGCATCGCCGTCCGTTCGATGCGACGGGATGCCGGGAGCCGCTCCGCGGATACAACCAGATGATTCGAAACTTCGTTTTGCCGTTTGTTTTCTTGCTCTTCTTTTCGAGTTTGTCAGCTACTTCGCCAACCCTCGCGAAGCAGAATTCGTCTCCGCCGCAAGCGGTTGAATTTTACGGGAGAGTCATTGACCCCTCGGGTGCCGCGGTCTCAGACTCCGAGGTTTTTGTGAAACCTGCGGGCAAAATAAAGACTCTTCGAACACAAACCGACCAACAAGGAGTCTTTCAGCTGAGCCTGCCACCAGCGGACACCTACGTTGTAGAAATTTCGCACGTCGGCTTTGAAAAGTTCACACGCAACATGACAACGGCGGACGTTCGCAACGGCGTCCTAGTGTTTTCCCTCGAGATTCAAAGACAAACCAGTTCGGTGACCGTGTCGTCGAGCCAACAGGACACGGAGTATTCGGCCACCGAGTCGTCGTCTGCGATGAAATCTGAACTCCCGATTCTGCTCACTCCACAATCGGTCGCCATCGTTCCACGCGCCGTTCTTCAGGATCAGAAAATCCTCACTCTCGATGAAGCGGTTCGCAACGTGTCGGGCGTTACCACCGATTTCGGATTTAACGGAAGTACGGAGCCACTGCTCATCCTCCGCGGATTTACTTCAGTCTCCATGACCGCCATGGGCGCCATGTCAGGAAGCTCTACCTATTATCTGGATGGCACCAAAGTACAGGGCCTCCCGGCGAATATGGCGAATGTTCAGTCGGTCGAGGTGGTCAAGGGGCCCGAGTCCGTGTTGTATGGGCGCTCTGAACCGGGTGGCCTGGTGAATGTCGTGACACGCCCAATCGAAGACCAGCCGTCCTACGCCCTCGAGGTCACTGGCTCCAGCTATTCGACTGCGCGAACTCTCGGTGAAGTCTCCGGCCCACTCAACCACAACCATACGCTGTTCGGACGCTTGGCGGCATCTTGGCTGCAGAACCGATCGAACCGCGACTTCGTTCGCGACAAAATAGCCTCCGTGACCGGAGACATCGCTTGGCGTCCCAGAGCCGGAACTCAACTGGGATTGATGCTCGACTACACAAATCAAGCTTATCGAAATGACTACGGCATTCCCGCAGACGTGACCACGGGACGCCCTTACAACTTGCCGTGGAACCGCCAGTTCAACGATGCTCCGGAACTCTCCAACGTCAGACCTTTTTCTGCGTCGATCAACGCTCGACATCAGTTGTCGCCGCGTTGGGGTCTCACCGGCCGCGCCGCGCTCGTAACTGCTGACACGCGTGAGGTTGATATCGCTCCGTATCGCATAAATCTGACGACCGGTGAAGATTGCCTGGCCACGAACGATGAACTGTGCCGCTACTACTTCAACGCCCGACCACGGGGCCAGTACAGACTCCTGCAAGAAAATGTCGAACTGCGCGGCGATTTGCAGACCGGGAAAATCCGGCACCAGATCATCGTTGGGGGAGACTTCTACAACTCGCGAAAAATAGGGACCATGTACCTGGAGCAGCTTTCCTCGGTAAACATCTTTAATCCTGTTTTCCCGCCAGTTCCAAAGCTCGATCCAGCTTTGTCGACACCGCTCGAAGAACTGGATAGGAATCGCTGGAATAGTGCGATTTTGCAGGACAACGTCACGCTAACGAACAAGCTGCACGCTGTAGTCGCGCTGCGACTGGATAGTACAAGCGCGATCTATGACGTGCCTGGCACAAAACCGAACGACGACTTCTTCGCCACGCCGCGCGTCGGCTTGGTGTACGAAGTTGCCTCGGGTCACGCAATCTACGGGCAGTATCAGGACGCGGTCGACACCAACAACGGGCGAGACCCGGTATCGGGGGCGGCTCTTCCCGCCGAGCGCTCGCGAGAGTTTGAGGCCGGCTACAAATTTTCCTCGCCGCACCATGGTTGGACGGCCACATTGGCCGCTTATCAACTGACCAAGAGAAATCGTGCGGACTTCACACTCTTTCCCGTTGTTCTTGTTACCGGGGAAGCTCGCTCGCGCGGCGTTGAACTCGATGTTTTGGGACGCATCAATTCGAAACTCTCGACGATAGCGTCCTACAGTTACATCGACGCGGTTGTAACTGAAGACCAATTCAACAAAGGAAAACTCCTGGCGAACGTTCCTCGGAACAGCGGCAGCGTGTGGCTTCGCTATGCCCTTGCACGCCATTGGTCCACTGGCGCGGGCGTATTTTCGCAGAGTGTGCGGCAAGGCGACATCGGCAACACTTTTGTTCTGCCGGGTTACGCGCGCGTGGACGCCATGCTCTCCTACGCTTTTGCTACGGACAAAGTGCGGCACGAGCTGCAGTTCAACGTCAAGAATGTTCTCGACAAGCGCTACTACACCGGAAGCCACCAATTCGTGCAGGACTGGATTCAGTTGGGCGCTCCCAGAACCTTTTTTCTCACCTATCGCGTGAGCCGCTAACTCTTTCGGAGGAATGTCTATGAAATCGAATGATGCTGTATCCATGAATCGAAGAAAGTTCGCACGTTTGGCTTCCGCTTCGCTCGTGTCCCTCGGTGCTTCCGGCATATGGCTTGAAGCACAGGCGCAGAAATCAGGCGTCACCAAAAGCGATGCGGATCAGGCGATGGAAAAGGCCATGCGAGGCCCGAAATTGCAGATAGCAATGTTGTTGTACCCAAAATTCACTGCCCTCGATTTGATCGGTCCACATACCTTCCTTGCCTCCTTGATGAATGTGGACGTTCACTTGGTGTGGAAGGACAAGCAACCTGTGCCCATCGACCGTGGCGGCACCGCGATTTTGCCGACCACACCGATTGCCGAGTGTCCGAAGGACCTGGACCTTCTTTTCGTTCCCGGTGGTGCCGAAGGAACGGCGGCCGCGATGCGCGACGACATTTTACTTGATTTTCTTGCGGACCGAGGCAGCCGGGCAAAATACGTGACCAGCGTTTGCACCGGATCCCTGCTTCTTGGCTGCGCAGGTTTGCTCAAGGGATATCGTGCGACCTCCCATTGGGTAGCACTTGATTTGTTGCCGCTCGTTGGCGCGACGGCAGTGAATGAACGTGTGGTGGAGGACCGCAACCGCATTACCGGCGCCGGTGTTACATCGGGAATCGATTTCGGTTTAGTAGTTGCCGCGCGCCTGCGGGGACGTGTCTACGCGGAGATGCTGCAGCTCATCAACGAATACAACCCCAAGCCACCTTTTGATGCTGGCGCGCCTGCAGAAGCAGGTTCAGGGCTTACCGAACACCTCCGTGCGGCACTCGGACCAAGTGTCATCGCCTTTCAAGAATCTGCAAGTCGCGCGAAGAAAGAGAAGCGGTTCTGATT
>Ga0335084_10002313_pt1 | contig 18337 bp, 17 predicted proteins | sample Lox_Sample_44_FD_206721 | JGI IMG/M metagenome (GOLD analysis project Ga0335084, IMG submission 206721) | Soil microbial communities from Loxahatchee National Wildlife Refuge, Florida, United States - Lox_Sample_4.4 | ecosystem: Environmental > Terrestrial > Soil > Wetlands | place: USA...
CGAGCAAGGCGTCGAGCGCCCACAGATGTCCCGGCGATTTCAGTACCCAGCGTTCGGCTGGGCAGTGCCACTGCAGGTACTGCAGCCAACGCCGATGCGAGGCGTAGACGGGGCGCATGTCGGCGCTGTCGAGCCAGCGCTGATAGCTTGGGACGTCGTGCGTCGTAAGATAGAGCATCGTCGCGAACTCGTGTTGCGTGATGGCGACGCACTCCTGCGGCAGTTGTGCGCCCATGGGATGCATCGACTTGAAGTTTGGAATGATCTTGTCGACGCCGGCGAAGTGTTGCTCCACCTGCGCGATGCGCGGGTCGGTCTCGTACGTGGCGCGCTGCGGCGGCGGCCACGGATGCATGACTTCCCAGGTCATGGGCACGCGGTTCGCCGGATCCTGCGCCAGCAGTTCGTGCAGAATCGTCGTCCCCGTGCGCGGCAGCCCGAGGATGAACAGCGGTCGGCGGACGGGTGGTTCGGCAATCTCCGGATTGCGCTTGAGTGTGTCGACAAAGTGGAGGCGGTTCTCCAGGGTGCGCACCGCATCGCCGCGCGCGATGATGCGGCCGAGCAACGTCAGTGCCGCCTCATTCTCGAATGAGGCAAGGAGCACCCGCAGTGGCTCGCGAAAGCCCGCATCGCCGAAATCGGAAAGCCCGGTGTTCTTCGCGGCGCGGTCGAGCAACGACTGCTCGTCGAGACGAACCAGCGGGACTCCCGCGGCGCGTAGTGCGCCGCCAACACCGTTCAGCAGCCGGAGAGCCGGTGGGCGATGTGGTCGAGACGCGGCCATGTACGCCGCCGCCCTCCGCAGGAGTCAGTCGCGGCCAAACGGTGCGTCGAGGACGAACCGCCACGTACCGTCCGCCTGGCGCCGCATCAACTCGATCGCTTTTCCGGTCGCAGTTTGCCCGCTGGCGATCATGCTCCAGTCATTGTAAAGCATCGCCAGGTCCGTCCCTATCGGGATCACACGGGTCACGTTCATCTTGAGCTTCGGCTGCATTGCGACGAACCCGGCGAGCGCCTTACGAATCGCCGCGCTTCCGTGCAGCACGTCTCCCTCTTGCGGAACAAACGTCGCGTTCGGCTCGTACAACGCGACCAGCCCATCGAGATCGCCCGCGTTGATTCGTTCTTCGAATAGACCATCACACTCCTCAGCTGTACGTGCAGGCATCGGCTATCCTCCTTCAGCTCAGCTAGTGACCTTCTGGAGGCGGTGTTTAGTCCCGAGGCGCCTGGAAGATCAAGGACGCCAGCCAACAGGCGTTGCGCTCTGTGCTACGCAAGCCATGGATCGTTGTACGGCGCGAAGATTTCTTGGGGACGGGCTGCCCCCAGCCCGCGTCAGGTGGAACATTCCGACGCGGCGGAGGGCACGCCGGCTCCAGGACCGTTCGTACCCGAAGCCTGAGGCGCCGGATTCACCTGAACCGCGACTACCCGGCGCGCATCGTCGATCATGGCGCCGCGCGCGCCCGCGCCCTGGCGACGATCAAGCGGCAACAAAGGTGAGGTTACGCGGCATGCCGATGCGCGGACCAGGGGCGCTGTTCCTTGGCCGGCTCCATCTGCGTCCACTGCATCACCGTGCGCCGCACGTACTCCGGCTCGAGTCCGAACAGCTCGCACAACGGCACGAACGAATACGGCCACTCCGTGTCGTCCGAGCTGATCCATTCCAGGTCCTGGGCGATGCGACGGCGGTAGTGCGCGTCGCGGTGATGGTCGCGAATCTCGATCAGCGTGTGGGCGAGAACGGCCCCCGCCAGCTTCTTTTCTGGACGCCAATCCGAAGGCGACGGCATCTGCGACGGCAGCATCTCCCCGGTCGCAAGCAAGTGGCCAACGATGCTCCCGTGGCGTCCTTCCGGCTCCAATTGCGCTAGTGGCATATGTCAGCCCTCCTGGATGGGCCGACTCCCCGCATGCTTCGTGCCATGCCATTCGTCATCTAAGAACTGCCTCACCCGCCGCAGCGAGCGCGGACAAAACGGCTACGTGTTTCAGCGGCTTAGAGGGCTGGAGCAAGTTTTCCTGCCGCCGCGCTAGAACCCAGATCTGTCGCGCAACCGCGTCTCAGGAGTGTCTCACTCTTATCTCACATGTGTGTCAAAAGAGACAGGTGTCTATTCGCTGGATCGGCGGGGAAGTTCCCTGCTTGGCCCTTTCTCATCCGGACTTTTCCAATAGAATTCCGAGTGCAGGAGCTGCGCTGCGTGTGATGCCCAGAGTGGGCGAGGAGGAATCCGAACGATGCGCGTTACAGAGTTGGGATCCGCACTCAATAGAGCGCGGCACGCCGCCGGTGGGGCATGAGCGTCGCCGTCTTCGTCCGTCGCATCCGCATCGCCGCGCCCGCCGGCGAGGTCTTCGGCTGGCACGCCCGTCCCGGTGCGCTCGAACGGCTCACGCCACCCTGGGCTCCGGTTGACGTCGTGGAGCGTAGTGGCGGCATCGAGGACGGCGCACGCGTCGTGCTGAATATCCCGCTGGGTCCGAGGCGCGTAAGGTGGGTGGCCGAGCACCGCGACTACATCGAGGGGCAGCAGTTCCGCGATGTGCAGGTGGAGGGGCCGTTCGCGCGCTGGGAGCACACGCATCGTTTCGAAGCGGACGGGCCGCACGCCTGCTGGCTCGAAGACCGCATCGAGTATGCCCTGCCGCTGGGTGCGGCGGGAGCGCTCATCGGTGGTCCGTTCGTCCGCGCCATGCTGGAGCGCCTGTTCGCATACCGGCACCGCATCACCGCGCAGGACCTGGCGGCGCATGCAGCCTATCCGGGTGCCCCGCTCCATGTCGTCGTGAGCGGCTCAACGGGTCTCGTGGGGTCCGCCCTCATCCCGTTTCTGACCACCGGCGGGCATCGCGTCACGCGGTTGGTGCGCGCGCAGCCGCGCACGGGTGAAATTCGCTGGGATCCGATCGCCGGCAGCATCGAGATGGCGGGGCTGGAGGGGGTCGATGCCGTCGTGCACCTCGCCGGCGAGAACATTGCGGCGGGACGCTGGACTGCGGCAACCAAGGCGCGCATCAAGGAAAGCCGCGCGCGCGGCACGCGGCTGCTCTGCGAGGCGCTGGCCCGGCTGCGCCAACCGCCGAAGGTGCTGGTCTGCGCGTCGGCGATCGGATACTACGGCGACCGCGCCGCAACCACGGTCGACGAAGACAGCGAGCCCGGTGCGGGCTTTCTCGCCGACGTTTGCCGTGCATGGGAAGCGGCGACGGCGCCGGCCAGCGACGTAGGCATGCGGGTCGTCCATCTGCGCTTTGGCGTGGTGCTCACGGCTGCCGGCGGTGCGTTGGCCAAGTTGCTGCTGCCGTTCCGGCTCGGCGTCGGGGGCCGGCTGGGAAGCGGGGGGCAATACATGAGCTGGATAGCCATCGACGATGCGCTCGGCGCCATCTTGCACACCATCAGGACCGAGAGCCTGCGCGGCGCGGTGAATGCGGTGGCGCCCCAGCCCGTGACCAACCTCGAGTTCACCAAAGCCTTGGGCCGTGTGCTGTCACGTCCTACACTTTTCCCGGTCCCGGCGGCAGCCGCGCGCCTGGCGTTCGGGGAGATGGCGGACGAGATGCTGCTCGCCAGTACGCGCGTGACGCCGTCACGTTTGGCGGCGACGCACTACGCATTCCGACATTCCGACCTTGAAGCCGCGCTGCGACACACGCTCGGCAAGTAGGTAGAAGACGGTGGGGGGCGCTTTTGCGAAAATTGCCGCATGGCGCTACTGTGGCGCTCCGCATCATGAAACACGCCGGAGCAGACGCGTTGAACGCCTTGGCCGACTTGCTGGAAGAGATCCGCGCGTACGAGGGTCTGCGCGAGCCGAAACGGGGGACCTTCTATCACCGCTCGTCGGCCTTCCTGCACTTCCACGAGGACCCCGCCGGCTTTTTCGCCGATCTGAAGATCGGTGACATGTTTCAGCGTTTCCCGGTCAACACCGTCGCGCAGCGCCGCGTGCTGTTGCGTCGCATCGCACGGCTCACACGTGACCAGCGCAGACCAAGCTGAGCGCACTCAGTTGGTCAGGACGCCGCGCACGGTGGCGAGGATCTGATCGCCCCAGGACGGCTTGGTGAGATATGCATCCGCACCCAGCCGCCGCACGAAGGCAGCCGTCTCGTCTTCGTTGCGTCCGCTGAGCACGACAACCTTTGGGATGCGCGCTGGTTCGCTGCCCACCGGAGCGGCCACCGTGCCGCGGAGTTGTCGCATGAGCTCCCAGCCGTTCATGCCGGGCATCTGCAGGTCGAGGAGGAGCACATCGATGTGGCTCTGCTTGAGCAAATCGGGCACCTCGCAGCCGTCATGCGCCGTCATGACGTAGAAACCGCCGCGCTTGAGGGTGCGCGTCAGGAATGTTAGGAACTTCTTGTCGTCGTCGACGATTAGCACAGTGGGGCGAATCGGAGTAACCATCGGTTCTATCTCTCAATTGCGGCGCGTAGCGTAGCATCGAACGTGGCAGGCCCCAAGGGGCAAACGTGCCGCCGGAAGCCTGTTTTTCGCCATGCAATCACCCGTCTCGTTCGCTGGAGAGGCACTGACTGCGAGTGACATCGCCAGCCTGCGGGATCTCGCCCATGTCCTCTGGCCATCGCGTCACGCCATCGCACAGGAGTGGTCACGGCGGCTCATCGAGTCGCTCCCTGAGAACTTTCCACCCGGCAGCCCGGCTGCGGAGACCCTCACCGAGGTGAACGAGGGATTTCTCTCCCTCGTCCTGCAGCAAGTTCAAGCTGGCGACCTGCACGGGCTCTACGACCTGTACTACCGCAACACGCGCGGGATCATCGAGGCCGATCTGCAGTGGGCGCCGGCGCGGCGCATCTCGCTCATCGGCCTGTACACCTCGGCACGGGTCAGTCTCCAGGTGATCGGTGAGTACCTCGACGCGGACTACCCGCGCCGCATGTTGGCCTACACCAAGCTCACCGCACAGTTGATGATGCTCGTCGGGCAGGCGTACAGCGATGCGCGTGAGGAGTACCTGCAGAAGGCCTTCGAGCAGATCAACACGGTGTCGCACGAGTTGCGTGCGCCATTGGCGAACTTGTTTGGCTATCTCGAGATGCTGCGCGGCGGCGACTTCGGTCCAGTGTTGCCCGAGCAGGCACGGGTGCTGGGCGAACTGATCCGCGAAACCGATGACCTGCTGTGGCTGCTGACGAGCACGCTCAACCTGTCGCGGCTCGATACCGGCCGCGTCGTCGTGCGCGTCGAGGAGTTTTCGTTGCCGACCGTGCTGAACGAGGTTGTCAACGCCACGCCGCACGCCGGCGTCGCCGTGACCTGCTCCGTACCGCCAAACTTGCCTGCGTTGCACACCGACCGCGTGAAGGTGAAGCAGATCATCGGCAATCTGCTACGCAATGCCGTGCGCTACGGGGGCGGCAGCCCAGTGGAGGTGATCACGGAGTCATCCCCAGACGCAGTCGCCGTGAGCGTGCGCGACCACGGGCCCGGCATCAAAGCGGACGAGTTGCAGGTGATCTTCGATTTCTTACAGCGCGGTAGCAGTGCCGGACCGGAGCGCGACGGCTACGGCATTGGTCTGCACGTCGTGCGCCGCCTGGTCCGTATGCTGAACGGGACGATCAGCGTTGAAAGCACGCCCGGCTCTGGTTCGTCCTTTGGCTTCACGATTCCACTTGTGCACGTGACCGGTGACACGCGCGCGTGACCGGTGCCTCGGATTGGACAATCCACCAAGCACGTGTCACGACTCAGCACTCACGATTCGCGGAGGATCGATGGCCAAAACGGGACAAGCGGCGGCGAAGACGTTCTCGTTGCATTGGGGCAGCGGCCTCATCGAGGAAGAGGCGCAGATCGTCACCGCCTATCACCGCCCCACCATCCAGTTGCTGAAGTTCACCGCGGGTGAAGCTGTGGGCACCTACGAGATCCGCTTTTGTCACTACGATCACCACGGCCGCTTCCAGCGCTCGCCGCTCATCATCGACGAGAAGGATGTGCCGGCGCTCAAGAAGGCGCTCGCCGCCACCCCGAAGCTGCGCCGGCTGTTGGCGCGCTTGGTGGGCTGATGACTGCGCCAGTGCTGTACATGGTGCGCGCCTGGGTGTCGCCTCAGGGCGGCGAGCGCTATCTGCGCTGGCTCGAAGACAAGCACATGGCCGAAGTCATCAAGGAGCCCGGCTTCCTGTGGGCGCGCAAGTGCCGCCTCGAACAGACCGACGACAAGGGGTGGCAGGGCTACCTGCTCATCTACGGCCTGGCATCGCGCGCCGCCCTCGACGCGTACTTGCAGAGCCCGGCCCGCCAGCGCTTCTGGAAGGAACTTGAACCGCTCAACGACGTGCACCGCGCGGAGCGTTTCTACGGCACCGTCGACTTCGAGCTGGACAAGACGTGATCGAGCAAGTCGCAAGCGGGGGAAGACGGCGTTCGCTGTTCGACGGGAGATTGGAAGGATGACAACGCAAGGGGAGACGGGAGCGCTGCTGTCCGGTGTGCGCGTGATCGAGAGCTCGTTGCTCGGGCCGGCGGCGGTGGGCATGCACCTCGCCGATCTCGGCGCCCAGGTCATCAAGGTCGAGAACCCCGGCGGCGGCGACTACGTCCGCAAGATGGCCTTCCCGATCATCGACGGCATTTCGCTGTTGCACTGGCATCTGAACCGCGGCAAGCGCAGCATCATCCTCGACCTGCGCACGCCCGAGGGCGTGGCGGTCTACCTCGACCTCGTCCGCGGCGCCGATGCAGTGATCGAGGCGATGCGCCCGGGAGCGCTGGCGCGCCGCGGCCTGACGTATGAGAAGATGCAGGAGGTGAATCCGCGCATCGTCTTCTGCACAATCTCTGGATACGGTCTGACCGGCCCGTACAAGGACATGCCGAGCCACGGCATTGCCTACGATGCCTGGGCCGGCGTTGCGCGTCCGACGGTCGACGTGAATGGGTTGCCGACGATTCCCAGCTACACCACTATCGGCATCAATGCGGGACCGTTGTATGCGGCGCTCGGCATCTGCGCGGCGATCATCCGTGCGCGCGCCAGCGGGCACAGCTGTCGCTTCGAGGTGGCGCAGAGCGATGCGGCCGCGGCCTTCAATTGGAACGGCATCGAGGGCAACAAGGCATACGAACGGCCCGAGGACGAAGTCACGGGAAACGACGGCGACGGCAAGGGCCCGCGCCGCCCCGTCGGCGACAACAGCATGACCGAGGCGGTGCGCTACCAGTACTACCGCTCGAAAGACGGGCTGGTGCTCTTCATGGCCTCGGAGCGCGAGTTCTGGAAGAACTTCTGCGCCGGTGTCGGGCGGTCCGACTTGTACACGCAGAATCCGGGCTCGAAGTATGCGGACCACGCGCGCGGCAACGTCGCTCTGCGCCGCGAGCTGGCGGCGATCTTCGCGACGCGCACGACGGCGGAGTGGATCCATTTCGGCCTCGAGGTGAACACGCCGATCGCACCGGTGCACGACAGCAAGTCGATCACGCACGATCCGCAGTTCCAGGCGCGCCTGCCGTTCCGTCCGTGGCAGGAGCACGGTACCGACCTGATGCCGTCGCCGATCAAGCTGCTCGACGAGGAGCTGCCGGTACCATCCAAGGCGCGCGTCGAGCCGGGCTGCGACACCGACGCCGTGCTCGCCGACGTCCTCGGCTACGATGCGGAGCGGCTCGCGGCGCTGCGCCGCGGCGGCGCGTTGGGATAGTCGTACGCGGCTCGGAATGCGCGCCGCGCTTTGCAGGCGATCCGACCTGGTTGACAACCGTGTGCCCAGCAGCATAGAGGTGGCCCCGACACTTGGAAGGAGGCGACGGTGATGCTGTATCTGCTCACCAACTGGTTCCTGAGCGCCCTGAGCATCGTCATAGTCGCACACTTGATTCCAGGGTTTCAGGTAAGCAGTTTCGGCACGGCGCTGATTGCCGCGGTGGTCATCGGGCTGATCAACGCCACCATTGGCATCGTCGTCAAGCTGCTGACGTTGCCGCTCACCGTCCTGACCTTCGGTCTGTTCCTCCTGGTGGTCAACGCCCTGATGCTGCTGTTCGCGTCGTCGCTGGTGTCGGGCTTCGTCGTCGCCGGGTTTCTGCCGGCCTTCCTCGGCGCCATCGTGCTGTCGCTCGTCAACACGGTGTTGCGTCAGCTTGTTTTCGGTGCGTAGCGCCTCCACCAGGCGCGTGGCATCCAGGCGCTACGCAGGCGGGCAACCGCTCAAGCTGTTGCGGACCGCCACGAGGATCTCGTCGATGGTGATTTGGCCGTCGCCATTGGTGTCGCCGGCCGCGCACCCCGTCGCAGTAGGCGGACTCTGGAGGGCGAGGTCCACCATGGTGACGATGTCGGTGATGCTGACACCGCCGGAGTGATCGCAGTCGCCCGGGCATGGCCGCGTCGTCGGCGTCGCACTCGGCGTGGGACTCGGTGACGCGGTCGCGGTGGCAGTTGCGGCTTCTGTCGGTGACGCGGTGTGACTCTCCGTCGGGGTAACGGTTGCTGTCGCGGTCCCTTCGGCCGTCGCAGTTGCCGTCACCGTGTCGGTTGCGGTGGCCGAAAGGGTGGCCGTCACTGTTGCCGTGGGTGTCGCCGGGGCGGTTGCTTCCGGTGTTTCCGTGAGTGTTGGGGTCGCGGTTTCGGATATTGACGGCGGTACGGTCGGGGACGGGGTTGGTGTGAGTGTTGGCGATTCGGGAGTGCTGGGCGTGGCGGTGGACGCCACGGTGCTGGTCGCCGTTGCCGTTCCAGCTACTACCGTCACAGTTGCTGTGTTGGTCATGATGGAAGTGGCCGTGGGCGTGATGGAGGGCGTCGGTGTCGGTGTCAGTGTCGGTGAGTGCGTCTGCGTCGGTGTTGATGTAGTCAGCGGGGTCGCGGTTCGACTTGCGGTCGGCGTGACCGTCGCGGTCACGCACTGTCCGGTGCTGCCGTCGCAGCTGGCGCCGAAGACGACCGTACAGTTCCCGCAGCCGCCGGTAGCCGGGCCGCACACCGCGGGGACGACGCACTGGCAACAGTCCGCGGGGCCGGGCATGGGCGTCGGTGTCGGCACCACCACGACGACGGCACCACTACTGCCCACCGGATTGGGCAACGGTTGACCATCGGGTCCCTGCAGGACCACGCCGCTGATCGTCAGCGGATATTCGCCGGCCGCCACGCCGGGCACGATGCCGACCCTGCACATGTACAGGACGGTACGGTCAGCGATGGCGTTGGTGTTGGTGGCGGACAGCACGGACGCACGCAGCGAGTTGCACGCCGCTCCACTGCAGCCTTGCGGTTGGAACGCGAAGGACGTTGCTTCCTTGCCGATCTGCGGGTTCACCGTGCAGTCCGGCGCGCCGCTCAGCAACGGGGCAACAGGTGCGCTGGTGCTGTCGAAGGCGACGTCGTTCTGCGTGCTCGCGATGCTCGCGCCTTTCGTGCTCAGCGTGGCCGTAAACACGACTTGCTCGCCCGGATGGCCGATGACGCGGCTGAGACTGATCGAGCCGCCGGCCGGCGTGCTGGTCGGCGTCGGGGTGTTGGTGGCTGTCGGCGGCGATGGGGTGCTAGTGGCCGTCCCGGTTGCGCTGGCGGTTGGCGTCGGCAGTACGGGTCCGGTGACTTCATACGCGCCGATGTCACATAAATACATCATGTCACCGTTGCCGTCCGCGGGCCGGAGTTGCCCCCGTTGATCGGTAGACGGGCACTTGAGGTTATCGCCGGCGTCGATGGCCGGACTGCCCGTCTTCAGTGGGAAGACGAACGTCGAGCCCGTATCGAGCAAGGTGTCGAGCTTTGGATCCGCGTTCTGCAGGTCGCCGGGTCCCGTGGGGAAGAAGCACGTCATGCTGCTGTCGAGGTTGTGGCCGAGCGATGTGATCGCGGCGCCCGCGCAAGTGCTGCCCGGAAGGCTGTTGGCGATGATTGTGTTGACGGCCTGTACGTTGCCAAGGTTGTCGACGCCCCCGCCCTGGTGGGCGCTGTTGCCGTTCACGGTGACGTTGGTCAACTGCAGTGTGGCACCCATGTCGTTGGCGATGCCGCCACCGAGCCCCACGGGGCTGAGGCTGCGGTTGCCGGTGAGGGTCACATTGGTGAGCCGCGTATTGCCGCCGGAGAGGTTCGCCAGCCCACCACCGTCGCCATTGGCGGTGTTGTTCACCATGGTGAGCAGCGACAGGTTGAGGGTGCCGGCGTTGCGAATGCCTCCCCCGGCTGCGGCGACAGTGCTGGCGTTGCCGCTCTGAACTGTGAGGCGCGATAGCGAAACGACCGCGGGGCTCAGGATGTCGAAAACGCGGTCGATAGCCGCGCCGCTGACGATGGTCTGGCCCGTTGTGGCGCCGGTGATGCTGAGGTCGCCGGTGATGTCGAGGTCGCCAGTCGCCGCCGCGTCTTCGCCTGCTCCAAGGATGCCGAGCGCATAGGTGCCGGCCGGAAGGGTGATGCTGTCCGCGCCGCTCAATGCGTTGGCCTCCTGAATCGCGGCGCGCAGGGTGCACATCCCGCCCGCCATGGCACAGACGCCGTCACCGGGCGCCGCGTCCACCGCATCAGCCGTGCTGGTAACGATGAAGGTTACCGCGCCCGCTCTCGCCACGACGGCGAGGCCGAAAACGCACAACGCAATGAGACAGCACACGACTCGGGTCAGAGCCCGTCGATTTTCTCGGTGGCAGCCCCTCGATACGGCCCCTGAGAAGACAGGGCCTACTCGGGACGAACGGATTTTCGGATATTCTTCAGCAGATGTTGAACCGTTCACCCCGAGAACCAGACCGGCGCCTTGGCGCCGGTCTGTTGGGCCAGTGGACCCCCTCCTTACCAAGGAGGGGGCTAGGGGGAGGTTGCTGACGCGGCATTCCAAAACCTCCCCTGACCCCTCCTTGGTAAGGAGGGGAACCCTCGACCAACGGTTCATTGGGAGTAGCCGCCTTGTTTTGGCGGCGTATCGAGGGGCGCATCTGGTTATCGACACTCTCTTCATTCACCCTTCACAATCGGCGCGCAGCATACGGCACAGCGCCGCTCGGCAGCAAGGGAACGCCGCCGATTGTACAGATGCGGTGATTCGAGTACGTGGGTGCCGGCTCGACTCAGGTGTGGTCATGACTGCTCAGCGGCACGATGTGGCAATCGTTGGCGGAGGCATCGTCGGCCTGGCCACCGCGCTGGCGCTGACAGAGCGCTTTCCGCGCTGTACAGTCGTTCTCGCCGAGAAGGAGCGGCAGCTGGCGTGCCATCAGAGCGGTCACAACAGCGGCGTGATCCACGCCGGCATCTACTACAAGCCCGGCTCGTACAAAGCGCAGCTGTGTGTCGAGGGCGTGCGCCTGATGAAGACGTTCTGCGAAGCCAACGGCGTGGCGTACGAGAACTGCGGCAAGGTCATCGTCGCCACTACCGAGGACGAGCTGCCACGTCTGCAGATGCTGTACGAGCGCGGCATTGCCAACCGGGTGCCGGGGCTGCGCATGCTGGCGGCGGCCGAGCTGCGCGAGATCGAGCCGCACGCCCGCGCGCTGCGGGCGCTGCACTCGGCGCAGACGGCGATCGTCGACTACCGTGCCGTCGCCGCCGCGATGGCCGCGCGGCTCGAACAGCAAGGGGTTCAAATCCTCACCGGGGCAGCGGTGCGCGGGATCGTCCGCTATGCGGATGGGCTCGGCCTCGCAACCAGCTGTGGCACGGTGGAGGCGCGCAACCTGGTCAACTGCGCCGGCCTGTATGCGGACACCGTCGCGCGCCTCATGGGTGTGCAGCCGGACGTGCGCATCATTCCGTTCCGTGGCGAGTACTACACGCTGCGTCGCGACCGCGCTGTCGTGCGCGGCCTCGTCTATCCAGTGCCCGACCCGGAGTTTCCGTTCCTCGGCGTGCACTTCACCAAACGCATCAGCGGCGAGATCGAGGCGGGCCCGAATGCGGTGTTGGCGTTTGCGCGCGAAGGCTACCGCATGCGCACGGTCAACCTCGCGGAACTGCTCGGCGTGCTCGGCTACCGCGGCTTCTGGAAAATGGCTGCGAAGTACTGGCGCACCGGCAGCTACGAGATCTACCGCTCGCTGAGCAAGCGCGCCTTCGTGCGCGCACTGCAGCACCTGGTCCCCGAGGTGCGCGAGGATGACCTTGCTCCGGGTGGCGCCGGTGTCCGCGCCCAAGCGGTCAGCCCGGACGGTGCGCTGCTGGATGACTTCAAGATCAGCGAGACGGCGAATGCCATCCACGTGTTGAATGCCCCGTCGCCGGCAGCGACAGCCTCTTTGGCCATCGGCAAGCACATCGCGGCGCTCGCGGGGAAGTCGTTCGGGCTGGGGTGATGATGGTCACAAGTGTCGTGACGGTGGCCACAGGTGTCGCAGTCTGCTCACCTTGACGGTGGGGAGGGTCACATGGCTGGGTACGCTTCATCCACGTATGGAGAGCGCATCGCGGGGGTGTATGACCAATGGCCGGGTGTTCCTGCCAACGCCGATGCGGCGGTAGAGTTCCTGGCGGCGCTCGCGAGCAAACGGCGTGTACTCGAGCTGGGTATCGGCACGGGCCGGGTAGCGCTGCCGCTCGCGGCGCGCGGCGTCAAGGTGAGTGGGATCGACGCCTCGCCGGCGATGGTCGCGCAGCTGCGGCAGAAGCCGGGCGGCGCTACGATCCCCGTCGAGATCGGCAGCTTCGCCGACGTGCGCACCCGCGGCCCCTTTGCCTTGGTCTATGTCGTCTTCAACACCTTCTTCGCCTTGCTCACGCAAGAAGAGCAACTGCGGTGTTTTGCGCGCGTCGCCAAGCGTCTGGCGCCCAGCGGCGCCTTCGTCATCGAAGCGTTCGTTCCGGATCTGTCCCGCTTCGATCGCGGCCAGCGCACGTCGGCGCTCGAGCTGAGTGACAATCGCGTGGTCATCGATGCCGCCCAGCTCGACGCCGCCAAGCAGCTGGTGCGTTCCGAGCACATCGCCATCTCCAACGACGGCATCCAGCGCTACCCGGTCGTTCTGCGCTTCGCCTACCCGTCGGAGATCGATCTGATGGCCCGGCTTGCAGGCATGCGCCTGCGCGAACGCTTCGGAGGATGGGATCGTAGCCCGTTCACCTCGTCAAGCCAGACGCACGTGTCGGTCTATGAGCTGGCCAAAAGTGCAGGAACCGCGAGCGTGCGGAAATGAATGCCAGCGTCACAACCCTCCGGCTCTAGGCGCGGTACCGGATGCCTGAGCGCACCCTTGAGGTCGTCGCCTACGATCCGCACTGGCCGGCGGCGTTTGAATCCGAGGCCGAGCGCATCCGCGCGGTGCTCGGGAAGATCGCGCTGCGCGTCGATCACAACGGCTCCACCTCCGTGCCGGGGCTGGCGGCGAAGCCGGTCATCGACATCCAAGTGTCGGTGGCCGAGTTGCAGCCGATGGATCGCTATCGCGAAGCGCTGCAGTCCATCGGCTACACCCACGTTCCGCACCCTGACGATTCGTTCTGTCCCTTCTTTCATCGCCCACGCGAGTGGCCGCATAGTCATCACATCCACATCGTGCGCGCCGGTGATGCCGAAGAACGGCGCACGCTCGCCTTCCGCGACTATCTCCGTGAACACCCAGACACCGCGCGCGAGTACGCAGATCTGAAGGTGCGCTTGGCGCGCCAGTTCGGCGCGGAGACATTCGGGTCACGCCAAGCTTACGCCGACGCCAAGACCGAGTTCATCGAACGCGTCATCGCCGAAGCGTTGGAGCGCGGCTACCCTCGGTTGCCTTGATTCCGAAACCCCGGCGCTTACGCTCAGCGCACGCGCGCTGTGTGGCTCAGCTGGACCCTGTTCCAGCTCGACGTTGGCGCGGCAGGTCCCGCCTCGGCTCCGCTGACAGCACAAGCCACGCGGCCAGAGCGGCCTGCTTCTCGGGCGCGCGCCATGGTGTTCCAACTTCATGCGAGAACGCCTTGAGTGTCGTATCGATTTGCCGTTGGGTTTGTCCGAGCCGTGCGGCGGCCACGGCACGCACGTCCCGCTCGAGAAACGTGGCGATGTGCAAATCGCCTAGTGCGGCTTCGACCGCGTCGCGGTAGAGCTTGCCCTCCTCAGCGTGCGCGCGTGGATGCGCCCCATGAATCCGTGCGGGCTCGACGAGACTCGAAACCACGATGGCCGCGCCGCGTGGCTCGAGACCGTGGGACCTCATCTCGCCCACGAGGGTACGTATGGCTCGTCCTGTCGCCTGGCGCGCCGCCCGGCAGCCGCGTCGCCGCGCCTGCTCGCCTGCGGGTCCGCAATCTCCCAGCTCATGATGATACGGGTGCAGAGATTCCGGAACCCACGGGTCAGCCAACTGGATCTCGAAACGCATCACGATCTCCGGAAGCCGGCGAGTTCCGCGGAGAATGACCACCACCGCCCGTCCCGTACGCACCTTGAGCCCAACCGCCGCGGCCTCGGTCATGGGGCAGCTGCAGCATCCTGTCGGGCGGCATGCGTCGCGATGCGGGCGAGTGCGATTCGATAGAACTCGTGCCCGCGCATCTTGCGTGCCGCGTCGTTGAAGTAGCGCCTGCGATACTCCGCGGCGCCGACATCGCTCTCGAGAGACAGGCCGCGTTCGGCAAGAAACTCGGGAAGCTCTTCCGGTTCGATGCCCCACGTCAACTTCTCGCCGACGCGTTCAAGGGAAGCGAAAAGTCTGTCCGTGCCGACGAATTGACTTGGGCTCGTTAGTACGTCGCGGTGAACGTACGTGAACAAGAGCAGGCTTCCAGGCGAGGCTCGTGAACACCACCGCAACGTGCTGTCGACAGCGGCTTCCGTCAGATAGTTCGTGACGCCCTCCCAGAGAAAGAACGTGCGCGCTGACTTGCGATATCCAGCAGCACCCATGGCGGAGTCCAGGTCATCCAGGTTGAAGTCGGTGCCGACGAACCGAACGTGCATCGGCGGAACGGGGAGTGCGCGTTCCAGAACTCTTCGTTTGGTCGCCTGCGTATCTGGATGGTCGACTTCGAAGACGGTGATACCGCGCAAGCCCGGCAAGCGGTACGCCCGCGAATCGAACCCCGCACCCAGGATGACGAGTTGCTGCGTGTGCTCCGCGAGAGAGGCTGTGATCGCATCGTCGATCAGCCGGGTGCGTGCGACGACAGAAGAACGTACCCCCGGCCACCGGTGGTCGATGTACCAGGGCACGAACTGGCGAAGGCCGGGAACCAACGCGACCCCCCCCACGAATGCGAGCGGCCACCCCAGGAAGGCGCGCGCCAGAGGGTCCTCGAAGAGCCGTCTGCTCTCGGGAAGTGACGACTCGAGTGCGCGGAAGAGCGCGTTCTGTTCTGCAGTGCGACTTGCGTACCCTTGCCGCATCGACTCACAGATGATCAACCACCGGGCTGATGACATTCTCCCATGCAGGACAGAAGACGAGCCCTTGTTGCCGCGCCACTTACACGAATCCCTTGGGGATGATGTTGTACCCGCGCGCCTCGCGTTCCAACGATTCGCGGAAGTCCGGGTGCGCGATGCCGATCAGCGCTTTGGCGCGCTCGGCGACGGATTTGCCCTTCAGGTTGACCATGCCGTACTCGGTGACGACGTACATCACGTCGGTGCGCGGCGTGGTGACAATGTTCCCCGGCGTCAATGTCGACACGATGCGGCTGCGGCGCTCGCTGTCTTTCTCGTAGGTCGACGCCAGGCAGATGAACGACTTGCCGCCGCGCGACGCGTAGGCGCCGCGCACGAACTGCAGTTGCCCGCCGGTGCCGCTGATGTGCCGGTGCCCCGACGACTCCGACGCGGCCTGGCCCTGCAGGTCGATCTGCGTGGTGTTGTTCACCGACACCACGCGGTCGTTCTGGCTGATGTGGTGCGGCAGGTTGGTGTAGTCGACCGGGAAGCTGTGGGCGCGCGGGTTGTGGTGGATGAAGTCGTACTGGCGGCGCGAGCCGGCGGCGAAGGTGAACACCATCTGGTAACGGTTGAGCGTCTTGCAGGCGCCGGTGACTTTCCCTGCCTCCCACAGGTCGATCATGCCGTCGACGAACATCTCCGAGTGGATGCCGAGGTTCTGCACCGCGCTGTCGCACAGCAGCGTGCACACGGCGTTGGGCATGCCGCCGATGCCGATCTGCAGACACGCGCCGTCCTCGATCTCGGGTGCGATCAGCGCTGCGACTTTTCGGTCGACCGCCGTCACCGGTTGATTGGTCAGCTCCGGCGGCGCGGGTGACGCGCCGTCGATGATGTAGTCGATGTCGTTGATGTGGACCGCTTCCTCCGCACCGTAGACATAGGGCATCGTCGGGCACGGCTCGACGATCAGCGTCGTGGCGCGCTCCGTCATCGCTTTCTGGTATGACACGGCACCGCCGAAGTTGAAGTAGCCGTGCGCATCCATCGGACAGGTCTTGATGCAGGCAACGTCGACGCGCTCGATGAAGCGGCGGTAGTAGTCGGGTGCCTCGCCGAAGTTCATCGGGATGTAGTTGCTGCGCCCGGCGTCGTGCCACTTGCGATCCAAGCCCGAAAAGTGCCAGTTGAACCACAGGAAGTGCTCGCCGCTGGGGTCGCACTCGACCACCGCGCGCGGCCGCAGCGTCAGCGCGGCACGAATCTTCACGCCGTGAAGCTGGTCCTTGCGCGCCGCCAGCGCCTGGTCGAACAGATCCGGTTGACCCACACCGAAACCGTAGTCGACCCAGTCACCGGAGCGCACCAGCGCCGCTGCGCCCTCAGCACTGATCAGTTTGCGTTGGGACTCTCGGTCGTTCTTCATCTTGCTGACGGCTGAACGCTGACGGCTGAAAGCTCTCAATGAATCGTCGGCAACGCGTGCGCCGGCCGCGCCATCACGGCGTCGACCACCCGCTGCGCGATGGTACGGAAGGCGACGCTCTGCGGATGCTCCGGCTGCGCCGCTACCAACGGCTTGCCGTTGTCGCCCGCTTCGCGCACTTCACGCACCAGCGGGAGCTCACCGAGGAATGGGATGTCGAACTGCTTGGCCATCGCCGCGCCGCCGCCGTGGCCGAACAGCTCGGCACGGTCGCCACACCCGCTGCACAGGTAGTAGCTCATGTTCTCCACCACGCCGAGCACCGGCGCGTTGACCTGTTGGAACATCTTGACGCCGCGCTTCACGTCTTCGAGCGCCACGTCCTGCGGCGTGGTCACGATCACCCCGCCGTCGAGCGGCACCTGCTGCGTGATCGTGAGCTGCGCGTCGCCGGTGCCCGGCGGCAGGTCGAGGACGAGGTAGTCCAACTCGCCCCACTCCACCTCGCGCAGGAACTGGGTCAGCAGCTTGTTGATCATCGGTCCGCGCCAGATCACCGGCGTGCCCTCGGCGATGAACAGGCCCAGCGAGATGACCTTCAGGCCAAAGCGCTCCAGTGGAATGATGCGCTTGTCCTCCGTCGACTGTGGCCGCTCCGTCAGGCCGAGCATCAGCGGCACGCTCGGCCCGTAGACGTCAGCGTCGAGCAGGCCGACGCGGTGGCCGAGCTGCGACAAGGCGAGCGCGAGATTGACCGCGACGGTCGACTTTCCGACGCCGCCCTTGCCGCTGGCGACGGCGATGACGTGCGCCACACCCGGCACGCCGCTGGGTCCCTGCTGCACGCGCCGCGGCGGTTGGTCGGGGGCAATCACGCTCACCTCCACCGCCGGCACGCCGGGCATCTGCGACACGGTCGCGGCCACCGCGTCACGGATCTGCTGAACGATTTCCGGGCGTGCCGTGGTGGGTGCGAGAATCACGTTCACACCGCGTGAACCCACCTCGATGTCCTTCACCATGCCGAACGACACGATGTCGCGCGCGAAGCCGGGATACTTCACCTTCTTCAGTTCTTCGAGCACCTGCTGCGGCGTGACCATCACCTCTCCTCGGTGGTGCCTTGCCGAACGCTGGCGTGCATGGCGAGAACCTAGCTGGAAAGCAGCGTGGAAGCGAGCGCTTGCGGCACCATGCGCAGATGACGGATGCAGCGGCCGCGAGGTAGGGAAGTAGGGAGTGGGTTTTCATTGACACCCGGACGGCCGGTGTGTAGCGTGCGTCCCCATGATGCTTGCAAACGCTGCCCGACGGGTCGTAGCGGCTGGCAGCGTGTTTGCGATGCTCGTTGCGGTCGTCTCCTTCTTCACGGCGCAGCACACTGCGGCGCAAGAGATGACGTCGACCATCTCGATCGACCCTCCCGAGGCCTGCGTTGTGCCCTTTACGATTCTGCCCGTGCAGGGAAACTTCACCAACGACACCGGGAGCTCGCAGAGTGCAAGCGTCGCCGTGACGCTATCGCAGGGTATGGTTGTTATTGACGGGTGTACTGCGAACATCGGCACTTGCACGGTGGTGGACGAGTCCACGGTCACGTGGTCCGGCACTCTGCTGAACAAT
>Ga0335084_10002314_pt1 | contig 18325 bp, 17 predicted proteins | sample Lox_Sample_44_FD_206721 | JGI IMG/M metagenome (GOLD analysis project Ga0335084, IMG submission 206721) | Soil microbial communities from Loxahatchee National Wildlife Refuge, Florida, United States - Lox_Sample_4.4 | ecosystem: Environmental > Terrestrial > Soil > Wetlands | place: USA...
AGGATGCTTCCAGTAGATTCCCGGGGGACCATGCAAGCGGATCGGGAAACATAAATCGTGAGTGGCAAAACCGGAACGTTCGAATGTGTGAACGGCGGGGGGATGCGAGTCCCTGGAACACAGAAGGGGGTTTCTTGAGACATCGTCAGGACGGATCGTATCGGGAGCGCGGGGGCCGTCGGCCTTCGGTGGATCGCGGAAGACCCGAACGCGGCGGAGGACCCGCGCAGCGACCCTCCGGACCCAAGTCGGGGATCGATCCCTTTGATCTGTTTTGCGCCTATCATCTGGCCATTGCGCCGGATAAGTCCTACCGGCCGGCCAATATACACGACGTGGCGCGGCGCTTCGGCGTCGACGCGGGCGTGATCCGGCAGACCCTTCAGGAGTACGGCATGGACCCGGAGACGATGCTCGACACCGATTTCGACCTGACCATGGCGCAAATGGATATCCAGGTGGCGCCGCCCGGGGTCGACCGCGTCGAACTGGCCAAAGGGATTTTTGAGGCCTTCCGGAAGGCGCCGCGGAAGAAAAGGGACTGGCAGCGGATTCTCTCGGATGACGAGCGGGAGAACGCCAAGATCTTCGGACGAAAGAAATAAGCCCCGGCTCGATCACACTCCATGCCGCAAACCGTCGTAGAAGTCCGGAACCTCACCAAGCGATTCGAACGCGTCACCGCGGTTGACGGAATCTCCTTCGAAATTTACCAGGGCGAGATCCTCGGGATCCTCGGCCCCAACGGCGCCGGAAAGACCACGACCATCCAGATGCTCCTGGGCGTAACGACGCCGACCGGCGGCCAGATCCGGATCTTCGGTCTCGAACTGGGCCGCCACCGCGAAGAGATCCTGGGCCGGGTTAATTTTTCTTCGACCTATGTTTCTCTGCCCCAATCCCTGACCGTCGGGGAGAATCTCCGGGTATTCGCCCAGCTCTATCAGGTCCGGAACGCCCGCGAGAAGATCGAACATCTACTGTCGGTATTCGAGATCTCCCACCTTCGGGATACCGTGACCCGGAAATTGTCGACGGGACAGCTCACCCGGGTCTCCCTCGTCAAAGCGCTCCTGAACGATCCGAAGATCCTTTTCCTGGATGAGCCGACGGCCAGCCTGGATCCCGATATCGCGGACAAGACGCGTTCCCTGCTCAAGTCCATCCGCGCCGAGTCGGGCCTGACGATTCTCTATACGTCGCACAACATGAAAGAGATGGAGGAGATGTCGGACCGGATCATTTTCCTGAACAAGGGCCGGATCATCTCGACCGGTACGCCCGCCGAGATCCTGAATCGTTTCCAGGGCGAGGATCTCGAAGAGGTATTTCTGAAGGTGGCCCGTGGTAAAGCGGGTCTGTGAAAAGGCCTTCGCGGAGGGATTCCAGAATGGGTCCTATGCGATGAGCGGTTTTGGGATTAGCACAGATTCTCCTTGGGCCGGCAGGTCGCCGTTACGACATGCCGGCCGGTGGATTTTCCTTTTTATCAATTTCGGGCGCATGACCCATTCTTCCACCCCTCCGCTTCGGGCCTTCTTAAGGGATAACCTATGAAGCTGCATCGCATCCTGGCCGTCGTGAACCGCCACCTCATGCTGTACAAACGCAGCCCGCAGCGGATCATGGAGATCGTCTACTGGCCGCTGCTGGATCTGTTGGTCTGGGGCTTCATCACGTTGTACCTCGCCCGATACAAAGAAGGGCTTCCGGCCTTCGTCGCCTTTTTTCTCGGCGCGCTCATTCTCTGGGACATCCTGTTCCGCGCCCAGCAGGGTATCTGCATCTCGTTCCTCGAGGAGATCTGGTCCCGGAATCTCCTCAACCTTTTCGTCAGCCCGCTGCGGGTGGGGGAATTCCTGTCGGCCACGATGCTGGTCAGCGTCATCAAGGTCCTCGGGGCTGCTTTTGTGACGGTCGGACTGGCCTACCTGCTCTATTCGTTCAACCTTTTCATGATTGGCGTTTCGCTGATTCCCTTTGCGATCAATCTGGTCGCGACAGGTTGGGCGATCGGAATCTTCACCACGGCGATCATCCTTCGTTTCGGACAGGAGGCCGAAGTCCTCGCGTGGGGCTTGGCGTTCTTGTTCCAGCCGGTCTCGGCTGTTTTCTATCCCGTAACGGTCCTTCCGCCTTTCCTTCAGACGATCGCGACCGGCATCCCGGCCTCCCATGTGTTCGAGGGAATGAGGGCGGTGATCGAAACAAAGACCTTCCCGGTCCATGAGTTGGTGTGGGCCACCGGTCTCAATGTCGTTTACATTACGGCCGCCGTCCTGTTTTTTAACGGGATGTTTCGGGTGGTCAAGATGAAGGGGCTTCTGGTCCGGGCGGGGGAGTAAATTTTGTTTTAGACGCTTCGGTGCGTTGTGCTAAATTATCCGCCCTAAAGGAGGTGCCATCGATGAAGCAGTTCCTGATACGAGGATTTTTTATCGGAATGTTCCTGTTGTCCGTTCTGGATACGGCCTGGGCGGCGACGGGCTGTCCAACGCCCCCGATCATCATGGTCGGCGCGAATATGAATGTGGCGGCGCACGATCCCAAGGCGCCCATCGTGCTGGCGCTCGATCGCGCCGTCGATATGATCCCTTATACCGATCCCAAAACCGGCAAGCCCTCGACGGCCCCTTACGATTTCAGGCCCTTTCTGAACGCGGTCAATATCGCCGGAGGCCGCTACAAGCTCGGCCGGCTGCTCACCAGCGAATCGGGCGTAGGGGGGACAGTGCAGTGGCACGGAGCTCAGATGGTCATTACGCCGGAGGATCCCCTGGAACCGGGTACCCAGTACGTGGTATGGGTCTATAAATATATTTCCGTCGAAGGCGTCCCGTGCCCCCGCCTCGGAAACCGTCTATTCTTCAAAACATCCGGGGAGACGCCCAAGGACGGAAATCCGATCCGCGAAATCAACCTGAGCGCCATCTGGCGGGGTACGACCAACGGAAGTCAACGCCTGAACGGAACCGTGACCGGAGTTCATCCCACCTTGAACCTCGTCTCGCTGAACACCAAGGAGCAGGGGCCGATCCAGATCATTCTGGACGAGGGCAGCATGATTATGAAGGGCGACAAGGTCCTGACCAAGTCGGATCTTAAAAAAGGCGATAAGATCCAGGCCGAGTTCTACGGCGAGCGGCTTACATGGATCTTGGTGCAGTGACAAAGAAACGACCTCCGTTGATGCCGTTCCATCGTACATGAATACGCCAAAGACCCCAATATATGCCACTTTTGGGTAGTTGACATTCTCCATAAAATATGTTGAAGTCAGTCCGTTCAGTTCTCAAATTTTCTCCATAAGCTGAAAAGAACGCTTATCTTAGAAGCCAAGCACCCCGCACAGGTTTCATTGGGCCACCTGTGATTAGCCATGATGCGGTGTTTAGACTTCTCTAGCGGCGGAATCCGTGTACGCTCCATGGCGGGTCGGTAATCGGTTTAACAAAGCAAGCCTTCTTCTGAGCTGGGGTTCGGAGGAAGGCTTTTGTATTTTTGGCAATGTTTTACGAGCAGATCGGGACATGGCGCCTCAACATAGTTAAATGAAGGCGGGAACCATTTCGTTACGACACGATTACCCCATTGCTATCCAACCTTGATAAGGAGGCTCCCATGAAGCTGCGCGACGGTATGATCAGGCTCTTTTTCTTCTCATTTTTGTGTAGCTTCACCTTTGGGTTCGCAGTTGCCGGTCTCGCATTCGCGGACACGCTGCAGACGCACGAGTACGCGGTGACGCCCGGCACGAGCTGGGAGACGACGCCCCGGCTCGGCCTCGACGGGCTCGGTGAGCTCGTCGTCTACACGAAGAGAGAGCGGCTGCCCGACAACTCCTTCGGCAAGGGCGACATCTGGTACCAGCGGCTAGCGGGCGGCGCGCCGTTCGGCGCGCCCGTGCAGGTCACGAGCGGCGCGCAGGACAACCAGCTCAACGACGTGAGCGGCGACTACATCGTCTACACCGAGTACGTCAGCACGACCTCGGTCTCCGGACGCATCATGGTGTACCAGATCTCGACCACGCTCCGGTGGCCGCTGGGGAGCGCGACCATCATCCTGGAGCCGCGCATCAGTGGCACCAAGGTGGTGTGGCGTGAGGGCGGTGCCAGCGCGACGCAGGTCATGCTGTTCGACCTGACCTGGCTGGGAACGAGCAAGACCGCCGAGGTCATCGGCGGCCCCACCCCGCCGACCTACAACGTCGAGATCGGCGACCGGTTCGTCGTCTGGTCGGAGCGAGGAACGACGTCCTATGAGGCCGCGGCCTACGACCTCACCGCGGGGGTTCCCGTCACCTTGACGGCCTCGCCGAACACTAATGAGACGGAGATCTCCACGAGCGGCCCCTGGGTGGTCTGGATGGCCCAGGACAAGGGCGTCGCGAGCACCCGCATCGTGGCCCGCAACATGGACACCGCCGAGGAGCGCGTCATCGCGGACAACGGCGCCGGGAACTACCACCCGACCATCGACGGTGACCTCATCGCCTACGAGTCGAACCTCACCGGCAACCTCGACATCTTCGTCTACCGGCTCTCCACCGGCGAGACCTTCCAGGTGACCACCGACCCGGCCGACCAGTACCTCGACGACGTGTTCGGCGCGTCGGTGGCCTACGTCGACACGCGCGGAGGCAACGAGGACATCTACGTCACGGACCTCGTCTTCGTCCCGCCGGACCCCTGCGCCGCGCTCGGCGGGGACGTCGACGGCGACACCGTGTGCACCGCCGTCGACAACTGTCCGATGGTTGCCAATCCGGACCAAGCCGACGCTGACGGCGACGGAGTGGGCGATGCCTGTGAGGCCGCTGGCTGCTATCCCGCTTTGCCGCCCCCGGATCTCAGCGTGACGGGCAAGGAAGATGTGACGGTCGACGGAGCGGAATTCAGCCGCTATCAGTTGGGGGTAGCCAACTGGTCGGCGTTCCCGGATGACTTGTTTGCGGCCGCGCCGGATCTTCCCGCCTGCGGCCTGAATACCAACGCTTCGCGCACCTGGGCGAATATCTACAGCCAGGAGAAAACGTATGTCTATGGATTCTGCTCGCTCAATTCCGCATCCTTGCTGAAAGATGCCCTGTGGTTTGCGGAGCCGAAGGGCGTGGCGCCCCCGGAGTATGTGTATCTCACCTTGAATGATCGCCGCTGCAATATAACCTACACCTCCAATCTTGCCTGGACCAATTTGATACCCGTGGCGAATGCCGGGCCCGACCAATCCGTGTACCCGGGCAACACGGTCACGCTGGATGGCAGCGGCAGCACGGACCCAGACGGCAATTATCCGCTCACCTACGCCTGGACCATCATCTCGAAACCGGTCGGCAGCGCGCCCACCCTGACCAATCCGACCGCGGTGAATCCGTCGTTCCCGGCCGATCTTCCCGGCATTTACATGGTCCGCCTGGTCGTGACCGATGCAAAGGGACTCGCCGGCAGTCCCGATGACGTGGTGGTGATAACGGTGCCGAACCAGCCTGACCTGACGATGACGTCAATATCGCCCAATGCTTCGATTGCTAACCAAGGGGGCACTCTGTCGGTGACCGACACGGTGAGCAACCAAGGGACATCGAGCGGAGTCTTTAGGATTGCCTATCATCTTTCCACCGATAATATCTATGGGAACGGGGACGATGTCGTGATCCCGACGATTCGTGTGGTGATATCGCTTGGAGCGGGGGCTTCCAATACCGCAACAACCAACCTTCCGATTCCATCAATTGTACCGGGCGGTACCTATAATCTTTGCGCCATGGCCGATTCGGTCAATCAGGTGGCTGAGACAAATGAGGCGAACAACGCCCTGTGCAGTACGGGTACGGTCACGCTGCCGAAGGCTGATTTGGTCATGACGGCCGTGTCGACTGCTACGACCGTGATCGCCCCGGACAAGATGCTATCCCTATCCAACAGCGTGAAGAACCAAGGCGGCTTCTCGGCCGGCAGCTTTAAGATCGGCTTTTACCTTTCCACGGACGGGGTGAGCCACGATGTGGCGATCACGGCCACGCGGACGTTGAGCTCCTTGGGAGCCGGCGCCACCAGTGCCGCCTCGACCACGTTAACAATACCTTCCACCACGGCATTAGGAACGTACTATGTCTGTGCGGAGGCCGATAGCGGACATACTTTACCCGAGGGGGATGAGGGGAACAACAGCCTGTGCACGGGTGGGACGATCCAGGTGACCCTTCCGGATCTGAGCATGACCGACGTGACGCCGAATTCGGGGACGGCGACTAAAGGTGGGACGCTGTCGGTAACGACCACGGTGAACAACTCGGGGGCTGCAAGCGGGGCGTTTCGGATCGGCTTTTACCTTTCGGTCAACGCCGACGGGAGTACCCAGGATGTGGCGATCACAACAACGCCGGTGGTGAGTTCGCTGGGGACGGGGGCTTCAAGTCCGGGTACCACCAGTCTGACAGTTCCCGGCACAACCCCGTCAGGAGATTACTACGTGTGCACGATCGCTGATTCGTTAAATCAGGTGGTCGAGACAGATGAGGGGAACAACACGCTCTGCTCCGGCTCCCAGATCACCGTGCCGTAGGGCGAGAGGAGGCCAGAGGGATCAAGGCACGAGTGGCTTCGGACTATCATTACGGTTACGCCGTGAAGGAGAAAAAATAGGCTTAAAAAGTTTCGATTGACTAAGCTTTGATCACCATCCTATAATCCTACCATATACGCGAGGGGCGCCCGGAAGGGCTGAGAGACCGCATCGGCGGCGACCCTTTGAACCTGCTCTGGATAATGCCAGCGAAGGGAAGCGAAATGGCTTGATTCCTTAGAACCGCACCCGATTCTGGTGCGGTTTTTTGTTTGTGTGAGACTATTAATCATAGAAAGGACGCGCCGGATATGAAAACCAACTTGAAGAAAGGCGGTGGAGACGCCGTCAATGCGATTCCCGGGAATGGAAACGGTTCGGATGAAATAAAACTGACCACTGCGCCCTTCCCGGTTTCGCGCAAAATTTATGTCGAGGGTTCACAGTCCGGCGTTCGCGTCCCGATGCGGGAAATCCGGCTGACACCGACACGCGCGTTTAGGGACGGTTCCGTCGAGGAAAATCCGCCCGCCGTCGTTTACGATACGTCCGGTCCTTATACCGACCCCGCTGCAACGATCGACATCCGGGCCGGTCTTCCGCCGCTTCGCCGCAACTGGATTGTGGGACGGGGAGACGTGGAAGCGCTGACCGAGGTTTCGTCCGAATACGGCCGGCGCCGCGCAGGCGATTCCAGGCTCGATTCCGTCCGCTTCCCGAACGTTCGAAAGCCGCTTCGCGCCCAGCCCGGAGAAAACGTCACCCAGATGCATTATGCACGAAAGGGGATCATCACTCCTGAGATGGAATTCATCGCGATCCGCGAGAATCAGGCGAGGGAGATGATGCGGGACGACTACCGGAGCCATGGAAAAGGCGTGGCTCTTCATCCGGGCCAGTCCTGGGGCGCTGCGATCCCTTCCGTCATCACCCCCGAGTTCGTGCGCGACGAGGTCGCGAGGGGAAGGGCGATCATCCCGGCCAACATCAATCATCCGGAGCTGGAGCCGATGATCATCGGCCGGAATTTCCTGGTCAAGATCAACGCCAACATCGGCAACTCGGCCGTCGCCTCGTCCATCGAGGAGGAGGTCGAGAAAATGATCTGGGCGACCCGATGGGGCTCCGACACGGTGATGGATCTTTCCACGGGGAAGAACATCCATGAGACTCGCGAATGGATCCTTCGCAACTCGCCCGTTCCGATCGGGACCGTGCCGATCTACCAGGCGCTGGAAAAGGTGGACGGGAAGGCGGAGGAGCTGACCTGGGAGATCTACCGCGACACCTTGATCGAGCAGGCCGAGCAGGGGGTGGACTATTTCACGATCCACGCCGGGGTGCTGCTCCGTTACGTTCCGCTTACGGCGAAACGGCTTACCGGAATCGTCTCGCGCGGCGGGTCCATACTGGCAAAATGGTGCCTGGCGCATCATCAGGAGAATTTCCTCTACACCCATTTTGAAGAGATCTGCGAGATCATGAAGGCCTACGACGTCTCGTTCAGCCTTGGCGACGGACTACGGCCCGGCTCGGTGGCCGATGCCAATGACGAAGCGCAATTCGGAGAGCTTGAAACCCTCGGCGAGCTGACAAAGATCGCCTGGAAGCACGAGGTCCAGACGATGATCGAAGGGCCGGGCCATGTCCCGATGCATCTGATCCAGGTCAACATGGAAAAGCAGATCAAGGAATGTCAGGAGGCGCCGTTCTACACATTGGGGCCGCTCACAACCGATATCGCCCCGGGCTACGACCACATCACCTCCGGGATCGGAGCGGCGATGATCGGGTGGTTCGGCTGCGCGATGCTCTGCTACGTGACGCCGAAGGAACATCTGGGTCTTCCGACGAAGGAGGACGTGAAGGAGGGCGTGATCACTTACAAGATCGCGGCCCACGCCGCCGACCTGGCGAAGGGCCATCCCGGCGCGCAGGCGCGCGACAACGCGCTGTCCAAGGCGCGCTTCGAGTTCCGCTGGGAGGACCAGTTCAACCTTTCGCTTGATCCGGAAACGGCCAAGGCCTATCATGATGCAACGCTCCCGGCCGAGGGCGCGAAGATCGCCCATTTCTGCTCGATGTGCGGCCCGCATTTTTGCTCGATGAAGATCACGGAAGATGTCCGGGAGTACGCCAAGGAAAAGGCGCTCGATGAGAAGTCCGCACTTGAGATCGGGATGAAGGAGAAGGCCGAAGAATTTAAGAAGACGGGAATGAAGATTTATCAATAACCTTATGTAGGGGCACAGCATGCCGCGCCCCTACGAAACCATGGGAATGACCATGAATAAAAATAAAATCACACCGCTGCGCGAGGCCGATATAACCCGAAGCATCGCGCAGGAGTTCTACAAACAGTTCGATCAACTCGTCGAGTCGGACGTCATCATCATCGGAGCCGGTCCTTCCGGTCTCGTCTGCGGACGGGAGCTGGCGATGACAGGACGCAAGGTCCTCATCGTCGAGCAGAACGCCCATCTGGGAGGCGGGTTCTGGTCCGGCGGCTATCTCATGTCCAAAGCCGCGATCGCGGCGCCGGCCCATGAGCTGCTGGTCAAGCTGGGCGTTCATTGCACCGAGGTGAAGCCCGGGATGCACATCGTCGAGGCGGGGCATGCCTGCGCCAAGCTGATCGGCGCGGCCTATGATGCCGGCGTGAAGGTTTTAAATCTCACGAAGGTCGTGGACCTGATCGTCCGCAAGGAAAACAAAGTCGAGGGCGTCGTCGTGAACTGGGCGCCGGTCGAGAGCATGGGCCATGACATCGTTCATGTGGATCCGATCGCGCTGGAATCGAGAATTGTCGTCGACGCAACCGGCCATGACGCCGTGGCCTTGCAGTATCTCAACAGACGGGGACTCTACAAGGCCGTTCCCGGAAACGGGGCGATGTGGGTCGAGAAATCCGAGCAGCTTGTCCTGGACAACACCGGCGAAGTTTATCCCGGCGTCTATGTCATCGGCCTCTCGGTCGCCGCGGTCTACGGAACGCCGCGCATGGGTCCCGCCTTCGGCGCGATGCTGATGTCCGGTGTGATCGGGGCGGGGTTGATTAATAAGAAATTGGGTAGGGCATAAATCTGTTTCATCCGCTGTCCGTTCCTTAGCGGTGTGATTCATCACGCCACAATCTTGGCGCATTGTATTTCGCCCGTTGCGTTGCCTTCCTTTGGTCCATTCCAGCGTTAAATGTTGACCCTAACCAAGCTCTGTGTTAAAAAGAAGCCGGGTTGACTAAAGATACGGCTGCAAGGGATTAAATAGGCACTGGCTGTTCGGGCGAAGGCATGAAAGAACATTTCTGGCTCAAGGTTATAATCTCGATCTGCGCGCTGGGCGTCATTTTGGCCCGGATGGTTTGGCCGAATCTCAAGGTGGACGTGATCACGCTCGGACTGATCATCGTTGCCATCCTTCCCTGGCTCTCCACGATTATCGAAAGCGCGAAATTCCCGGGCGGGTGGGAGGTCAAATTCCGGACGATCCAATCGGCCGGCCGGAAGGTGATCGAAAGTTCCAAGGCCGATGTTCAGGCGGCCCAGCCCCCGAGGCCGGCTTATTTGGAGATGGCCCGGAGCGATCCCAACCTGGCCCTGGCCGGCCTTCGCATCGAGATCGAAAAACGGCTGCGGTTTCTGGCCGAGAAGCATCGGATGGAGGTCGATGGTTCGTTGCTGCGACTCTTCCACACACTGCGTGAGCGGGGCGTGCTCAGCGAGGACTCGATCGACGGTCTTCAGGACCTGATCATGGCCGGAAACAGCGCGGTGCACGGCGCGAAGGTCGAGGAGGCCGTGGCCGACTGGGCGTTCGAATACGGTCCGCAGGTGTTGGCGGTGCTGGACAGCAAGCTCGGGGAATAGGCGGGGCGGGGACCGTTCCGTGGATCGAACACGCGGAAGGGGAGTTCGGATTCGATGAAGAAGGTTGAAAACGAAAACGACGGATGGATGCCGACCTATCGGGGCACCGTTTTTCCCTGGCATTGCGACCACATCGGGCACATGAACGTGATGTGGTTCGTGGGGAAGTTCGACGATGCGACGTGGCAGCTCTTCTCCAACGTCGGACTCACCCCGTCCTACTTTCGGAAGCAGAACCGGGGCATGGCCGGACTGGAGCAAAGAATATCGTATCAGCGGGAGCTGCGGGCGGGGGATGTCGTCTCGATCCGCTCCGCCGTCCTCGAGATGCGGGAGAAGGTGATCCGGTATGTTCACGAGATGCGGAACGACGAAACCGGGGAGCGGTCGGCCATGATGATCGTGACCTCGGTCCACATGGACACCGAAAAACGGAAGTCCTGCCCGTTTCCGGAGGAAGTTTTTGAGGCCGGCCGCGCCATGACCGTTCCGTTCGTTCCTGAGCATTGGGGATTTCGAGAAAAATAAACCTTCTGGCGATCCACGGAACGAATCTCCAATGACCAACGAAAATAAAAATTCAATGGGCAAACCGAGGGACAAGGAAGTTGCAACGCTCGGCGGCGGCTGTTTCTGGTGCCTTGAGGCGGTCTTTGCGGATCTCAAGGGGGTGGAGAAGGTGGAGTCCGGTTACTCCGGCGGGGCGGCGGCCGATCCGACCTACCGTCAGGTCTGTTCGGGGACCACCGGCCATGCCGAGGTGGTCCAGGTAACGTTCGATCCCAAGGTCATTTCGTTTAAAGAAATACTTGAGGTATTCTTCTCGATTCACGATCCTACGACCCCAAATCGCCAGGGGGCCGATGCGGGCACCCAATATCGTTCCGCCGTTTATTACCACACTCCGGAACAAAAAACGACGGCCGAGGGGGTGATTAAGGAACTTAATTCGTCGGAAATCTGGGGTGCGCCGATCGTGACCGAGCTCGAGCCAATTAGGACCTTCTATAAAGCCGAGGATTACCACCAGGATTACTACAAGAATAATCCAGAGCAGATGTATTGCCAAGTGGTGATCGCGCCCAAGGTCGCAAAATTTCGAAAACAGTTCATGGACCGTTTAAAAAAGCAGGGGCAGGTCTGAAACCTGCCCCTGCCTGTCAGAACCCGATCACCAATCCGAGTTCGGCGGAAAGGTTTTTATTCGAATGGCTGGAGGTAATTGTCTGAAGATCCTGGGTGTACTCCCAGAAAATTTTGAAGTTCCGTTCCACGTAGTGGGTAAGATTGACCGTCAACAGGTTCTGATCCAGGCTGTTGTTTCCTCCCGCATCGTACCAGTTATACAGTAATACCCCGACCCAGTCCCAACTGTAAAGATAGGTCGCTTCGGCGAATCCGCTATTGACCGTCACGGGCCTACCCGGGGTCGTGAAATCCGGATTGTCATCCCGGCCGAACAGCCACTGGGACCGGATGTCAACCTTGGGAATGACCTGGATGCGCAGGTCCGGTCCCTCACGATAGAAACGGTTGTCGATCTTTGTGGTCAGTTCCCGGTCCAACCCGTAGAAGGCATACCATCCGGTCGTGATTCCAGGCATAATCTCAACCCCGATCCGTCCGTAGGGATCTTTAAAGGCGTTATTGTCAAAAGTTTCCTGGGAGGTTTCCGGTCCGATGCCGTTTCCGTTTACGATTCCGGCTGTGAGATCGAACGGATTCCTTCCGAAGGTGAGCTGAGCCCCTCGGTGATACGTGAGACTGAATTCACTTTTGCTGACCTCGGTATCGTAAGCGACGATATCCTGATAGGTGAGCCGCTGTTCGCGGGGATAGACGACATCCACGACTTGGAATTGTCCCAACGTCAGGTCGAGATCCTGATTTGGGATCATGTTGTTAAAATAAAAGAAGGCGTCCTCGATTCCGGTGACTTCGCCTCCCTCATTAAATAAGAAATCAAAATAAAAGGTTACATCCTGTTTTAAATAGCCGGAAGCGAAAATTTTCGCCAGCAGAGGGACTTGGAAGTCCGTCCGGGTATCGGTATGACTGGTGTACTGAAGGGCGCTGTCGATCCGAAAACCGAGACTCAGATTTTTTTCCAGATACAGTTTGGGGTCGCCGTATCCTTCCAGGATGCTTTGAATATTCTGTCCCGGGAGTTGATAACCGTTCCGGGCAAAGGCCTCACCGAAGCTGTTCAGCTTGGGAAATGCCGAATGACACATTACGCAACTGAAACCGAATCGGCGGGCAAAACCGGGATTGGCCTGTGCGGGACGGAGGTCGGCCAGAAGAAGGAGGGTCAATACAGCGCCGAGGATGAGGAATCGATGGAAGAACAAACGACGCTCCGGATCAATACGAACCGCGCCTCCGAGACCGAATATATGGTCTATGCTTAATCGAGCATCCGGCCTATGCGAGCTGAAGCATCCGCTCGAGGGCCACTTTGGCCCAGCGGTGATCCGCATCCGGAACGATGATCTGATTGACGATCGAGCCCGCCTCAAGCCGATCCAGCGACCAGAGGAGATGCGGGGCATCGATCCGGAACATCGTCGAGCACATGCAGACCATCGGCGATAGAAAATGGACCTCTTTATCCGGGTTGTCGCGCTTGAGCCGGTTGACGAGATTCAGCTCGGTTCCGACGGCCCATCGGGACCCGGCCGGCGCGGCCGTCACGGTCCGGATGATGTGTTCCGTCGAGCCGACGAGGTCCGAACGGTCCACGACGTCCATCGAGCACTCGGGATGAACGATGATCTTGATCCCCGGATATTGTTTTCTGAAGAAGTCCACGTGTTGCGGCTGGAACATCTGGTGCACGCTGCAGAAACCCTGCCAGAGGAAGACCCGCGCCCTCCGAATGGCCTCGGGACTGTTGCCCCCGTTTGGGCGGGCCGGATCCCAGAGAATCATTTCATCCAACGGGATGCCCATTCGCTTGCAGGTATTTCGCCCCAGGTGCTGATCGGGAAAAAACAGGATCTTTTCGCGCCGCTCGAAGGCCCACCGGATGATCTTTTCGGCGTTGGTCGAAGTACAGACCAACCCACCCCGTTCGCCGCAGAAGGCCTTGAGGTCGGCCGCGGAGTTAATATACGTAATCGGGGTGATCGTGGTTTCCGGAATGTGAGCGGTAATCTCCTGCCAGGCGGTCTCGACCGAATCAATATCCGCCATATCGGCCATGGAGCAGCCGGCGGCAAGATCCGGGAGAATGACCTTCTGTTCGGGCCTTGTCAGGATATCGGCGGTCTCGGCCATGAATTTGACGCCGCAGAAAACAATATATTCACGATCCTTGCGTTGAGCGGCATACTGTGAAAGCCTCAAAGAATCCCCGGTGTAGTCGGCAAATTTGTATACTTCGTCCCGCTGATAGTTATGTCCAAGGATCAACAGGCGATCGGCTAAACGTGCCTTCACCTCCGAAATTCGTTCTTCGAGAATCTCCGGCGAAAGCCGATAGTACTCCTCGATGCCGGATTCCAAGGTTTTCAGTCCAAGCGCATTGTTCATTCGTATTTCCTTTTTTGATCGACTAGTTTCTTATTATAATAGGGTGCAATACGCTATTGCAAGGGGTTATCCGGGCTCGTATCCGGTGCTGCAGGAGGGGTATAAATTCATTGCGGCGGATTACATAAGAGAGGCGGCCACCGTAATCGGCCATCGGTAGGAGCCCGGGGTTGTTTCGGGGGCCAAAAATAACCGATACGTGATTTCGACCGTCTCTCCCGAAATTCCAGGAAAAGGCTGGGGGATTAATCCCGCGCCGGCTTGAACCGAAACGGTCCGGCCGTTGATTCTCACATCGGTTGCTTTGATGAATTGACCGTCGATATAAAAATTCAAAAAATATCCATTTTGACTATTGCTCGAGATATGGATTATCGTTCCTGCGTGTATATCAACATAACCTTTCGCAATATCCTGTTGGGTGACTAAAAGGTCTGTTTGCTGGCGTAAAGTGGTCTGTGAGAGTTTCGGAAGGACATTGGCCGAAACGAGCAAGGTCCCTTTATTCCCCGCCGCTGACTCTTGAATTCCGACCAGAAGAACCGTCGCCATCAAGATCGTTCCGGTTACCAGGATCTTTCTCATCTTCGTCACCTCCTGCCTCTATATAGAGCAAGAGGCATGCTAGAGGGGCATAATATAACATATTGATAATGCAGCTGTAAATATGGGACATCCGGGGGGATACACGAGGTGTGCGGATTTGGCACAATTTTAGGTCGAAACCGATGTGCGATCTTGGCTGGGGTGTGCGGAAACGGTGATTATCTAATACCGAATTTTTCGATTTTCCTGATGAGTGCGCGCCGGCTAATCCCTAATGCCTCCGAGGCTTTTGTTCTATTTCCGGCGAATTGAAGGAGCACGGTCCCGATATGCTTTTTTTCGACGTCCGCGAGAGACATCGGCAAGGGCACTTCCCCGCGCGGGGCGTTGGGGCGCTTCGGCAGATCTTCGCTGCGGATGAAGGTTTCGGTCGTTAACATCGCGGCCTGCTCCAGGATATTTTCGAGCTCTCTGACATTGCCCGGCCAGTCGTACGACATCAAGATACTTTGGGCCGGTCTTGAGATCCCGTAAACCTTCTTCCCGGTCCTATGTACGAATTTATCCAGAATGACCCGATAGAGCAGTGGAATGTCCTCCTTTCGATCGCGCAGAGGCGGGACCTTGATGACCAAGGGTGCAATCCTGAAAAATAGATCCTCCCGGAACCGTCCATTCATCACCTCCTGTTCAAGGTTTCGGTTTGTGGCCGCGATAATCCTGCATCGTGCGGTGATGATCCGATGACTGCCGACCCGCCTGAATTCACCATTCTGGAGAACCCTCAATAAATGGGGTTGAAACGAGTGCGGCAGTTCGCCAATCTCATCCAAAAATAAAGTTCCTTCACCAGCGGCCTCAAAGCTGATTTTGTCATTTCGTCTGCCCTCCTTTTGTTGCCCCCGGAGTAAAATCCCGGGTGGGTTGGTTGAATATTCTTTCCAAAAAAAAACCCATCTCTTGTCGAATGATAAGAGCATGGGCGAAAAAGGCCATCCTCACCACTTCGGCAGCTCGGCGATCCTGATCTCCCTCTATAGGGCCAGGATCCCTTGCTTTGCGGCCCATCCTCACGGATGGTGTGCTCTTATCGGTGGTGTTATTTAATTGTCGTGCGCTTAAATTAAACAATAGCAGAGATGGGCCGCTTGTCAAGTTTCAGACTTCGAGGGAAGTAAGGTACCCACAATCTTTAAATGATCCGATTCATCAAGGGATTATTTAACAATTTGCTTTAGGATCCTTGTTCCCGTTCAAGATTTATGATAGGATGCAAATTATGAAGGACTTCAAGGGAAGTTCCGTGTCGGACTCCGCCGCCGAGGCGGTCCAAGTCATCCTTCCTAATGACACTAATCCACTCGGGAACGTTCTTGGAGGAAGGGTGATGCACTGGATTGATATGATCGCGGCCGTGGTGGCTGTCCGACACAGCAAACGGCCGGTGGTAACGGCCTCGATGGAAAGGCTCGAATTCCACTCCCCCATACGTCTTGGACAGATCGCCATCCTGAAGGCGGCCTTGAATTATGTGGGTCACACCTCGATGGAAGTGGGGGTCGAAGTGTATGCCGAGGATCCCATCACTGGAAAACGACATCACACCAGCAGTGCGCTCCTGACCTACGTCGCCTTGGATGATTTGGGGAAGCCGACGCCGGTCCCACCGTTGTATACCGAGACGCCGGATGAAAAACGGCGATACATGGATGCGGAAAAACGTTATCGGGACCGGAAGCAGGGGCAAACCGGAAGTTCGAGGTAAAAATGGGGAAGCGGTATAGTCTTGAACAAGGAAATTTTGACGACCACATCATGAACCTAATTCAGATGTGCGGGGGATCCCCCCATGCCGATCTGATCAAAGAGATTATCGTGACGGCCTTGAAGTTGGTGGAAGATCCGGCCGCCCGCGTGGACGTCAAGATCCTTAACGCCGCATTAAGAGAGTTGCGGTTTGCCTTTAAACTCTTCTCCGGCTACCGCCATATCCGCAAGGTCACCGTATTCGGTTCGGCTCGTACGGCCGAGACGGACCCGGGTTACCATCAGGCCGCCAGTTTTGCCAAAAAAATCGTTCGCCACGGTTACATGGTCATTACCGGCGCGGGGGACGGGATTATGAAAGGGGCGCAAGAAGGGGCCGGCCGGAAGATGAGTTTTGGCGTTAATATTCAACTGCCGTTCGAGCAATCGCCCAACGTCTATATCGAGAACGATCCGAAACTGGTCACCTTTAAATATTTCTTCACTCGAAAGCTGATTTTTGTCAAGGAAACGGACGCCATTGCCCTCTTCCCGGGCGGATTTGGAACCCTGGACGAGATGTTCGAATCGTTGACCTTGGTCCAGACGGGAAAAACCGACATCATGCCGATGGTGTTGATCGATGAACCGGGAGGAACCTACTGGCAGGAATGGCGCCGAACCCTTGAAAAAAATCTCTTGAAACGGGGATTGATCGCATCCGAAGACATGCATTTCTTCAAGATCACGGACAATGTGGACGCCGCCGTAAAGGAGGTTACCGGATTTTATCATAATTACCATTCCTCACGGTACCTCGGCGATCGATTCATCATCCGTCTACAGCGGCCTGTTTCCGACGGCCTGTTGGACAAGCTCAATGACGGTTTTAATGACATCCTGGCTCAGGGACGGATCGAACGGGGCTCGGCATTTCCCGAGGAGTCCGATGAACCGGACCTGATTCCATTGCCGCGACTTACGATGCGATTCAATCGGAAAAATTTCGGCCGGCTCCGGCAATTGATCGATATGTTGAATTCGGAATAGAGATTCCTTGCGAACGAGAGGGGGGGGGCATCCGGCTTGGCCGATGGAACCGAGGAACGGGCTTGGTCGGTCCGAGCGCGGGGCGTTGACGGGCATCGGGGGAACGAGGGCCTCTAAGAACAAAGAGTCCGCCATCATGATGCAAAAGGGTATCGAATGATCGTAGTTGCCAACCGGATGCGGGTCGTCAAAGGCCGTGAACATGAATTTGAAAGACAGTTCCTCGGGAGACCCAAGCTGGCCGATATGATGCCGGGTTTTATTCGGAATGAATTTCTAAAGCCCCTCAACAACGACTATTACATTGTGTTGAGTTATTGGGAAAGCCGCGAAGACTACGAAGCCTGGTTGAAGAGCGAAGGCCATCAGAAAAGTCAGGCGCGCAAGACCAATCGCGATCTTCTGGCCGGACCGATTCAGCTCGATCTTCATGAAGTGATCGGGATATCGGAACGCGTGCGGGAGATGTGAGCCGGATGAAGAAAACATCCGATATAGACGGGCCGGCCCTGTTTCTGCATCAGGTGGAACTCGGTCCGATGCAGAATTTTGTTTACTTGATCGGCTGTGAGAAAACCCGCGAAGCGGCGGTGGTGGATCCGGCGTGGGATGTGCAGGCCATCCTCACGATCGCGAAGAATCATCGGTTCCAGATCAAGACGATCCTTCTGACCCATACTCATTTTGACCATATCAACGGCGTGGAAGAGCTTCTAAAGCAGACGGATGCCCGCGTCTTCGTCCATAAGAAAGAGGCGGCGGCGCTTCGGTATGGCGGGGGCAATATCAAGAAAATCGAGAGCGGGGATGCGGTCAAGGTGGGCGATTTGAACGTCACGTTCATCCATACTCCCGGTCACACCCCGGGTTCACAGTGTTTCTATGTGGAGGGGCGATTGATCACCGGGGATACGCTCTTCATCAACGGCTGCGGACGATGCGATCTGCCGGGAGGAAGCCCGGAAGAGATGTTTCAAAGCCTGACGGGTACCCTTAAACGGTTGGAGGACCACATC
>Ga0335084_10002315_pt1 | contig 18323 bp, 15 predicted proteins | sample Lox_Sample_44_FD_206721 | JGI IMG/M metagenome (GOLD analysis project Ga0335084, IMG submission 206721) | Soil microbial communities from Loxahatchee National Wildlife Refuge, Florida, United States - Lox_Sample_4.4 | ecosystem: Environmental > Terrestrial > Soil > Wetlands | place: USA...
GGCCTACGTCGACGCGCGCGACTCGGCGCGGCGGCTCGCGCGCGACGAGGCGTTGCTGCCGGCGCTGGCCGCGCAGCGACTCGACGCGCTGATCGTGGCGAGCGGGCCGCCGGCGTGGCTGACCGATCTCTTGCTCGGCGATCATCACATCGGCGGCGGCGCCGGCATCGCCGCGGTCGCCGGCACGCCGAGCATCAACGTGCCGATCGGCGAATGGCGCGGTCTGCCGCTCGGCATGGCGTTGCTCGGCCCCGCGTACAGCGAAGGATTGTTGCTCGGTCTCGCGTACGCCTTCGAACAGGCGACGCACGCGCGTCGCCCGCCGCGATTCATTCCGAGCCTCGCCGTCGACCCATCATTGCCGAGTCCACTCGATGCGCACCGATGACCTTCGGATCAACCGGGTTCGCCCGTTGCTCGCACCGGCGATCCTTTCGGAGGACATTCCGTTGACGGACGCCGCATCGACCGTCGTCGCGAACGGCCGGCGCACGCTGGAGGCCATCCTCGACGGCCGCGACACCCGCCTCGCGCTGATCGTCGGGCCGTGCTCGATCCACGACCCCGACGCGGCACTCGAGTATGCACAGCGCCTGAAAGCGCTCGCCGATGTGGTCGCCGATCAATTGTTCGTCGTCATGCGCGTTTATTTCGAGAAGCCGCGCACGACGGTCGGCTGGAAAGGACTCATCAACGATCCTGATCTCGACGGCTCGTACCACATCAACAAAGGCCTACGTCTAGCGCGACAACTGCTGGCCGACGTCGCAGCAATCGGCCTACCTGCGGGCACGGAATTCCTGGATACGACGTTCGGTCAGTTCTACGCTGACCTGATCAGCTGGGGGGCGATCGGCGCGCGCACCGCCGAGAGTCAGATCCATCGCGAGCTCGCCTCCGGCTTGTCGATGCCCGTCGGCATCAAGAATCGCACCGACGGCAACGTCCAGGTCGCGGTCGACGCGTTGCTCGCCGCGTCGAAGAGCCACCTATTTCCGTCGCTGACGAAGGAAGGCGCGCCCGCCATTCTCGAGACGACCGGTAATCCCTACTGCCACGTCGTGCTGCGCGGCGGCTCGGAGAGCGGTCCGAACTACGGAGCTGCGGCGGTTGCCGCGACACGCGCGCTGCTCGCAAACGCCGGACTTCCGGAACGCGTGATGATCGATGCGAGTCACGGCAACAGCGAGAAGGATCCGCTCAGGCAAGCCGACGTTGTCGACGCCGTGCTTCGCCAAAAGCTCGCCGGCGATCGAACGATCCGTGCGTTGATGCTCGAGAGCAACCTGCTCGGGGGCCGCCAGGACCTCGCCGCGCGGCCGCTGAAGCGCGGTATGAGCATTACCGACGCCTGTCTCTCCTTCGAACGAACGGATACGCTGATCCGCGACCTGGCGAACTGCCTGGCACGACGCTAGAGTCCGTCGTGGGGGGACCGCACAGGACCGCATCATGTTGACTCGCATCGACCGCGTTCTGATGACCGCGCACGACGCCGCGGCCGTGGCGAGTCGTTGGGTCGAACTGCTCGACGCACAGAAGCTTCGCGAAGATTCGGTCACCGTGCTCGGTGCAAAGCGGATCGTGCTCGGCATCGGCGACGCCGAACTCGAGATCCTCGAACCGACCGGCGCCGGTCCGGTCGCGCGTCACGTCGCCGCGGGCGGCGGCGCGTTCGCTGCGGGCGTCGCAACGCGCAACATCCACCGCATGCGGCGTCGCTTCGCCGAGGCCGGCATCGTACCGACGCAATTCGGCCAACAGTTCTTCGTCGATGGGGGGCGCATCGGCGTGCCGGGCCTCAACGTCGTCGTCAGTCCGCACGTGGAGCGTCCTCGCTACGGTCTGCTGACGAATCTATACGAAGTGACGCACTTGACCGGCGATCCGAGCACGGCGGCCGCCGCGATCGCGCGCATCTTCGACCTAAAGTCGCGTAACTTCGTGCCGATCCATTCAGCCGCGTTCGGCTACGACGGCGTGCTGACGCTGTTCGATCCGGATGCCCTGCATCGCATCGAAACGATCAATCCCTTCGATCGTACGAAGACGATGGGGCGCTATTTCGACCGGTATGGACCACGGCTGTACATGTGCTATGGAGAGACCGACCGCTTGCCGGAACTGCGCGACCGCGTGAAGAAGTTGGCACCGAGCGACTGGACGGGCAGCGACAGCGATCACAACGGGCTCTTCGTGCATCCCCGCGCGCTCGGCGGCGTGATGCTCGGCGTCAGCCGCGATACGTACGCTTGGACGTGGTCCGGCCGACCGGATCGAGTGAAGTCCCTCTAGGCGAAGCATTGGCGAATCACGCGCGCGGCGGCCCATTGCGCGCCGCGAAATCCTCCGACGTATTGACGCGCGGATACGGCTCGGCCGGCACCGCAACGTTCAAGAAGCGGCACAACGGTTCCCAGCCCTCACTCGCCTCGAACACGAGCAACCGCGACTTCGGGATCGTCGCCTGCACGCGCGCGACGTGGGCGCGGTAGACGGCGATCGCGTGTGCGCGGTCCTCGGCGCGCCCGTCGAACACGTACTGCCAAACGATCTCGTTCGCCCACTCGCCATGCGCCGCAGGTTCGGATCGTCCGCGTGACGCATCCCGTTCGACGCCAGGTAGATCGTGCTCATCACGCTCTTGTGCCAAGCGTCCGGATCGCGGACGGTCAAAATGACTTTCGCGTCCGGATATAGCTTCGCGTGCGTCTCCCACAGGTTGCACGACGGCCAATCGACGGTCGCACGATAGCCGTCGTACAGTTTTTCCCAATCGACAGGTTCTCCGCGGTGCGCTGCGGCCCACATCGGCACGTGTTCCGGATGACCGAATACTTCGGTCATGTGATAGCACTTCGAGAAGCCGAGCTTCTCGAGCGCGAATTTCAACGACAGCGTGCCGGTTCTGCCGAACCCGGCTCCGATCACCTCCAACGGCATCTCAATCCCCCTTGTTGCGTCGTCGGGCCCAATCGCGCGCCTCGGCGCTCGAGACCCAATCGATCGCGTTCTTCACGAGCGTTCGATAGTGCGGATTGTCGTACGCTTGCGGGTCGTCGCCGCATTGCAGATAAACGATCGGACTGTTGCGGTGGTGTTTTACCCAACCGATAAAGTCGCTGCCGCGCGGGTGCGACCAGCCTTCGTTCGAAAACATCTTCCCTTCGCGCACGACCTTGGCCGCGGAATAGAAGTTGGCTTGCTCGAACGTGTGGCTGCTGCGCAGCAACGGCACGACGTCGGCTTCGAACACTTCGTACAGATACAGTTCATCGGTGATCGTAAACGTCGGCGGGACGCCGCGCGTCACCGGATGATCGGCGACGACGTGCACGTCGTGCGTCACGTTGTGGCGGTAGCCCGAGTCTTGCCGCTTCGTCCCGCGCAATTCCGAGGGCAAATATAGGAAGCGCCCCCCGACGATCTCGGCGTATTCTTCCCACGCGGGCCACGCGGCGATCGCGTGGTGCAGGAACACCAAGCCGAATCCCTGTTCCAACAGTTCTTCGATGTGGCGTTCGAAACCGGCGGGCGGCTCGAGAAAATCCGGTGGCCCGCCTTGCCGAATCCTGATGCCCGGCATGTCGTAGAGCACGAACGCGTCGTACGGCGCGGCGAGCTTCGGATCGAAGAATGCCTGCGCAGCCGGCTGCTCCACGTGCGTCCAGCGCACACCCGCGAGCGAATCGAAAAGCTGGAAGAACGCATCACGCTTAAACGGATGTCCCTTCGTGATCAGAAGGATTTCTTTGTCGCGCACGTTATCCCCTACAATCCTCGATCAGTCGCCGGAGCCATCATGTCGCGCGCATCGTCGGATCCGAACTCCAACAAAACCTGGCAGCAGACCAAGAGCGAAAACACCCGCAACACGATTCTCGACGCGGCGATTCGGTGCTTCTACCGATTCGGGTACAACAATACCACCACCGAGAAGATCGCCAACGAGGCGGGCGTGTCTCGCGGCGCGATGCTGCACCACTTTCCGTCGCGCGCCGATCTGATCAAGGCGGCGGTACGGCATCTGAACGAGAAGCGTTTGGAACTCTTCCGCCGTGAAGAGAACACGGTTCAGAGCGATGCGACGCATACCCGCATCGACGAAGGCATCGATACCTACTGGGCGCAGCTGAATACGCCGTACTTCGTCGTCTTCCACGAACTGCAGATCGCCGCGCGCACCGACCCCGAACTCTATGCGGTGCTGATCCCGGCGATCGAGGAGCTCGACCGCGCGTGGGCCGTGACGGTGCGCGAGGTCTTCCCCGATCTCGCCGTTTCGCCGGAGATCATCCGCGCGAACTGGCTGACGTTGCTGTTGCTCGAAGGCATGGCGGCGAACCTGCACACGCGCAAGCTCACGACGGTCGCCGACGATCTGCTTGCGTGGTTGAAGACGGAGCTGCGTCGTTCGTTCAGCGACGTGCTGACGTCGCTCGATCGCGAGTCGGCGAAGAAGGTGCCGGTCCGCAGGCCGAAGGCGCACGCCGACGAACCCGCCGAGTCGGCCCGACCGCGCGCCAAAGCCAAGCGAAGCCGCAAAGCGTAGGCGCGCGTTCCCGACCGGCGTCCCTTCCAAACGACGGAACTACGCCGCGTGCGCTCGCGTCATCCGGCCGGCTTCGGCGCCACGGTCACGGTGATCTTCTTCGATACCAGCGGCGGGTCCTGCGGAATGTGCAGGTAGTTCGCGAACACGAGCTGCAACGTGTGCTTGCCGGGCGGCAGCGTCAGCTGCGTCTCCGTTTGGCCTTTGCCGAAATGCAAGAAATGATCGTTCGCCGGCAACGGCGCGCGCATGTCCGGCATCTGGTCGACGTCGACGAGCAGGTGGTGATGGCCGCTGTTCGGCGTGTCGTCGCCGGCCGGTGCGATCGTCATGCCCTTCAGCCCGAACTTGACCGTGAACGGCGACGTCACGGTGGCGCCGTCGGCCGGCTCGATGATGAAGACGCTCGCGCCGGGCGGCGACGGTTCGACGTTCGGTGGCTCCGGCTTCGCGGTCGGCGCCGCGGCAAACGCGGACGCGGCGACGATCGCCGCGCCCGCAACGAACCCAAGCACAGATTTCTGCATCGCTCGATCTCCCATTCTCGAAGCTACAGACGATATACACGCGCTGCGGTGTCGTGGAACAGCGCTGCCTTCTCGTTGTTGGACGCCCGGACGGCGATCTTCTTGAACGCATTCCACAGCGTGCGATAAGAGCAGCTCGCCTTGTCGACCGGAAAATTGCTCTCGAACATGCAGCGTTGCGGTCCGAAGCAGTCGATCGCGTGGCGATAGTAGTCGCCGCCGGCCGCGACCAACTCGTCCGACGTCGCCGGTCGCTCGCGCTTGTGGAAGCCGAAGCCGTTGATCGGCATCGCGAGGCCGCCGAGCTTGGCGACGACGTTCTGACACTTCGAGAGTTCGCCGATCGAGCGTTTCCACTGCGCGAAAACCTCCGCGCGCTTGCCCTCGTAGGGACCGATGCCGAGCGGACCGCCGAAGTGGTCGAGGATGATCGTCGTATCGGGAAACGCGCGCGCGAGGTCGGTCAATTCCGGAATTTGCGGATGGTACAACCACGCATCGAAGCTCAAGCCGCGTTTGCCGAGTTCGCGAAAGCCGGCGCGGAACGTCTTGTCGAGCAACATCCCCTGCGTCGGGTTCGTGTGCGATTTGCGCACTTCGTTCGACGCGTCCCACCCGGCCGCATGGCGAATGCCCTTGAAGCGTCTGCCGACCGCCATGTGTGCATCGAGCACGTCGCCGACTTTGGCGCCGAGGTTCAGGTCGGCGAGGCTGACGATGCCCTTGCAGGCGCGCATCGCGCCGTAGCCGCCGCTCGCGCTCATCGCCGCGATGCCGTTGACGAATTCCGTCTCACCGACGCATTTGAGGGGCTCGGGCCCGTCCGCGCGATACATCGATGCGCACTCGACGAACACCGTCGACACGACGTTGTGACCGGAGCCGGTGTCGAGCAGCAACTCGTCGAGCAGGTAGCGGCTGTTCGGGTGATCCCACAAGTGATGGTGCGGGTCGCAAATCGGCAGATCTGGTTCGAGCACCGGCTCGTTCACCTGCGCGAGCCACGTCGCCTGGTCCACGTTCACCCCCCTTCGGATTCGTCAGTAGCGTTCGATCACGTGCTTCGCGAAGTCGGCATAGTTCTCGCGCGCGCAGGCCATCGGCGGCAACAGGGTCACTTCGTTCAGACCGCCGCGCTCCTGCTCCCGCAGCATCGCGATGATCTCGTCCGGCTCGCCGACGAGTCCGCCCGATGCACGGATCATCGCCGGCGTGATGAACTTGCGTTCCTCCGGCATCAGATACGTGCAGTGGCCGTCGTGCACGCGCAGATGCCGCTGCTGCTCCGGCATTTGCTTCACGTGCGCGAGATATCGGTCCCACACGTCGCGCACGTCGGGCCGGATGAAGGCATCCGAACCGCTCTCGCGATACAGCTCCCACCAGAAGTGCAGGCTCGCCGACACCATCGAACCGACTTGGTCGATGACGCGGTCGGACGTCAGCTTCTCGCCGGGCCTCAACACACAGCTGAACGTCAATGCCGCGGTATGGAACGCGTCGCGATCGAACGTGCGACCGGCGGCCTCGGCCCCGGTGCGCACCTTCTTCAGGTTGTTGGCGAACACCGCGTTCGGTTCGCCGCCGGCGGAGATGCGGCCGTCCCCGTATCGCCCCGCCGCCGCGAGCGCCAGCGGCCCGTTCGCCGCCACGTAGATCGGCACCGGCTGTTCGACGTTGAAGAATCCCATGCCGCGGTGCAGGAAGCGGATCGGCTTCGTCACGCCGTTCAACGTGTAGTCGACCTCCTCGCCGTGCAGCAGCGCGCGCACGACCCGCAGGTATTCGGCAAACACCTTCGGCTTCACCGCGTCCATGCCCATCACGCGCATCGCCGTGTGGCCGGTACCGATACCGAGGAACACGCGTCCAGGGGCGATCTGATTGATCGTCGCGATCGAATGCGCGGTGACCGGCGCGATGCGCGTGCCGACGATCGCGACCCCAGTGCCGATCTTCATTCGCTTCGTGTGCGCAGCGACGAGCGCGAGGACCGCGTAGCAGTCGGACCAGATCATCTGCGAATCCGGCACCCAACCGTGGTCGTAGCCCATCTCTTCCGCGTCGACGAGCAGGCGCCAGTCGTCGATGCGCGTCGCGATCATCGCGCCGAATTTCATTCCCCGTCCCCTATGCCGCGACGTTCAGTACTGCACGACCGAGCGAATCGACTTGCCCTCGTGCATCAGATCGAACGCGTGGTTGATGTCCTTGAGCGGCATCGTGTGCGTGATCAGGTCGTCGATGTTGATTTTGCCCGTCATGTACCAGTCGACGATCTTCGGCACGTCGGTGCGCCCCTTCGCACCGCCGAACGCCGTCCCGCGCCATACTCGGCCCGTCACCAATTGGAACGGCCGCGTACTGATTTCCTTACCGCTGCCGGCGACGCCGATGATGATGCTCTCGCCCCAGCCCTTGTGGCAGCACTCGAGCGCTTGGCGCATCACGTCGACGTTGCCGATGCACTCGAACGAGTAGTCGACGCCGCCGCCGGTCATCGAGACGATTTCGGCGACGAGATTGTCGACTTCTTTCGGATTGACGAAGTCGGTCATGCCGAACTTTTCGGCGAGCGGTTTCTTCGCCGGATTCGTGTCGATGCCGATGATGCGATTCGCGCCGACCATCCGCGCGCCTTGAATCACGTTGAGGCCGATGCCGCCCAAGCCGAACACCGCCACGTTCGCGCCCGGCTCGACCTTTGCGGTGTTGATCACCGCGCCGATGCCGGTCGTCACGCCGCAGCCGATGTAGCAGACCTTGTCGAACGGCGCGTCCTCGCGAATCTTTGCGACGGCGATCTCGGGCAGCACGGTGAAGTTCGCGAACGTCGACGTGCCCATGTAGTGGTGTAGCGGCTTGCCCTTGAACGAGAAGCGGCTGGTGCCGTCCGGCATCACGCCCTTGCCCTGCGTTTCGCGGATCGCTTGGCACAGGTTCGTCTTGCCGGACGTGCAGAATTTGCACTGCCGACATTCGGGCGTGTACAGCGGAATCACGTGGTCGCCTTTCTTCACCGACGCCACGTTCGGACCGACATCGACGACAACGCCCGCCCCTTCGTGACCCATGATCGCCGGAAACAACCCTTCCGGATCGTCGCCCGATAGCGTGTACGCGTCGGTGTGGCAAATGCCGGTCGCCTTGATCTCGACCATCACTTCGCCCACTTTCGGTCCCGCCAACTGCACCGTTTCGATCGACAGCGGCTGCCCCGCCGCGAACGCGACGGCTGCGCGAACGTCCATAGATGCCTCCTCGCTGAAATGCGCGCCGACGAGAATCTGCGCGTCAACTTCGCGCGAGGCTAACGCGGCGTCGCTAGAATGCAACCATCGCCGCGATCCACGGACCACGATGAAGCTCGCGCTCTACGTCCCGCACTGGCGTAGCTACTTCCCGATCGTCCAAGCCCTGAGCAGGTACACGCGGCGCGACTTCTCGCACGACCTGTTCGCCGGCTTCGTGCTGTCGGTGATCGCGGTACCGCAAGGCATCGCGTATGCGTTTCTCGCTGGCTTGCCGCCGTCGGCGGGTCTCTACGCCAGCGTCCTGCCGACGGTCACGTATGCGGTGTTCGGTTCGTCGCGGATGCTCGCGGTCGGCCCGGTCGCGGTGATCGCGATCATGGTGGCGGAAGCCGTGCGCAGTCACGCGCCGGCGTTCTCCGACGCCTATCTCGGCGTCACCGCGATCGTCTGCGTCGAAGCGGGGCTCGCGCTGTGGTTCCTGCGCGTCACGCAACTCGGCGGCATCGTGGACTTGTTGAGCCACCCGGTGATCTCCGGCTTCATCAACGCCGCGGCGATCATGATCATCCTGTCGCAGTTGACCGCGCTGACCGGCATTGCGGCGGTCGACGGCAATTCGTTCGTGCAGGCACGCCATCTGATCGCACACGTCGGGCAGACGAATTGGCCGACGCTCGCGATCGGTATCGCGAGCTTCGCGCTGCTGTGGATCGTACAGCGCTACGGCTACGTCGCCGCGCTGCCGTTCCAACGGCGGGTCGGCCGGCGCCATCAGTTGACGCGCGTCGGGCCGATGGTGGTTGCAGTCGTATCGGTCGGCGTCGTCGTCGCGTTCGGGCTCGACGCCCGGTACGGCATCGCGACGATCGGTGCGATTCCGGCCGGCCTGCCGACCGCGACGTTCCCCCCGCTCGATCCGACGCTGTGGATCGACGTGATGCCGGCGGCCGCGATGATCGCACTCGTGACGTACGTGCAGAGCTATTCGATCGCGACGCAACTCGCGAGCAAGAAGCGCCATCGCGTCGACGCCGACCAGGAGTTGGTCGCGCTCGGCGCCGCGAACGTCGCCGCGGCGTTCACTGGCGGCATGCCGGTCGCCGGTTCGTTGTCGCGATCGAGCGGCGGCGGTCGCACGCCGCTGACGGGTGCGTTCGGTGCGCTGTTCGTCGTCGTCGCATTGCTTTGGCTGACGCCGTTCTTCGGCGCGCTCCCGCACGCGGCGATCGCCGCAATCGTCATCATGGCCGCGATCGACTTCATCGACTTCTCGCCGATCTATCGCTATTGGCGGTTCTATCGGCACGACAGCATCACGCACGTGGTCGCGCTGCTCGGCGTTCTGATGTTCGGCGTCGAACGCGGCCTGCTGATCGGCATCGTCATCGCGATCGCACTGTTCGTGCGCCGCTCGAGCCGGCCGCACATCGCCATCGTCGGCCGCATCGGCGATTCGGCGCATTTTCGCAGCCAACTGCGCTACCAAGTCGCGACGCATCCGCACGTGCTGGCCGTGCGGATCGACGAGAATCTCTACTTCGCGAACGCCAACATCGTCGAGAATCGGCTGCTGCGGCTGGTCGCCCGCGACACGAGCATCCGACATCTGTTGATCGTCTGCAGCGCGATCAACTTCATCGACACCAGCGGCCTCGAGATGCTCGAACGGATCGATCGCGAACTCGGCCGGCAAGACGTGCGGCTCCATTTGTCCGACGTCAAAGGGCCGGTGATGGATCAATTGAACGCGGCGAACTTCCCGAACAGACTCTCCGGCAGGATCTTCTTCACCACCGACGCGGCCATGCGCGACCTCGCGCCGGTCGCCTGACCGACCGCGCTTGTACCGCCCCGTGCGCTCTGCTATCTAACCCCTTCGCGCCATGCGGCAGACGGGGGAACGATGACGTATCCGGGACACTGGGCCAAGGTGACGCCGAGCAAGCCTGCGCTGATCAATGCGGCGACCGGCGCGACCGTGACGTACGCGCAACTGAACGACACGTCGAACCGCCTCGCCCAATTGATGTGGGACAAAGGCCTCCGCCGCGGCGACCACATCGCGATCTTCATGGAGAACCACGCGCGCTTCTTCGACGTGATTTGGGCCGCGCTGCGCTCAGGGTTGTATCTGACGACGGTCAACCGCTACCTGACCACCGACGAAGCCGCGTACATCCTCGACAACAGCGAAGCGCAGGTGCTCGTCGCGTCGCGGCACCTCGCCGAAGTGGCGTCGGGATTGCCGGCCGCGAAATCGCAATGCAGGACGTGGCTGATGGTGGACGGTGCGATCGACGGCTACGAAGACTTCGACGCAGCCATCGCGAAATATCCCGCGGCACCGTTGGTGGACGAACCGGCCGGTGCGTTCATGTTGTACAGCTCCGGCACGACCGGACGGCCGAAGGGCATCTTGCGGCCGCTGCCGCCGCACAAGATCCACGACGACGCCGGCGCCGTCGGCGCGCTGCAAAAGATGCTGTGGGGCTTCGGTCCGGACACGGTGTACCTCTCGCCCGCACCGCTGTATCACTCGGCACCACTCGGCTTCACCACCGGCACGCAAGCGCTCGGCGGCACGGTGGTGATGATGCCAAAGTTCGATCCGGTGCTCGCATTGCAAGCGATCCAGGATCATCGCGTGACGCACAGTCAGTGGGTGCCGACGATGTTCTCGCGGATGCTGAAGCTCGAGCCGCCCGAGCGCGAAGGCTACGACCTCTCGTCGCACAAGGTCGCGATCCATGCGGCGGCACCGTGCCCGAAGCAGGTGAAGCAGCAGATGTTCGATTGGTGGGGGCCGATCCTGTACGAGTACTACGGCGGCACCGAATTCAACGGCCTCACGCACGTGACGCCGCAGGATTGGCTGAAGCACCCCGGCACGGTCGGCCGCGCCGTGTTCGGCACGTTGCACGTGTGCGACGAGCGCGGCGACGAAGCGCCGAACGGCGAGAGCGGGCTCGTGTATTTCGAACAACCGCAGATGCCGTTCGAGTATTTCCACGACGGCGAAAAGACGAAGAGCGCGCAACACCCGAAACATCCGGGCTGGAGCGCGCTCGGCGACGTCGGCTATCTCGACGACGAGGGGTATCTGTTCCTGACCGACCGCGCGACGTTCATGATCATCTCCGGCGGCGTCAACATCTACCCGCAGGAGATCGAAGACGCAATGGTGATGCACCCGAAGGTCGCCGACGTCGCGGTCGTCGGCGTGCCGAACGAGGATCTCGGCGAAGAAGTGAAGGCCGTCGTGCAGCCGGCGCCCGGCGTGCAACCGAACGCTGCGCTCGCCGCGGAACTGCTCGCCTACGCACGCGAGCACATCGCGCACTACAAGTGTCCGCGCAGCATCGACTTCGAGGCCGAACTGCCGCGGCTGCCGACGGGAAAGTTGTACAAGCGCATCTTGAAGGACCGCTATTGGGGCAAGCACGACTCGCGGATCGTCTGACGATCGCACCGAGTCGCATCGTTTTCGGAACCTCACGGAGTGCAATTCACATGAACAAGATCGACGGGCTACACCACATCGCGATCTGCACAGCCGACATGAAGGCGCAGATCGAATACTTCACCGACGTGCTCGGCATGGAACTCGTGGCGCTCTATTGGATGCACGGCGTGCCGAATACGTGGCACGGCTTTCTGCGCCTGAACGACGAAAGCTCGGTCGCGTTCGTCTGCAATCCGGTCATCGAGAAAATTCCGGTCGAATTCGGCAAGACGCACGCCGGCAATCCGGGTGCGAACGTCTCGCGCGGCGTGATGCAGCACTTGGCGCTGCGCGTGAGGAACGACGAAGAGCTGTACGCGATGCGCGACCGGATTCGGTCGAAGGGCATTCCGGTGCTCGGTCCGCTCGATCACGGCTTCTGCAAGTCGATCTACTTCGCCGGTCCCGAGCACCTGTCGCTCGAGTTGTCGACGTCGAAAGAACCGATCGACGCGCGCGCGTGGATCGATCCCGAAGTCGTCGAACTCGCGGGCATCACGCCGCTCGAGCTCGCGCGCTACAAGAAGTCGAGCGATTACAAGGATCAGGGCGGCAACGTGAAGCAGCCCGGCGTCGATGCGCCGGGGCCGCACATGACGAACTATCCACCGGGCGCGTACGAACGGATGATCACGACGCCGGACGAGGTGATTCTCGCCAACAGCGAGAATCAGCCGCCGGTAAAGGTGGCTTAGAGGACGTTGAATCCCTCTTTCACCGCGGATTCCTTCAGGCGTCCATCGAACGTCACGACATCGAGGCTCGCTGGATCGCCTTCGGCCGCCGTCAGAGCTGCTGCCAACTGCAAGGCATCTGCAGCACGCAGGCGATGAACGCGAAGCGCACGCTCTGCTCGGGTCCGCAACATCGTGCTCGGCAGTATCTCTTGCCATTCGCCCGACAGGTCGCGTAGCCGTGTCCAGGCAAGCTCGAGGTTAGCACCACGGAGAATTCCTTCCCGCTCTCTCCGGACCAGCGCCGACACGCATTCGACGTGCGTCCCCCACCAAACGATGACTGCAGGGTCTGTCTTCAGTTCCTTGGTCGCGAGCGCGTGTCCAGCGTCTTGGACGAGCAAGGCGACGAGCGCCGATGCGTCCCAGAATCTCAGAGGCCTTCCTCGCGTTCGTCGATCACCGCTTGCACCAGACTCGCTTTGACTTTCGGCGCCTTGGTCTTCGACAACGCGCCGACCGGATCGGATGTCTTCGAGCGCTTGATCAGGCCCGCTTGCTCGAGGCGCGCCAGACGTTCGTCGTCCGCCAGCGTCTTGTTCGTCACCCGTTCCAGCACGGCAATCGGCTCGTTGCGATCGAGAATCAGCACAGTCTGGCCCGCGCGAACCTTTTTCAGATATGCGCTCAGGCCGTTTTTCAGTTGAGAGATTGTCACCTTTTCCATGAGGCCATTATGGCCAGGTGGATCAGACCGATCAAGCCAACTCGATCCACCGATCTCGGGTCAAAGCCGACCCGACGCGCTACTTTCGCCCGGCCAGCCAATCGACCAACAGTTCGTTCACGCGCGGCGAAGCTTGGTCGGTGATGAAGTGGCCGATCCCCGGCAATATCTCGAACCGATACGGTCCGGTGACGAAGTCCGCCGTCGCCTCGGCCGCCATGCGGCCGACCGTCGCGTCCTGATCGCCCCATAGATACATCGTTGGGACGTTGACCTTCGGAACGTCGGGCCCCGCGAGTCCACTCGCTGTTCGCGTCGCGCGATACCAGTTGATCGCCGCATCGAGCGCGTCGAACGTGCCGAGCCGCGACAAATAGGCGGCGACGTCCGCTTCCGGCACCCCTTGGTTCCTCAGCGTCGTGCGCAGCCGGCGCGCATCGTCGGCGAGCAACTCGCGCGCGGCGTTCGCGTCTTGGAACGTCCGGTGGTGGCGCGAACGTTCCGATTGCGCGCCATCGGCCTTCATCGCGTGCGCGAACGCCGCCGGATGCGGGCGCGACAGCACCGTCAGCGTGTCGAGTTCGTCACCGTGGTTCGCCGCGATCAGCCACGACAGCTGGCCGCCCCAGTCGTGCCCGACCAAGTGGTAGCGCCGATAGCCCAACGACCTCACCATGGTGCGCGCGTCGTCGATCAGGCGATCCGTCGCGTATTGCTCGACGCCGCGCGGCCGCGCATTCGTCGAATAGCCGCGTTGATTCGGCGCGACTGCGAAATAGCCGGCAGCTGCGAGCGCCGGCAATTGTTCGCGCCAGCTGTGGCTCGTCTGCGGGAAGCCGTGCAACATCAACACGAGCGGCGAACCGGGCACGCCGGCGACGTCGGCTTCGAAGACGAGCCCGTCGGCGAGCAGTTCGAGCGCGCGAACGCTCATTTGGCGACCTTGCCCATCAACTCGCCGACCTTCAATTCACCCTCGCGTGTCTGGCCGCCCATTTCGAGAAACCGCCTCATGTTGCGCTGAGCGCCGTCCGTGCGCAGTGTCCGTTGGAACAGATACGCCTCCTCCGGCAGGCCTTCGGACAGCGGTTTCTCCGCGTTGTTGATGCTCTCCTTCGCATAGCGCACCGCTTCGACCGGGAACGTCGCGATCCGGCGCGCCAACGCCGCGACATACGGGCCGATGTCGCCCGGCGCGAAGATCCGGTTGAGATAGCCCCACCGCTCCGCCGTCTCGGCATCGAGGTCTTCGGCACCGAGCACGATCTCCATCGCGCGGCCGCGACCGACCAGCCGCGGCAATCGCTGCGTACCGGTGCCGCCGGGCAGGATGCCGAGCGGCACCTCCATCTGATTGATCTTCGTCTTGCCGCGCACGCCGAAGCGCATGTCGAACGACGCCGCGAGTTCGCTGCCACCGCCGCCGACCCGCCCCTCGATCTGCGCGATCGTGACCTTGTCCATCGTGCGGAAGCGCTCGCACATCGCGTGGTATACGTTCAATTCCGGATCGCGCTGCGCTTCGGTGTGGGTCGGAAATTTCAGAATCTCGCTGACGTCGAAGTGCGCGAGGAAGAAGTCCGGATCGGCACTCTTCATCACGACGACGGTCAAGTTCGGATCGGCCTCGAGTTCTTGCGACAGCGCCGCGATCTCGCCGTACAGCGGCAGCGTGATCACGTTGATCGGCGGCGCGCTCACCGTGACCCACGCGATCCGGCCTTCGAGTTCGACGTTCAGAAGCTTGTAGTGGTATGCCATGGTGTCCCCCTTCGGCGAATAGAGATCATAGCGGCTTCGCGCAGACGAAAAAAAAGCCGGTCCCGAGGGACCGGCTTCCATAGAAACCGCGTCCGCTACTTGCCGTTGCCGATCGTGTACGTGAACTGCAGTTTGTACATGCGGCCGACCGGGTTCGCCGTATACGGGTCGAAGTTCTGGGCACAGTAGCAGTCCGGCGGATCTTCGTCGGTGAGGTTGTACACCGAGGCCGACAAAGTCAGGTCCTTCCACGTGTAGATCGCCGTCACGTCCTGCGTGAGCATGCTGTCGACCGTCCGCAGATCCGCGTTCGCTTGCGAGTTGTAGGCGCCCGAGAACTGAACCGCCGAACTGTAGCGCGGCGGCGCCAAGTCACGGTAGCCATGCGTGTAGCGGGCCGTGTACGAGATACGGAAGTTCTCCCATGAGTAGCGCAGGAACGCGTTGCCCTTCAGATCGGGCATCGGGTAGAACGGATTCAAGCCGATGTTCATCCTGCCGGCGAAGTCCCCGCCTGGTGACAGCACCGTGCCGCCGAGGTCCTTGAAGTCATCCGACTCGTATTTGTTGATCCAACTTCCCTCGGTACCGACAGTGAACTGGCCGATCGAGAAGTCCATGACGTACTGCGCCGAGAAGTCGACCCCGTTCGTTTTGATCTTCGAGCCGTTGATGATGTTCGTATTGATCGCAGCCAGGTTTGCCGGAATCGTACCGAGCGGCTCGACGTGCAAACGGAGATCCTGGCAAATCGGCGTGATCGGCCCGCCGACCGGTTGGCCACCGGGCACACCCTGTCCCGCGTTGTAGCACTGGTTGTTGGAGTACGCATCCAACAGTTGTCCAGCGCTCTCGATCTGGAACGCATCCTTGAAGTCGTAGTTCCAGTAGTCGGCGATCACCGTCAGCCCACCGGCTTCGAGGATGAACCCGGCGCTCGTCACGGTCGCCTCCTCCGGCGACAGGTTCGGGTTACCGATGATGTTGACCGCGCGATACGCGTTCGCTGCCGGAATGTTCTGCAGATACGTGTTTTCGCCGCTCAGATACGACTGGGGCGGCCCGCGGAACGTCGTCGATACCGAGCCGCGCAGCGCGAGCCAATCGAGCGCCTGCCACTTGATCGCGAACTTCGGATCAATCGTCGATCCGCCGTTCTCGCCGTAGTCTTCATAGCGAATCGCGGCCTGGGCGTTCACCGAGTTGGTGATCGGCAGCGCAAACTCGCTGAAGAACGCGTAGATCGTCCGGCTGGTGTTCGCTTCGTCACCCGGCACACCGAAACCAACGAGTCCGTTCTTCGGATTGCAGTTCGGAGAGAGCTGGTCCGCCGTCACAAAGCCGAGCGTCACCGCATACGGGTTCGTCCACGGACACGGGTCGACCGCCCGGTTCGACACGTCGCTGAGCTCCGTCTTGTACTTTTCGTTCCGGGCCTGGAAGCCGCCGGCCCAACCGACCTTGCCGCCCGGGAGGTCGATATCGAGCTCCTTGTCGAAGACGGCGTCCCACACCAGCAGTTCGTTGATCTCACGAGCCGAGCCTTGCAGCGTCAGCCAGTCGATCAACTCTTTGGAGTTCACTGTGCCCGGCAGACATGCGCCGCCTTGACGCGCCACACCGAGTCCGCACCAGGTCGAATTCGTGACGCCCTGCGGCGCCGAATACGAGATCCCTTCGGAGAAAGGGTTGAACCATTGGCACGGGCCGGCGCCCGGCGTCGACGTGGCCGGATTCGTGCCACCGGGCGTGCAGTCCGGACCACCCAATCCGTTCAGCGCGAACGCCATCCCTTGAATCTGCGTATCGTAGCCGTTGCTCTTGCGGTTGCGCGAAGAGTACGACACGTCGAAGTTGTAGCCGATGCCGCCATCGAACGCTTCTCCGGAGATCCCGGTCGACAACCGCATCGTTTGGGCGCGGCGATAGGCAGAGATCCCCTTCCCTTCCCCATTCCTACCGTTCACACCGAACATCCGCACGCGCTGATAGACCTGGACCGTATCGAGCGTCGTGCCAGCAGGGAGCGTGGTGAACAGCTGTGGATAGTCGATCTTGTATTGCTGCAGGCCTGGGTTCGTCGCCGGGACGATTCGATCGGCACCGAAAAGCGAGTTCGGCGCATACGCCGGTGACGAGTTCCAATGCGGCATGTCGAGGTCGGAGTACAGCGCCTCGATGTGGAACTTCGTCTCATCGTTGATGTGGTAGTTGTACTCGCCATAGACCTTGTAGGTGTTTTGCTTCTCGACCAGGTTGTCGTAGAACGAGAACTGGAAATTGCACGTTCCGAGTAGGACTTCGCCGCCGAGCGCTGCGCATCGTGGGTCGGGCTTGCCGGGCGTGACCTGCTGGTTGGCCCCGGGCAGCTGCCCGGGCAATTGCGCCTTGGTGGGGTCGCGCAGATAAGTCGTGCCAGGCATCCCGGTCGACGACCAACCGCCCGCGAGGTTGTCCGTGAAAGGCTGGAGACCCCAGTTGCGGTCGCTGATGTGCAACTCGCCGCGGTGGTCGTACTCGAACGCGACGAACGCGTTCTGCGTTTTGTCGTCGCTCGCCCAACCGAGCGAGAGGGTTGCATTGTTCTGCGACGAGTCTTCGAGCCACCCCTGCGTTCCGCTCACCTCGACGCCTTCGAAGCCTTCGCGCGTGATGAAGTTGACGACGCCGGCGATCGCATCGGACCCGTACAACGCGGCCGCCCCGTCCTTCAGGATTTCCGTCCGGGCGAACGCCGACAACGGGAAGGCACTGACGTCGACGCCGTTCGACTCGGTCGAGACTTGGCGGCGGCCGTTGATCAACGTCAACGTGCGGCCGGACCCCAGCCCGCGCAGGTTGATCGTCGTGGTCCCCTCGGTACCCTGCGCCGGCGCCGTGAATTGGTTGGTTTCGGCGAGGTTACCCGACGTCAGTCCGAGTTGCCGGATGAACTCGACCATCGACGGGTTGCCTTGATCCTCTAGGTCTTGGCTCGTGACCACATCGACCGGCAATGCCGCGTTCTCCGCGCTGCCTTTGATGTACGAACCCGTCACTACGATCTCTTCGACGTTGCCGGCCGCCGCGGTATCCGCGGCAAAGCTCGAACTTGCGATGAACGGAAGGACGAACACGCACGCCGCGAGCGCGGCGGACACCCTGAATTTCACAGTGCTTTCCCCCTTTGACCCAGATCCCCGATCGAACCCCTCGTAGCGAAGGTTCACCCCAACGTCGTTGGTACCGCTCCCCGGTTCCGACGACGAAACACTTTGATACACCCTGCCGTTGAACAATACAACGCCAAAACAAGCGGACCGAAAAAAAAGCCGGCCCCTCGGCCG
>Ga0335084_10002318_pt1 | contig 18312 bp, 18 predicted proteins | sample Lox_Sample_44_FD_206721 | JGI IMG/M metagenome (GOLD analysis project Ga0335084, IMG submission 206721) | Soil microbial communities from Loxahatchee National Wildlife Refuge, Florida, United States - Lox_Sample_4.4 | ecosystem: Environmental > Terrestrial > Soil > Wetlands | place: USA...
CGCCGCGCACGAGCGCCATGACCTGACGCTCGTGCACGTCGGAGTCGCGCAGCGAAGCAACGGCGGCAGCGGCGCCAGGCGGGGCTGCGACGCGCTGCGCCGCAGCGGGAGCAGCCTGCGGCATCGGCGTCGCGCCAAGCGCCGGCGACGCACCGGGCGGCGCTCGCGCCATCGGCCCGGGTGCCGGGGGAGCGGCCTTCATTGAGGCAACGTGCAGGTCGAACAGCCGCGAGAGCAGCGCTCCGCGGCGTGCCTGCGCAGCCGGGTCGCTCGGCCAGTCCTTCTTGATGCGCCCGAGCAGGCGGGGCAGCATCTCCGTGAGGCGCTTGCGCGCAGCGCCGCCAAACTTCGGCGTGATGCTCCACAGCAGATCGTCGACCAGCGCCAGCTGCTCCTCCCACGCTGCGTTCTCAGTTCCCTGCTCGAGCGACACTGTCGCAAGCCGCTCGACGCACTCGTGATCGAGGAAGGCGCGGATCTCGGGCGGCACCTCGCGTCCGGCGAGCCTTGCCACGAGCGCAACTGCGGCGTCGTCGCGCGCTGCGGCGCGCTTGTCCAGCGCGATCAGCGGCTGGACGGCGGCGGCGAGCTGCTCGTTCGCGCTGGCGCGATCCGAGTCGAGAAATGCATCGAGCTCGCCCCGCAGCGTCTCGAAGATGCCGAGATCTTCGTCGAATTCGTCCCGGATGCGCGAGGCGATATTATTTGCGAGCTCGACGAGCGCGCGGTCGCGCGGTCGCTCGAGATTCAGATCGACTCCGGCCGCGGCGAGCGTGTCGAAAAGCCGTCGCGCGGGATGCTGCGCATCAGCCAGCACGCGACGATCGAGCAGCGCCGCCTTGAGGATGGGAATCTGCAAGCGGCCGAGGACGGTCTTGATCTCCTCCGCGATGTAGCGATCGTCGAACACGTAATCGAGGACGCCCTCGACCACGTCGATGGTCAACCGATCGACCGGCGATCCGCCGCGGCCGGCGACGGCAGCCTTCAAGGCGCTGAGCTCGTTCGAAGAGCCGGTGCGCAAGCCTTCGGGGTCGACTCGGGCAAGCTCGGGCATGCCGGTCACGACCTGGCCACGCTGCAGCGAGGTGAGCACGCCGACCAGCGCCGACCATACCTGCGCATCGGGCCACCATGCCGCAGGCCCTCCGGGCATGGCGCCGGGAGGAACGCCCGCCGCACCCGGCACACCCGGCATTGCGCCCGGCATCATGCCGGGACCCGCTTGCGCGCCGGGTTGCATCTTCTCCATCAGCTTGTCGAGAAGCGCGCGGCTGCCCATGCCCTGCGGTGCTCCGCCGTCGGCGCCCCCCCGCGCCCGCATGCGCAACGCGGGCAGCACGTCGCGATCCCGCAGCAACGCGTTCAACTCGCGGTGCAGCGCCGCGATTTCCGGAGTCGTGGCGCGCACCAGACGTTCCATGATCGGGCGCCACTGCTGCCCGTCGGTCCAGAACTCCCGGCAAACCGTGCCGAACGCGTCGCAGATGTAATCCGTGCTCCACGGGTTGTCGAAGGCCGCATCGCTGGGCGCCTCGCGCAGCAGCAGGCGCGCGCGGGAGTCGAGGGCGAATGCCTCTTCGAGCGTCGCCGCGCGCATCGCCGACACCGCGCTCTTTAGCGCGACCTGTGCCGTATGGTCACCATGGTCGACGATCGCCAGCGTGAATGACGAGGCGTCGCGCGGCCCGCGCGTGCGCCGCTTGCCCTCGCGGCGACGCTCGAAGAGCTGATCGAAGACGGCCTTGAATTTCGGAATGAACTCGGCGCGCCGGGCGCGCACCGCTTGCGCGAGCATGAGCTCCGGATCGCCTGCGGGCGCGGGTGCCATCGACGGTGGATAGTCGAGCTCCTCGGGCGCTGCCGCCTGGAGCAGCTCCAATGCCGGCCACAGTGCCGCATCGAAGCGCTTGTGCGTGAGCTCCAGGCACTCCCCCAGGATGCTCTCAGCCTCGGCCGGGCCGATCTCGCGCGAGCCTTCGGTGCTGACGATGAGCCGTCCCTGCGCGGCCCGGTCGCCGGTGGGATCAGCGGTCATTTGGATGTTTCCCACAATGCTGCGGAAGCAGGAGCGATTCTAGTGCAACGCGACCGCCGCAGGAACATGCAAGGGTCGCCCAATGGCACGGTTCTTGCGGCTGCCGCATCATATGCAGCTTGAGACCTTGATGAAGCCGACCCGCACCGGGGGCGGTCCCGCCGCGATGCCCCTGCATCGTCGCATTCTGACCGAATACCTGCGGCCCAGGCTCGCGGCGTCGAACGACCCGCAGCAGGCGCTGCGGATGGGCCGCTTCCTAACGGCGGCGGGCACGTCGCTGCTCGCGCTCGTCCTGCTCTTCACCTGCTATCTGTACGGAGCACTTCCCGGCGATGCGCTCGCGCAAATCTCGGTGTTCACGCTGTTCGCGGTCCTCGCCTTCTTCGCCATGTTCCGCACCGGCCTGAACCTGAAGCTTCCCGACCCGAGCCTGACGCTGCCGCAGATGCTTACCGCGACGCTCGTGATCCTCTACGCAATGTTTCGCGCCGACGGCGGAAGCGCCGTGTACGTGATTCTTCTCGTGATGGCTTACCTCTTCGGGGTGCTTCGCCTCAGCACTGCAGCGCTCCTGATCTATGCGCTCGTGATCCTCGCCGGGTACGGCATCGTCATCGCCGCGCGTTGGCGCTTTCGGGCCGATGCCTACGAGGTCGGACTCGATCTGCTGCAGTGGATCGTGCTCGCCTTCACGCTGCCGTGGTTCGGGGTAATGGGCGGCTACGTGAGCGGGCTGCGTCACCGCCTGCGCAAGAGCAACGCCGAGCTGGAGCGGGCGCTGCTCACGACGAAAGCGACGCAGAAAAGCCTCGCTGAAGCACAGCGCATGGCGCAGGTCGGCAGCTGGTCCTTCGAGCCCGCACGCGCCGTCGCCGTCTGGTCGCCGGAGACCTTCCGTATCTTCGGCGCCGATCCGGCGCAGCCCGCGCTCGTCGGCGAGGCGTTCCGCAGGAGCATCCATCCGGATGATCTCGCCCGCTATCTCGAGCTGCTCAAGCCGGCGCTCGAGCACGGGCACGGATTCGAGGTCGAATACCGCATCGTCAAGCCCGATGGCGCGGTGCGCTGGCTCCACTCGGTCGCAGAATGCGTCGTCGAGCGCGGCCGCACGGTGCTGTTGCGGGGCACGGTATCGGATATTACCGAGCGCAAGACGCAGGCCGATGCGCTGACGCTTGCGCGTGACGAGGCCGCGGCGGCAAGGGTCACGCTGATCGACGCCATCGAAAGCTTGACCGACGCCTTCGCGCTGTTCGATGCCGATGATCGGCTCATCCTATGCAACCGCCGCTACGCGGAGCTCACCGATGCCACCAGCTTCGCGCAGATCGCAGGGACGCGCTTCGAGGATCTCGTCCGCGCTTCGATCGCCAAGGGCGAGGTGATCGAGCCGGCGTTCGCCGCCAGTGCCGACGCCTGGGTGGCCGAACGCCTGCGGCGCCACCGCAACCCCGGAGCAGAGACATGGGACCTGCAGCTCGCCGGCGGTCGCTGGTTTCAGGTCACGGAGCGGTGCACGCAGGCTGGCGGGATCGTCGGGGTGCGCCGCGAAATCACGCAGCGAAAGCTTCTCGAGCAGCGCCTGGTCATGGAGCACGCGGTAACGCGGCTTCTCGCCGAGAGCGACAACGTCGGCGACGCGATGTCGCGCATCATTCAGACGATATGCGAGACGCTGGGCTGGGATTGCGGCGCGCGCTGGCGGTGGGACAACGAGGCCCGCGTGCTTCGCTGCGCGGAAACCTGGAGCGTTCCGGCAAAGGAGGTGCGCGTGTTCGTCGCGGAAAGCGCGGCGCAGATTTTCAAGTCGAGCTCGAGCGGGCTGATCCGGCGCACCTGGTCGAGCGGCGAGCCCGTCTGGGTCGCCGACGTCTCTTGCGAGCCGGGATTCGTGCGCGCCGAGATGGCGGCAAGGGCCGGCTTGCGGGCCGCGTTCGCCTTTCCCATCAAGGCAGGCACGCAGGCTTACGGCGTGATGGAGTTCTTCCTGCGCAACGCGCGTGAGCCCGATCCGTCGCTGCTCAGGGTGGCGCGCTCGATCGGAATGCAGATCGGGCAGTTCATCGCGCGCACAGCGGCGCAGGAGCAGATTCGCCAGCTCGCGCACTTCGACTTTCTGAGCGGGCTGCCCAACCGCAGGCTGTTCAACCAGCTCATCGAGCACGCGCTAACGAAGGCGCAACGGCGCGGCACACCGCTCGCGCTGCTGTTCATCGACCTGGACGGCTTCAAGACCATCAACGACCGCTTCGGCCACGACGCGGGCGATCACCTGCTTGCGACCTTCGCACAGCGGCTACGAGATTCGCTTCGGAAGTCCGATCTGCCCGCGCGACTAGTCAACTCCGGGACGCCAGGGCGTTTCGGCGGCGACGAGTTCATGGTGGTGATCGACGACTACTCGGATGCCGGCGACCTCGCCAGGGTGGCGCGCAAGATATTGTCGGCGGCGAAAGAACCCGTCGACCTCGCCGGAGCGCGGGGACGCGTCACGGCCAGCATCGGCATCGCCGTCTACCCGATCGACGGCGCCGACCTGGAGGAGCTGTTCAAGAACGCGGACAGCGCGATGTACGCCGCCAAGCAGGCGGGTGGCGACGACTATCGCTTCGCTTCCGCACCTCCGAGCGACGCCCGCTAGCGCGGGCGGCCCCCGCCTTCGGCGCGACCCTCTCCGCGACCTTCGCCGCGGGCTTCGCCGTTCGCCGCCCCGCGTCCCTGTCCGCCGGCGCGGGACTCGCCGTGCATCCGCTGCTGACCCTGCATCTGCGCCTGGGGTTGCATTCCAGATTGGCCGCCGCCTTGATGGGGCGGGCCGCCCTTTCCGCCCTGCGCATTGCGCGTATGCGCTCCCTGCATCGAGCGCTCCTGCATTGCCGCTCCTTCTGCGCCCACGGTGTTGCGCGAGCCAAACGCGCCGGGTTTCGCCGTCGCGGCGATCGCCGGCCTGCCTTGATTGACCGACGCCAGCATTTCGCGGTTGGTGCTCGAGGCCCGTTCGTGGTTGAGCTGCGCGGGTGTTGCGCCGCGATGCGTCTGCCGCGCGAAGGCTTCTTCGTCCGCCGTCGGGCGCGTCAGGGCCCCTCCCGTGCCGCCGTTGTACGCGACACGATTGACGTTGGTGTTGTTGATCACCGTGTTGTAAGTCTTGGTGACGTTAACGTTGACGTTGGTCACCGAGCGGTTGTAGTAGAACGCGCCGCCCTGCCAGTAGCCGCCCTGGTATCCGGTACCGAAATAGCCAAAGCCGTAGTTGATGCCGCCGTAGAAGCCGATGCGCGGGCCCCAGTAGCCGGCATGCCATACGTAGAGGCCGTTGGCCCAGCCCCAATAGCCCGGCGTCCACAGCGCACCGACGAAGGGAGCAAGCACCCAGGTACCCGGCACCCAGAAGTAACCGCTCGGTCCGTAGGCCCAGTAGCCCGGCGTCCAGATATAGCCTGGGCCGGGACAGATCGGCTGCGCATACACGGGGAGCGGTGGTGGCGCAACGGCAACCGAGACGACGACGGCGGCGTAGGAGAAGGCCGAGGCGCTCACGAGAACGAGAGCGAGCAGAAGCGAGCGCGTGCGACGAAGGCGAGATCCGAGTCTCATGAGCGAGTTCGCTTCCATGGTGGGCCTGCCCGATAAACGCCCCGCACGGAATGGCGGTTGACCTCCGTTACTCCGCGCGCGTCCACTGCCCGTTGATCGGCGCGCCGTTCGCCCAGCGTCCGCGAACGTCGATGCGGTTGTCCGCGATGCGACCGTCGAGCGAGCCCGCGAGCGGAGATTCATCCTGCACATTCCATCCACTCAAGGTTACTCGTACGGTGCCCGCCGGCGCGATGTCGAAGCGCCCGCTGGAGTATTTGCCCTTGACGCGGCTCGGCCACGTCGCCTCCGCTACGCCGCCCTGGAAGCTCAGCACCAGCTTCCAGCAGAGCTTGCGGTCGGGGTTGTTCGGAAAATTGCAGAATTGCCCTTCATACTTCCCGTCGAACTTGCCCGTGGTGGCGCCGCCAGGGGCCGTTGCGGTCTTGCCGGCGGCAGCTACGGCAGTGCGCTTCGTTTTTTCTGCGTCGGCCTGCGCCGCGCGCTGCTCGGCCTCGCGCTTCTCCGCCTCGGCGCGGGCTTCTGCGCTGCGCCTCGCTTCTTCCGCGCGCTGGCGATCCTCGTCGATTCGCTTGCGATCGGCCTCTGCGCGGCGGCGCGCTTCCTCCGCGCTTTGCAGCTGCGCCTGCAGCGTCGCTTCGCGCTTGGCAGCCTCAGCGACGAGCCGCTCGCGCTCCGCCTTGCTCTCGGCCTCCGCGGCGCGCTGGCCGAGCTCTTCCGCCTTGCGCCGCGCTTCTTCCGCGGCCTGCTTCTGCGCCGCGAGCTGTGCCGAAAGCGACTCCTGCTCCTGGAGCTGCTTTGCCTCGTTCTGCCGGTACAGCCAATAGCCGCCCGCCGCCACCGCCAGCGCGAGCAGCGCTCCGCCGGCGATCATGCTCATCGACTTGCGGCTGGGCCCGCGCAGCGCCGACGGCAGCGTTCCGCCCTCGGCCTGCGTGATGACGAAAGTCCGCACGCGCTGGCCGATGTTCTTGAAGCTCTGATCCCCGAGTGGCTTGAACTGCAGCGAGAGCTTGTTCTGGATCTGATCGTACACGCTGCCCGAGATGCAGATGCCGCCCGGTTCGGCAACTGTCTGGATGCGCGCGGCGACGTTGACGCCGTCCCCGAGCAGGTCGCCGCCCTGCACGACGACGTCGCCGAGATTGATGCCCATACGGAAGAGCATCTTCTGCTGCGGCGGCAGGTGCGCGTTGCGGGTGTGGATTGCGGACTGGATCTCGGTAGCGCAGCGTACCGCTTCGACCGCGCTCGGAAACTCGGCGAGGATCGCATCGCCCGCGGTGTTGAACACGCGGCCGTGATGCTGCTTGAGCAGCGCGTCGAAAACTGCGCGGTGGCCGCGCAGCGCCTGCACGGTCGCTTCCTCGTTTTCGCCCATCAGCCGGCTGTAGCCGGCGACGTCGGCCGAGAGGATCGTCGCGAGACGGCGCTCGAGCGTTCCAGACTCCGGTGCTGCGGGCGTCTCGTCAGCCATTTGCTCGCCGCGCGGTCTGCCCGCAGCCTATTGGCCTTCCTTCTCGACCTGCCCGCGCGTGGTGGTGATGTCGCCGACGACGGTGGTCGGGTCCTCGTAGGCCCGCATCTCGGAGCGCTTCGACTCCAGACGACGCGGACGCGCCGCAGCGCGCGGCCGCTTGTGCCGCTGGTGCAGCTTGCGTCTGCGCCGCGCGTTTGTCGCGCTGCGTCCGATAAGCCAGACAAGGATGATCGCTGCAATCGCGATCAGTCCCACGACTGGAGTCATTGGCCCCCCTCCTCCCGTCCAGTCTGTGCGAGCCCGCAGTATAGAGCGAGATGCCCCGAAGTTCACACACCACTCGCCTGCTGCGCAGCGACGGCGGTCCGTCGTTGACTACATCACCTGACGAAAGGCTTACCGCCACCCGAGCTTTCCCAGCAGCGCCTTGAGCCCGGTGCGTCGCTTCGGAATCTGCCCGGGCATAGGATCGAAGTAGCAGCGATCGATGTAGCACCAGCCCCAGGTCTCGGTGGGTTCGAAGGAGGCGATGATCGGATGCCCCGTCGCCTTGAAATGTTGCAGCGCATGGGCGTGCTGGGAATCCTCGCAGCAGCCCACGTGGCCGCAGGTGAGGCAGACGCGAAGCTCGTTCCATGTGGCACCGATGGCGAGGCAGTCCTCGCAGCCATCGACGCTCGCCTTGACCGGCTGGATCGCGCTGAAATGCTCGCACCGCTCCGCCATCGCCGTATCCGTCCTTAGCGCACGACGCTGATGACGTGCGCCTGGATCTTGCCGTCGACGGCGCCGGTGCCGAAGCGCGCGGCGATGGCTCGCTCGGCGACATCGGTCGCCTCGCCGAGTCGCGCCGCGTCTCGGGCCTCGATCTCGTTGCGCAGCGGCGTACCCTGGCAGTACGCGAGCGCAGGAATACGCGGCGACTCAGCCCGGCTGCGCCTCGCGAGCGTGACGATGTCGACTCGGCCGCGAAATCCACCCTGCGAGACGTCGCGCACGATCACCGCCACCTGGTGATAGCCGTGCGGCGTGCGTGCCAGGAACCGCGGCGGGTCGTCCGGAAATGGCAGGCGCAGCGCAGAAGTAACGACATCGGCGAACTCGTTCTCCTCGATGCTATCCCAGGTATTGAAGACGAAGACACCGCCGCCGCGCAGCACCCGGCGGGCTTCGGCGTACGCCCTCGGCTTATCGGGGAAGAACATCACTCCGAACTGGCACACGACGGCATCGAACTCGCCGTCGGCGAAAGGCAGTTGCGTCGCGTCGGCCTGCCGCCAGTCGACCGGACGCACGGTGCCGACCGCTGCCGCGCGATCGAGCATCGCCTGGTTGAGATCCGTCGCGACGATCTCGGCGTCGGGCAGCGCGGCGGCGAGCGCGCGGGTCACCACGCCGGTTCCCGCGGCGACCTCGAGCAAGCGCCGGACGGGCTTCGTAGCGACGCGCTGCGCCAGATCTTCCGCGTAGGGCTCGAAGATCAGCGGCACGAGCTGCGTGTCGTAGATCCTCGGGATCGACCCCGCGAAAACCTTATCCGAAGCTCCGGTGGTCATCGAACGCAGCGCAACCCGGCAACGCGGTCCAGCGAGCGGTGCCGCGAGGGCGCGCGCGCGTGGGCCGCGCCCGGGGTGGACGCGCGATCCCGTCCTCTAGCGCCCGCGTTTCCTGGCGGGGCGCTTTTTCGCCGCACGCTTGGCCGTGCGGCGCGCCTTGGCGGGACGCTTCTTCGCCGGCTTCGGAACGGCAATCTTCAGCACCGACTGCCCTGAGACCGGATCGGTGACGCCCATGCCGCCGCCGAGATCCTCGAGCAGCGCACGCACCCCGTCCAGCATGCCGATCATCTGCGGACGAGCGTTCACGATGCTCTGGAAGTTGCGCCACTCGCCCACGAAGCAGAAGGTCTGATCCCCAGTCTTGATCAGGCTGCCGCCGAGAAAGCCCTTGAACCCGGGGCGCGCCTTCCGATGATGCTCGATGAACTGCGCCTCGCTACCCGGCTTCACCCGAAAGCGCACCACGTTGAATGCCGTCATGTCATCCCTCCGTCATTGCGTTAGGAATTCGACCAACAATACTTCCTCGCGCCGCCCGAGCGGCGCCACAGCCGAGGCGCGAGGTCGTTCAATGCAGCGAGGCCTGAATTATCGCGCAGCCGCGGGCGATCGACCAGCCGCCGGGCCAGGCGTCGCGAGTGCGCCCGGTCGACGCGGCCTCCACCCCCGACCTGCGAGCGTGTCGGGCGATTTTGCTGGCTCGGAGCCTCCGAGGGGGCGCCTACGAAAAACGGCGGAGCCGCAGTTTCGATAAGATTCGCGTTAGCTGGCGCTTTCGACCCGACCACAGAGGAGGCCACGATGCCACTGGATCCCGTCACGCTGACTTTTGCGGCTACGATGCTCGTCTCGCCACCGCAGCCGGCAACCCCGCCGCCGAAGAAGGCGCCGGCGGTGAAGACTGCGGTCGTGCAGCAGGACCCGCAGTTCGGCAAGTTCGCGCTGGCGGTGCTGAAGTGCTATCACCAAACGGCAAAGTATCTGAACGGGAAGATCGAGCAGCGGCCGTGGGCGGACCAGGCGAAGTACGAAGCCAAGGGCTCGGCGCTCGTCACCATCGACTATCTCGGCTTGAGCGGGGCTACCTACCGAATGACGGTCGGCGTGCTGGGCAAGCCGGGCGCGGTCAAGGCGCTGCTCGTGACGGACAACGCGAAGGTCCCCGCATACGATCAGTGCGAGCTGAAAGACTGGGTTCAGGCGCAGTGACCCCGCGCTGACGGGCAGTCACCCTATGGAGTGAACACGATGCGCGGCGGTTGTTCAGCCACGCCCGGCCCGTCCACGCAGGAACGCAAGCGTCCTTTCATTGAATGCCGCGACATTCTCGTAGATAGGGGCGTGGGAGCAATCCTCGAAGACGTGGAGCTCCGAATTCTTGATGCCGTTCCTGAGCGGCTCGACGAAGCGCGTCGACGTCGCGGCGTCGCGACGGCCGAAGGTGATCTGGGTCGGCGCGCGGATCGCGCCTAGCTGCGCCTCGGCGTCGTGGGCAATCACCGCCTCGGATTCCTGGAAGAACGCTTCGATCGGCTGCGCCGGTCGGCTGCGCACGAAATCGGACAACGTCCGGATGTACTCGGGCTTCTGTGCATAGAGCTCGGGCGTGAAGCACCACGGAAATATGCCCGTGATGATCATCTCGGGCACGCTGTTCATCGCCTTCGCCATCACCTGCCAGCCACGCACCACCGCCTTGAGATAAGGATCGCTCTTGTGCCAGGCACTGTGAAGCGACAGCGACTTCACTCTCGCGGGATATTTTGCGGCGAGCCACATTCCGGCCGCGGCGCCCAGCGAGAGGCCGCTCACATGCGCGCTTTCCACGCCGAGCGCCTGCATGAGGGCGGCCACATCATCAGCGAACATTTCCGTCGACCAAGTGCCCTCCGGCTTGTCCGAATCTCCCGTACCGCGCAGATCCACCGAGATGCAAGTGAAGTGCTTCGCGTAGTCGGCCACCTGAAAGGCATAGCAGGTGCAATCGGCAGCGAGATAGGGAATCAGCACCAGGGGCTCGCCGCTGCCCTGCTGGTCGTAGTTCAAAGTGATGTTGCCGGCTCGGATTCTGGGCATGGTTGCTCCTAAGTGGGGCCGAGCCAGCTATTGAACCACGCGTCAGTCGCTCACGGGAGAGGCCGAGTGCGTGCTGCGGGCTGGCGCGCGTGGCGGCCGTCGCGCTGAATCGAGCGTGCGGAGCACGTGATCCCCGTCACTGGATCAGCTCGTCCGCGCGCAGGAGCAGTGATTGCGGCAGCACCAGCCCGATCGCCTTCGCGGTCTTCAGGTTGATGACCAGCTCGAACTTGGTCGGTTGCTCGACGGCCAGGTCGGCGGGTCGCGCGCCGCGAAGGATCCTGTCTACGTAGATGGCCGCCCGGCCGATAAAGTCCGTCATGTTGATCGAGTAGGCCATGAGCCCCCCTGCCTCGACGTGCTCACGGAAGTTCCACATCGACGGCAGCCGATGCTTGATTGCGAGCTCAGCGAGTCTTCTCGAGTGCACGAGATAAGTCGAGGAGCCGATGACAAGGAGCGCCTGGGCGCGCTCTCGCGTCATCGTGGCGAAGGCCCCTTCGAACTCCTCGGGACCGCGCGCATCGACGTGCTGGAGCCCCACACGAAGGGCCCGGGCGGCCGTTTCCACTTCCTTAGCCGCCGGTCCGAAGCTCGGGTCCGCGGGGTTTCCGAGCGCCGCCACCCGGGAAGCGGTCGGCACTCCTTCCCTCAGGATCTGCAACTGCTTGCCGAAGATGTCCGCGCCCGGCGTGTAGGTCGTACCCGTCACGTTGCCGCCGGGATGGCTCAGGCTGGCAACAAGCCCGAGCTCGACCGGATCGCTGGCGAAGATCATCACGATGGGAACGCTGCTCGTTGCATTCTTCGCAGCGAGCGCAGCCGAGCCCGCCGGCGCGACGATCAGATCGACCTCGAGGCGGACGAGCTCTGCCGCGAGCGCGGGCAGGCGCTGGACGTTTCCCTCGGCCCACCGATACTCGATGACAAGATTCTGGCCTTCGGTCCAGCCGAGCTCGCGCAGCTTGCGCAGGAAAGCGTCGAGCACGTGCTCGACCGACTCGCGGCTCGGCGTGCTCAGATAGCCGATGCGGGCCACTCTCCCCGCTTGCTGGGCGCGGAGATGCCCCGTGCCGAGTGCGAGCGGCCCGAGAAGCAGCATCAGTCCTGCGTGGCGTCGATTCACTCGACAACCGCGCGCGGATCAGCCGCAACAGGTCGTGACGCCGCGCCGTCGTGGCTCACGAAAACCGCCACCACAGGAACGCAGCGATGGCGGCTGGAACGGCGAAGATGATCAGAAAGATCGGAAGCTCTTCGGCAACCGAGTAACCCGCTCGCGACACCCCGAGCCACATGTTCACAAGGGCCACGATCAGCCAGAACGGGATGAAAATTTTCGCGGCGGTGACGGTCGCCCGCGGCCCGCCGCCGATCCACCAGCCGATCAGCCCGAAGACACCGAGCAGAACGGCGCCGCCGACAATGATGAGAGCAGTGCGCATTGGAGACAGCCGGAGGATAGCGCCGGCCCGAGGCAGATTATCGCCGCAAGCGGCGCGGCGCGGTAGCGCGGGCTCGCTGCAGCCGTGTGGTGGTCTCTTGACACCTTCGGTAAGATCATCCGAAGGCGAAGACACCTCTACTGCGACGCGTTGCCGAAAGCACTGCCAGGCCAACCGCGAGACCCCGATGAACAACCCCGAGTTCTGGAAGTTCTTCGAGACCGATGCCTACCCCAATCTAGGGCACAGGCAAGAGTCGCTCAAATACATGTTCGAGTATCTCGACCGTCTCGCCAGACCGGTTTTCGTGGTCGAGACCGGCTGCGTGCGCAATGCGGGCCGGTGGGTCGAAGAGGGACAGAGCACCGTCCTGTTCGACCGTTTTGTATCGCAGCTGCCGGGCTCGGTGATGCACAGCGTCGACGTTGACCCCCAAGCTACAGCCCTGTGCCGGGGCCTGGTCAGCAGCAGCGTGCAGCTGCACACTGGCGACAGCGTTCCCTTTCTCCGCGCTCTCGCACGCGACCCGCCTCGCGGATTCAGATACATCGATGTTCTCTACCTCGATTCCTTCGACATCGACTTTGCCAATCCGCACGCAAGCGCTCTGCACCACATGAAGGAGCTGCTCGCGATCTCGACGTTGATTGGCCCGCAAACGCTCGTGGTTGTCGACGATTCGCCATTGGAAGCCAATTACATACTTTCCTCCAGGAATCTCACCTTCCTGTCCAAGCCGGTCGTCTCCGGCAAGGCCAAGTATGTGGCCGCCTACGCGGAAGCGATTGGACTTGCGCCGGTATTCACCGGCTACCAGGCCGGCTGGCTCGGATTCTGATCGCGCCCGGACCAGTGGCGGCGCTCGCGCTCCCCGGGTGTCGAGCGGAACGGAGCCGTCACCCGCGCGCCTCGCGCCAGAGCATCAGCGCCAAGCCACCCGCGATGACCAGGCCGATAACGCTCCACCACACCGGGATGACGAAGCCGACGACGGTGATCTCCCAGCCAGCGAACAGCCGCAGCAGGTGGAGGATGGCGATCAGGGTGAAGAGAACGACGGCGATCGCGGTGAATGGTTTCACGGCTTGCCTCCTTCCTTCCGTGTGAACGATCTCCGGCAGCGGCCGGGCTCAGACCGGTTTGTTCCGAGTACCTTCGCCCGGCGTCACGAACAGCATCGTCGTCGGGACCGTCGTCCTGGCGGTGTGCCAGGTGCCTTTGGGCACGATGACGAACGAGCCTGGCTCGCGGAGACGAACCGTCTCCTCGACACCGCCGCGGTCAAGAACCATGGTCGCCTCGCCCGACATGAGGCAGACGATCTCGTCGCCCGCGGGGTGGATCTCCCAACTCGGCCAGTCCGCCTCGAAGCTGAACGATGCAACGAGCATCCGACCCTTGAAATGATCGAAGACCCGGTCGAGCTCCTCGTAGATCGTGGGCGTGACCGCGACAGGCACCGCGCGATGGTCGGGTTCGACCACAATGAAGGTCGAGGCGAGGTCAAGCGGGATGGACGCGGCCATGGGATCAGGGTTTCGCTGTGAGCGCAGCAATGAAATCGCCGACGATCGCTCCGAGAATGCAGCTGAGCAGCGTCAATGGAAAGCCGAGCACGGCATGACCCGCCTCGATCAGGCTTCCCGCGAGCGACCTCCCCGACGACGCCATCAGCACGGCCGCGATCAGTACGAATGCGACGGTGATCAGCAACGACAGAAGGAAGCCGTGCATGATGGGCGATCGCCGCGCCAGGAACCCGGTGGCGAATCCGGAAGCCAGGTACGCTGCAATCCCGAGATAGAGCAGCAGCATCCCGCGGAGCTCGATGTTCCCCGCATACGTGACCAGCAGCCAACCAGCGACGAAAACGCCGATCCCGCCGAGCAGTGCCCGGCCGCTCGGGCGGCTCAAGAGTGGACGAAAGGCCACGCTCAATGGGCCCTTGAACGCATGCGACGTGCAGATCGTACTACGTTGCCCTAGTTGCGAGGAGCTTCCGGGAAAGCGTGCAGGTAGCTGTAGAGCGCGGCAATCTCAGCGTCGGTGAGCTGCGACAGGCAATCGCGTGCCTGCTGGCTCATTACGCCAACATTCCTTTCGCCGAGCGCGACTCCCGTTCGCAGCAGCCGGGCGAACGCTTCCGGAGAATAGGCGGCCACGATGTGCAGATCCGGGCTCGTGAAGTCCGGATTGCTGTCGCCGTGCAGGCTCGTCCCGTGGCACGCGGCGCAGATGGTTCGCGCCAGATAACGGCCAGCCTCAGCCTCCTGATTTGCGGCTTTCGGCGGCGGCACCGTATCGGCGATGAGCTGGGCCACCGTCCTGAACTTTCCGGTGGCCAGGCCAAGGCGCCCGATCGGACCCGCGGAGAAGTTCGGGCCGGGGCCGGGAACAGGCGGCAGGCTCCGTAGGAACGCGACGATGCGACCGAGATCGGCGTCCGTCATTGCATTGAACGCCTCCGCGGGCATCACCATAACGCTTCGGCGATCCGGCCGGACGCCGTAGCGAATAATGGTTGCCACCTGCGCATCGCTGTATCGGCGCATGGCGTCCGGGAGATTCGGCGCGACGATTCGTGCAATCTTCGGATCGTCGAACATTACCTGCCCCTTGCCATTGCTCCCGTGGCAGTCGAGGCAGCCGCGGATCGTGGCTAGTCGAGCTCCCTCGCCCACTGAGTCCTGGTCGGTCGGAATCGTGAGCGCGACGGCGGGGACGTCGTAGGTGCGCTGCAGGATGCGTTCGGACAGGAGATAGACGGCCGCGTAAGCGAGAAGCCCCAGCCCGACCAGGCTGCCGATCGCTATGGCGACCCAGCGCAACAGACGCCGCGGCCGGGAATTTGCGGGCTCGCTCAGGTCGCTGCTCATTTGCGTCTCGCCGCCGACCGCCTCTGTGGCCGCGACACGCGATCCTGGCCTTGGTGGCCCTCCTCAAGCTTCTCCAGCGCTGCGCGCAGCGCCACCGCCGCGGCCTCGCGCTCGGTCACGGACATCCGGTCGACGTCAAGTTCCAAGCGCAGGTCTGCGGCACCGGAAGGCGCCGCTCCGATCACCGTGTAAGTAGCCACCGGCTGCGCGATGCCTTTGACCTGAACGCGGCCGCGCTCCGTGCAGCGTATCTCGTCCTTGACATGCGAGTAGGTCTCGAACGAGATCAGGATTTCTCCTGGGGGAGCCTCATGCTCCAACCGTGACGCTAGGTTCACGGTGCCCCCGACCATCGTGTAGTCCATGCGGTCCTCGCTGCCGAAGTTGCCGACCGTGCAATAGCCCGTGTGAATGCCGATCCGGCAGCGCAGCGGCACGTCGATGCCACTGTTACGCCATTCGGCGGCCAGTCGGCCGACGCGCTCCTGCATGGCGATCGCCATGTGGACGCAAGCCAGCGCGTCGCCCTTGACGCCGAGCGTGGTGGGATCACCGAAGAACATGACGATGGCGTCGCCGACGTACTTGTCGATGGTTGCGCCGTACTGCAGGGCGATCTTCGACATTTCGCTGAGGTAGTGATTGAGAAGCTGGGTCAGGTCCTCGGACTCCATCTTATCGGTGATTTCGGTAAACCCCACGAGATCGGAGAAGCAGACAGTGAGCTTCTTGCGCTTGCTCACGATTTTCACGTCCTGCTGCCCAGTGAAGATCGAGTCGTAGACTTGCGGGGCTAGGTACTTCGCGAGCTTTGCCGAGAGGGAGGCGAGCGCGGTGGATTTCTCCGAGAGATCCTGCTCGCGCTGCTTGAGCTCAGTGATGTCGGAGTAGACGGCGACCGTGCCTCCTTCCTCGGTGCGGCGTTCGCTCACCATCACCCAACGGCCATTGGCGCGCCGCTGCACATGCGGCTCGCCGGGGTGGTGATGCTGTTCGAGCCTTTCGGCGACCCATTCCTCCACGCGACCTTCCGCATCTTTGATGTCGCCGCGCTCGGCAGCACGGCGGATGATGGTCTCGAAGGTCGTCCCTGCGGTGAGATCGACATCCAGGCCGGGATAGAGCAGGTTGCGGTAGCACGAATTGCATATGACCAGCCGGTCCTCGTCGTCGTAGCAGACAAAGCCTTCCGAGATGCTCTCGATCGCTTCGGCGAGCCGCCGTTCGCTACGCAGCCGCGCCTGTTCGGCACGGCGCAGTGCTGTGATGTCGTAGAGCCAGAACAGGCGCTTGCCGCCGGCAACGGCGACATGGCCACCCTGGTAGGCGACCTGCACGTAGGACATCAGCAGATTGAGGGACTCGCCCTGCTTCGTTCTCCAAAGCACCTCTTCGTCCAGCAGTCGCCCGCCCCGGAGCCGCAGCTGCTCGATGATCCGTGTTCGGTGATCGAGGTCACGCCAAAACCGCTTCGTGTCGAACAGCTCCAGATCCGCCTCGTCGTAGCCGGTCAAATCGCGGAGGCGCCGGTTGTGGAACAGGAGCCTGCCTTCTTCGTCGACCACGGCTACTCCAGCCGGACTGTAGTCGAGCATCTCGCGCAGCTGGCGCTCTTGTTCGGCTACCTGCGCCTCGTGCTGTATCAGTGGGGTGATGTCGTAAACCCAGAGGACGCGCTTGCCGCCGATGAAGCTGACGTGTCCTCCCTGGTACGCCACTTGCACGTAAGACAACAGAAGATGGATCAGCGCACCTTTCTTGGCTCGCCACGTCACCCTTTCGTTCAGGACCTGACCGCCGTGCTCCCGCAATCGCTGGATGATCCGCTGGCGGTGATCGAGATCGTGCCAGAACAGGCGGCTGTCATGCAGATGCAGCTCTTCCTGGCTATAGCCGAGCATTTCGCGCAGACGCGCGTTATGGAAGAGCAGGCGGCCATCCTCATCGACGACCAGAAGAGCCGCCGGGCAGAACTCCAGCAGATCCCGAAGCTGACGCTCGTGCTCGGCGAGCTCCGCTCCAAGACCGGAGTCGCTAGCTGCCGTCAGTCGGGTGCTCTCGAAAGACATTCAATCCTCCAGATGGCGCCGGCAAGTCTAGCATCGGCGCGTCCCTTGCCGGTCGAAGCCGCTTCCGCCGGGATCGCCCCCACAGTAGCGCCCAGCATCGCCTGCGCGACCCGAGGAACTGCGCAGAAGCTCGTCCGCGAGAACGGCGGCGATTACCTGTTTCGGGGCTTGGAGGGGAACGTGGTGCCGCTGTCGCCCGCGGCGCCTCGCGCGGGTCGACGGACGGCTCTCACCTTGCCGCTGCCTCCGCCTCCGCAGAAAAACCGATCACCGCCATCGGACTCGAGGCCCGACACGTTGACGCCAGGCGGCATCTCGAGACTCTCCAGGACCTCTCCCGTTCGAGGATCGACGCGCCGCAACTCGCTTTCGTCGCCTTCCCAGGTCCCGTGCCAGAGCTCACCGTCGACCCAGGTGACGCCGGTGACGAAGCGGTTGGATTCTATCGTGCGTAGAATCGCGCCGGTCTCTGGATCGATCTGATGGATCTTCCGCTCCCGGTATTGGCCGACCCAGAGCGTCCCTTCGGCCCACGCGAGCCCCGAGTCACCGCCGCCGCCGGGCGCCGGGATCGTGCCGAGCACGCGGCCGGTCTCCGGATCGATCTTCTGAATGCGATCCTCGGCGATCTGGAACAGGTGCTCGCCGTCGAAGGCCGTTCCCGCATGCGCGGCGATATCGATCGAGCGCTGCGTCTTGCCGCTCGCCGGATCGAGAGCGAGCAGCCGATCTTTCGCAGCAAACCAGACGCGCCGACCATCAAAGGTAACCCCAGCGACCTGGTCGACGCCGGAAAAGGGTCCGTACTCGCGGACGATTTCGGCCTTTGATCGTTTCATGCTTGCATTCTAGTCAGTTGGCAGCGGCGCCGGGAGTAACAAGGTCGTCGCGAATCCCGGCACCGGCGGGGTCATCCAGCGACGAGCGCGCCCGCGACCGAACCATTGCACCTTGCCCGATTCCGCGAGCGAGTCGAGCGCGCGCTGCACGCTGCGCTGGCTGGCCCCGAGCGCGAGCGCCAGGGCCGAGCTCGACCACGACTCGCCGTCGGCGAGAAAAGCGAGCACCGCCGCGTGCTCTTCCTCCACGGGCCGTGCCAGCACGACGACCTCCCGGGCGCGAAGCGGCACGAGCGCAAATCCTTGCTTTGTTGCGCTCACGCCGGCCAG
>Ga0335084_10002320_pt1 | contig 18310 bp, 23 predicted proteins | sample Lox_Sample_44_FD_206721 | JGI IMG/M metagenome (GOLD analysis project Ga0335084, IMG submission 206721) | Soil microbial communities from Loxahatchee National Wildlife Refuge, Florida, United States - Lox_Sample_4.4 | ecosystem: Environmental > Terrestrial > Soil > Wetlands | place: USA...
ACCAGGCTGCGCAGCGACCGCCGGATGTCGGCGCTCGTGAGGAGGACCGGCGCGCCGTCCACCGCCGACAGCTCGCGCGCCAGTCCGTCGAGGAGGCCCGACGCGACGGCGGGGTCCACGGCCGGCACCTCGCCCACCGTTCCCTCCCGGACGAGCGCCTCGGCGCGCGGATCGAGGAGGAGGGCCAGCACCGCTCCGCCTGCGGCGCAGCGGTGCCCGATGTGCCGCCGCAGCGCGCGCCGGCACGCCTCGGCGAGCGCGTGCGCGCCGCGGGGCGCGCCCCCGGCCTCGAGCATCGACTCGAGGATGGTGCGCAGCGGCCGGACCGAGACGCCCTCCTCCACGAGGCGACGCAGCACCTCGGCGAGGAGCGCGGGCGGGAGCTGCCGGCCCGCCTCGCGGACCAGCGCCGGCGCGGCGGCCTCCAGGGCGTCGAGGAGGACCTGGGCCTCCTGGACGCCGACGAACCGGTGCGCCTCCCGCTCGAGCGCAGCGCCCACGTTCGCGAGGACGCGGTCGAGCCGCTCGCGGACGGCGCCGAGCGCGGCGGCGCGCACGCGATCCGTGGCGGCGACGGCTGCGGCGCGCCGCCCGGTGGAGGCGTCGATGACCGGGGTGCACGGGATCCCGACGAGCGCCACGTCGTCCGGCGACGCGAGGACGAGGACCTCGCCGGCAGGGACGGCACCGCCGATCGCCGGGACCTCGTCCACCAGCAGCGCCCATCCGCCGGGCGCGAGGGCGCCGGGGCGGACCGCCACCGCAGGGAGCCGCACCCCGAGGTCGCGCCAGAGACGCTCGCGCAGCGCCGTGAGCCCGTCGCGCACGCTCCGGCCGTCCCCTGCGCGGGCCTCCTCGAGGAGATCCGCGGCGAGCGCGAGCGCCACGGGGGCCGGCGCCTCCCACTCGTCCGGGAACGCGGGAGGTGCGGGCGCCGGACCGCCCCCCTCCGCGGCGGCCCTGCCGGGCTCGTGGCGGGTTCGGCCGAGCCTGAACGCCCAGGTCCCGGCGCCCGCGGCGAGCGCGAGGAACGGCGCCGCCGGCAACCCGGGAGCGAGGCCGAGCGCGGCGAGGAGGATCGCCACTGCGCCGAGCGCACGGGGGTCGGCGAGGAGCTGCCGGCCGATCTCGCCGGCGAGCGATCCACCGTCCTCCTCGGAGGCGACCCGCGTCACCGCGACGCCGGCCGACAGGGCGAGGAGGAGCGCCGGCACCTGGGCGGCGAGACCGTCGCCGATGGCCAGGATGGTGTACCGGCGCGCCGCGGCGCCGAGGTCCATCCCGCGCATCGCCCCGGCCGCGAGGCCGCCCACGACGTTCACGACGGCGATGGCGACGCCGGCGATGGCGTCACCCTTCACGAACTTGAGGGCCCCGTCCATGGCGCCGTAGAGCTGGCTCTCGCGTTCCAGGGCGCGCCGGCGCCGCCGCGCCTCGGCGGCCTCCAGGGCCCCGGCCCGGAGGTCGGCGTCGATCGCCATCTGCTTGCCGGGGAGGGCGTCGAGCGCGAAGCGCGCGGCGACCTCCGCGACGCGCTCCGCGCCCCTGGCGACCACGAGGAGCTGCACGAGCGTGAGGATCGCGAAGACCACCGCGCCCACCACGCAGTTGCCCTGCACCACCACCCGCCCGAACGCCTCCACGATGCGTCCCGCGTCGCCGCGCGACAGCACGAGGCGGGTCGAGGTCACCTCCAGCGCGAGGCGGAAGAGGGTGGTGAGGAGGAGGAGCGTGGGGAAGCTCGCGAACCGGAGCGCGTCGCGCGCGAAGAGCGTGACCACCAGGATGGTCGCGGAGAGGGCGAGGTTGAGCGCAAGGCAGGCGTCGAGCACCGGGGGCGGCATGGGCGCGACGAGCAGGAGGACCAAGGCCAGGACGGCCAGCGCGAAGAGCGCGTCGCGCGCGCCGCCGAGGCGTGCCAGGAGGGCGTGGACGCGACTCATCGCTCCTCCCCGGGCGCGAGCCCGTACAGGTGGGCGAGGACGGCCGCGGCGGCCTCGTACAGGTCCTCGGGGATCTCCTCGCCGATCTCGGCGAGCCGGAACAGGGCGCGGGCGAGCGGGACGTCGCGCACGATGGGCACTCCGGCGCGCCGCGCCGCGGAGCGGATGCGCGCCGCCCCCGCGCCGGTTCCCTTGGCGACCACCCGCGGCGCGCCGTCGCCCGACCGCTCGTGGGCGAGCGCCACGGCGACGTGGGTCGGGTTCACCACCACGCAGGTGGCCCGGGCCACCGGCGCGGCGCCCAGCGCGCCCCGGTGCCGGCGGCGGCGCTCGGCGCGGAGGGCGGGATCGCCCTCGTCCTCCCGCCGTTCGCGCCGCACCTCGTCGCGGGTCATCCGCAGCGAGCGGAGGTGGGCGCGTCGGGCCACGGCATGGCCGGCGACGCCGAAGGCGAGCGTCGCGAGGGCAAGCCGAAAGGCGAGGCCGAGCACGGCAGGACCGACGCGCCAGGCCCCCGCGGCCGAAGCGCGCGGCAGCGACGCGAACCCGCGGGCCTCCTCCCGCAGCCAGGCCCAGGCGAGCGCGAGCAGGACGGCCGCCTGCCCAGCGGCGAGCGCCGTCGCGGCGAGCTGTGCGCGCGAGGCGAGGCGGCGCAAGCCGCGGAGCAGGTGGAGCCGCTCCAGCCGCGGGCGGAGCGCCCCGGGGGCGAAGGTGCCTCCCGCCTGGAGGAGGGCGGCCGCGGTGCCCCCGGCGACCGCTGCGGCGCAGGGGATGGCCGAGTGACGGGCCGCCTGGAGGAGCGCCTCGCGGACCGCGCCGAGGGGCGCCGCGGTCCCGCTGGCCGCCACCGCGAGCCCTTCTCGGACGACCCCGGCGAGCGCCGCCGCCGTCGCCGGGCCGGCGGCCGCGACCGCGGCGAGGCCGGAGAGGAGCGCGGCCGCAGAGGACAGGTCGCGGCTGCGGGCCACCTCTCCCCGGCGGCGCGCCTCGCGAAGCCGGCGCGGCGTGGGTTGCTCGGTCCGATCGCCGCTCACGGCGCGCCCCCCGCCATCAGCGCCGGCAGGCGACCGGCGAGCGCGACGAGCGCCACCAGGCGCCCCGCAAGCGCACTCGCGGCGACGGCGAGCGCGGCGAGCCCGAGGGCGGCGCGCGCCGGCTGGGCCGTGCCTGCGACGCCGAGCTTTGGCGCGGCCCGCGCGGCCAGCGCCAGCGCGAGGTCGGCGGCCAGCACCCCGGCCGCCGCGGGGGCGGCGAGGGCGACGGCCGCCGCGACCAGCTCGGCCGCCGCGAGGAGGGCCCCGTCGCGCACCGCGGCGGCCGGGAAGGAGGCGCCCGCGGGCAGCGCCGCGAAGGTGCCGAGGAGACCGCGCAGGAAGAGCCGATCGCCGCCCGTCCAGGCCGCCAGCACCACCACCCACTGCGCGAGGAAATCGCCCACGGCGGTCTCGCGCTGCCGCACCGGGGCGACGTGGAGCTCGGCGAGGGTGGCACCGCGGAGGGTGTCCGCGAGCCGCCCGGCGGCGCGCGCGGCGTCCACCGGGAGCGCCGCGGCGAAGGCGAGGGCGGCCCCGAGCCCCAGCTCGCGTGCGGCGGCGGCGAGGAGCTGGAGTGGGCCGTCCAGGGGGAGCGGTCGTGCGCCGCAGAGGGCGTACGCGGCGGCGCCCAGTCCGGCAGCAAGCCCGGCCCGGACCGTGGGCGGCGCGAGCGGCCCACCCAGGAACGGCGAGAGCATGGCCACGGGGGCGAGCCGGAGCGCGTGCAGCAGCGCCGTGGCGGCGTGGGCGGCGAGGTCGCGCGGGAGCGCCGGCGGCGCGCCGGCGGCGAGGGCGAGCGCCATCACGGTGCGATCCGCGAGGCGAGGTCGAGGCACTCGGCGGCGAACCGGGCGGTCCGCGCGCCGATCCAGGGAGCCGCCACCGCGAGCGCGCCGAGGGCCGCAGCCACGCGCGGGACGATCCCCAGCGACGGCTCCTGTACCTGCGTCGCCGCCTGGAGGATCCCGGTGGCGAGCCCCACCAGCAAGGCTGCGAGGAGCGGTGGCGCCGAGACGAGGAGGACGAGCAGGATCGACTCGCGCGCCAGGTGGACGAGGGCGGGATCCACGGTCAGCTCACGTACGAGAGGAGGAGGCCGCGGGCGAGGACCCTCCACCCGTCCGCCGCGACGAACAGGAGGAGCTTGAGCGGCAGGGACACCGACGTCGGCGAGAGCTGGGTGAGACCGAGGGCGAGGAGCACGTTCGCGACCACCAGGTCGACGACCAGGAACGGAACGAACACCAGGAACCCGATGGTGAACGCGCGCCGCAGCTCCGACACGACGAAGGCCGGGGCGAGGACCGCGAGATCGTCGGCGCCCGGCGGGGCGGCCACCGGTCCGCGCAGCCGCGCCCCGAGGTCGAGGAACACCTCGCGATCGTCGGGCCGCGCGTGCCGTGCAAGGAACGCCTTGAGCGGGACCGCGGCGCGCGCGGCGGCGTCGAGCGTGCCGGCGACGCCGCGCTCCAGCGGCGCGGCGCGGGCGGCGTCGAGGGCCTGCTCGGCGACGGGCGCCATCACGCCCGCCGAGAGCAGGAGCGCCAGCCCGGTCACGACGGTGCTCGGTGGAACCTGTGGCGCGCCGAGCGCCGAGCGCGCCACGGACAGCACCACCGAGATCTTGAGGAACGAGGTGAGCGACACGATCGCCACCGGGAGGAGGGCCAGGGCGCCGAGGAGGAGGACGAGATCGGCGGGGCGGTCGGCCAGGCCGGCGGCGGAAGGTGCGCCGAGGCCGATCACGGGCGGTCTCCCGAGCTCGAGGGATCGAGGCGGCCGAGGACGCGGACTCCGCCCGGTCCGAAGCCGACGAGCAGCCGCCGCGCCTCGATCTCGACGAGGGCGAGACCCGCGTCGCGCGAGAGCGCCGCCCGCTCCAGGACCGCCAGGGTGGAGCTGGGCGCATCGCGGCGGGTCCGGCGCATCCAGGCGGCTCCGCCCGCCAGCGCGAGGACGGCGAGGGCGGCACGGGCGGAGACCGGACCGAGATCGCCCGGCGCCAGCGCCAGGAGCAGGGCTGCCGCGGCGCCGGCGGCGAGGAGGGCCCCGCCGCGCCTGCGGCCGACGCGCGAGAGGATGGGCCCGAGCCTCACGGCGACACCTCGAGCGCGTGGATCCGCACGCCCACCGCGCCCTCGACCTCGACCAGCTCACCGCGCGCCACGGCGCGCTCGCCGGCCCGGAGGGTGACGAGGCCGCGCCGGTCGAGGCCGAGCGGCAGGATCGCGCCCGGTTCCAGGCGCGCGAGGTCGGCGAGGGCGATGCTGACGCGTCCCAGCTCGACCTCGAGGGTGATGGGGAGCTCCGAGGCACGGTCCGGCATGGCGATGGTCTCCACGTGAAGGTCCTGGCCATCGAGGCGGCCCTCGGCGCGGGCGCCGCCGGGCAGGACGAGCGCGTGCCGGTCGCCGGGGGGCGCATCGAGGACCACGACGTCGCCGGGCGCGAGGACGTCGAGCTCGGCCGGCATCAGCGCGCCGTGGCCGGAGCGGATCGAAGCCTCGACGCGGATGCCGGGCATTGGGTCCGGCAGCCCGGGGCCCCGCAGGGCGCGGACTGCCCTGGCCGGAGCGAGCAGCCGGGCGCGGCCGCGGATGGCTCCCACGGCGATGTCCAGCTCGATCGCCAGCGCCTCCGGGGGCGCGGCGCCGGAGCGGACGAGACGCGGCCCAAGCCGCTCGTCGAGGTCGGAGACCGCGCATGCGGCGTCGAGGGCGGCGAGGGCGAGCAGCTCGAGCGCCGAGGCCTCGACCGGCGTGAGCTCCGTCGCGGCGATCGGGTCTCCCCTGCCGCCGGCGAGGCCGTCCACGAGGCGGGCCACGAGCGGCACTTCGACCTCGAGGACGGCGGAGGCCGGCAGGGCCCGCAGCTCGAGCGCGATCCGGGCGGTGCCCGCGCCGGGCGACGCGCGCGCCGGGACGGGCCGCGCCGTCACCGCGACCGGGGCGCCGAGCACCGCCGCCAGGGCGGGGCGCACGGCGTCGAGGACGCTCGCGCCGGCGGCCCGCGCCGTTCGGTCCAGGTCGGCGTAGCCACGGCTCACGGCGGGCAGCTCGAAGGGAAGGGCCACGGGGAGGCTCGTTTCAGGGCGCGTGCCAGGAGCGTGCGCTGCAATCCCGCAGGGTTCCGAGCGCGCCCCCGGCCGTGGGCGTCCGGCGGACGGCCGCGTCGGGCGCGCCGCGGCCGGCGCGGTCATCGCGACCGCTGCAGGGAGAGCCGCGCCCGGCACAGGCGCAGCACGATGGGCGACGGTGGGGGGCCGGGCGGGATGGTCCCCGCCGCCAGCGCGTGCAGGATCCGGGCGATCCGCGATCGCTCGGCGTCGGCCCAGGCGCCCGCGGGACCCGTCCCGGGATCCGGCGGGAGCGCCACGGAGAGCGCCCGCAACCGCTCCTGGCGCCCCGCCGCCGAGAGCGAGCCCGCCGCGGCCACGGTCTCGCCGGCTCCGGGCGCGCCGAGGCGCGACAGGACCTGCCTCGCGCGCGACGGCACGAACACCGCGGCGAGCGCCACGAGCCGCCGATCAGCGGCGGTCATGCGGGCGGCCGGGCGCGGAGCCGGTCTCGCACCACCGGGGCCGCGAGCGCGACCGCGCCGGCGACGGCGACCGCCGCGAGCACCACGGCCGGGATCGACGGGCGCCGCGGAGCCGGCGCCACGGCGGTCCGGCTCTCCGCGCCGGGGGCCACCACCACCGACACCGCGGATGCATCGAGGCCGTCCGCGGCGCCGGCCACCAGGGCCTGGATGCCCGGCTCCAGCGCGCGCACCGCGGCGCAAGATGCGGGGCGGCACTTCACCAGGACGGCCGCACGCGGCGAGGGGCGATCGCCGGGACGAAGCGGATCGGGCTGCGGGAGGCCGACGTGCACCCGCGCCTCCACCACGCCGTCGATGGCTTCCAGGCTTCGCGCCAGCTCGCCCGCCAGGGCGTGGAGGTAGAGCGCGTGCTCCTCGGTCGCGGTCGGGACCATCCCTCCTCTGCCGAACACCTCGCCGAAGCCCGCCGGGCGCGGACGCGGAAGCTCGCGCTCGGCGAGCAGACGCTGCGCGCGGCCCGCGTCCGCGCCGCCGACCGACACCGTCCACCCGCCCTCCTGGCCGTCTTCGCGCCGCTTTCGCGCCGCCACGCCGCCGTCGTCGAGCGCGACCAGGACCTCGTTCGCCTGCGGCTCGGCGAGACCGTGCAGGATCTCCTCGTCGGCGCAGCCCGCCAGCGGAAGGAGCGCGAGCGCGGTGAGGCGGTTCCTCCAGTGGACCATCGGATCCTCCTAGAGCGGCGTGTTGACCGCTTGCCTCACCGATTGTGCGCCCGCCTCCACGAGCTTCGCGGTGAGGTCCACGGTCTGCGTGCACCGGTACGCCTCCGCCTGGAGGCCGAGGAGCTCCTGGGCGGTGAAGGTCCGCCCCTGCCGTGCTGCCGCGAGGACGGCGTCGAGCCGGCGCTGCGCGCGCTCCAGGCCCTCGAGCATCCCGCCGAGCGGCGCTTGCCCGGCGCCGCCGCCCTGCGGGAGGAGGGCAGCGCGAGCGCGGCCCTCCAGCACGGCGCCGAAGGTTCGCGTTGGTGGTGCAGCGGACAGCGGGGCGGCGGGAACGGCCGGGGCGGCCGCCGCGACGGGCAGGACGGGCACTTGCGCTCCTAGTGGATGTTGTTGATGGCCGCCTTGGCGCTGTCATGCTTCACCTTCATGACGTTCGACAGCGCCGTGAACTCGCGGCTCTCGCGCTGCATCGACTCCTGGAGCTGGAGGTACTGGACGTTGAAGACCTGGGCCTCCTGCTGGAGCGCGCGCGTCGCCTCGAGGATGTCGCCGTCGCCGCCCGCCCCCGTCGAGGTTCCGGCCGCTCCGGTGGCGGCCGTGCCGGAGGCGAGGGACGCGGCCACGGTCGCGCCCGCCGGACGCGACGGAGACGACACCGCGCCGCGCACCGCCGCGGAGAGGACCGTGCCCCCGGGCACGTAGGGCGCCGCGAGCGCCACGCCCGAGGCGAGGCCGTTCGCGACGGTGGTCGCCGCCGTCCGGAGCGCCTGGCCGAAGCGGCCCGGCTCGGCGCGCCGCTCGCTGGTGGGCGCGACGTGGATGTTGTCGATGCGGTTGTCCATGCGAAACCTCCTGCCGGGCGCTGGAGCAACGCCCGTGCCTGGCCACGGGCCCGTCTGGACGCGGGCCGCTCCCGGGGGCGCGGGCGGCGCTGCGGACCATGGGCCGGATCGCGGACCGTCACCGCGGGTTCATCGGCGCGGCGAGCGGGACTCGGGCCTACCCGGTGCCCGTCGCGATCTCGTCGTACCCGCGCCCCTCGAACTGCAGGAAGCAGAAGCCGTGGCCGAACGGATCGGCGAGCACCGCCATCTTCCCCCACTTGTGCCGCTCGACCGGCACCTCGACCTTCGCGCCGGCGGCCTCCGCCCGGCGGACTGCCTCCGCGATGTCCTCCACCGCAAAGTCGAGGTGCACCGGGGTCCAGTGGCGGGCGTACGAACGCGTCGCGGCCGCGCCCTTGAATGGCGTGGTCCCGGGCGCCGCCACCAGCACGTAGATCGGCGCCTCCGCGCCCACCAGCTCGATCCCGCCCCCCGAGAACCGCCGCCCGACGCGCAGGCCGAGCGCCGCCGTGTAGAAGCGCACCGCCGCGTCGAGGTCGGGGACGTCCACGTTCACGATGAGCCGCGCCATGCGCGGACGCTACCACGGCCGGCGCGGGGCGCCGCGTCACGGTCGGTGCCATGCCGCGGCCCGGACGCTGTCCCCGTGCTACGTTCCACCCGATGCCCCGCGAGTACCTCCGCAGGCTCTGCGACCAGATCATCCAGGTGCAGAAGCCCATCCGCGTCCTCCGCGCCATCAACTGGGGGCCGCAGGTGCACGAGCGGTTCTTCAAGCACGGCGCGCGCGAGCTGCCGCGGCCCGAGTACCCGGCGCTCGGCTTCGACCCGGCCGCGAAGGAGAAGGAGCTGCGGGCGCTGAAGCGCCAGATCCGCGGCAAGAACCCCATCGAGGAGCGGCTCCGCCGGCGGCTCGACGAGTTCGCGGTGCTGACCCGCATGCTGGCGGCGCGCGGCACCCGGCGGTTCCACGAGCTGTCGCGGCGCATCTACGGAGATCCGCGCGACCGGTTCCCCGACACCAACGTGGACAACCTCGCCATCGCGCGGCTCTGGGCCTCGCGGCCGCGCGCCCGCGACGAGGAGCAGGTGTACGGCGCGGACGAGGCGGCGAGCCGCGTCGCGGAGCTGTGCAACCCGCTCCTCGGCGGGCACGTGAACGTGGTGGTGCGGTCGCGGCTCACGGCCAACGCGGCCTCCGGCGCGACCCGCATCACCCTCCGCAAGGGCGCGAGGTTCTCGGATCGGCAGGTCCGCGCCCTCGCCCACCACGAGGGGCTCTGGCACGTCCTCACCTCCATGAACGGCTACCGCCAGCCGGTGCTGACGATCCTGGCCGTCGGGCTGCCGCGCTTCACGGAGTCGCAGGAGGGCGGCGGGATCGTCTCCGAGTACCTCACCGGCAACATCACCGACGAGCGCTACATCGAGCTGGGCGAGCGGACCATCGCCGTCGACATGGCCGCGCGCGGCGCCGACTTCCTGGAGGTGTACCGCTACCTCCTGGCGCGCTTCCCGCCGGAGAAGGCCGCGCTCATGAGCGAGCGGGTCTTCCGCGGCGGCGTGGTGGAGGGAGGCGCGCCGTTCACCAAGGACGCGGCCTACCAGCGCGGCTACTGCCGGACCTTCAACTTCCTGCGCGCCGCGGTGGAGCAGCGCGACGTGGACCTGGTGCGCGCCTTCCTGGCGGGGAAGATGAGCGACCTCATCGACGAGGGGCTCTGCGTCGGGCCGACCTACCTGCCGGAGTGGTTCATCGACATCGACCGGCTGAACGCCATCTGCACGCACTCGGTGACCATGAACCGGTTCTCGCTGCCGTCGGTGGCGCGGTACTACGCGCGCCGGCGCAGCGGGAAGGGGACGGCCGAGCCGCTGGTGCGCCCGCGCGAGGCGGACACCGAGGAGCGGGCGGGCGTCGCGGGGGCGGACGAGGGGGACCTGGGGGAGTGAGGTCCAGGCCGCGGGCCGCGACGCGATCGCGGCCCGTCGCAGCGCCACGCCGCGCCGGACGGCGCGCCGTCACCCCACCGCAGCGCCGAAGGCGCGCCCCACCGCGTAGGTGATCCCTGCGGCGAGCGCGGCCAGGCCGACCATCCGCAGCGCGCTCTTCCAGAGCGAGGTTCCGGAGAGGAACCCGACCACCGCGCCGACGCCGGCGAGGACGAGGAAGGCGAGCCCGGCGCTCGTCGCGACCGCGCTGGGGCCGTGCGTGAACAGGAAGGGGAGGATGGGGACGAACGCCCCCACCGAGAACATGAAGAGCGACGAGACCGCCGCTCCCATGGGCGAGCCCAGGTCGGCCGGATCGAGCCCCAGCTCCTCCCGCACCAGCGTGTCGAGCGCGGAGTCCGGGTTCTTGAGCAGCTCGGCGGCGGTCCGGCTCGCCTGCTCGGTGGAGAGCCCCTTCTGCTTGAAGATGAGGGCCAGCTCCGCCGCCTCCTCCTCCGGCGCCTCCGCGATCTCCCGCTTCTCCATCGCCACCTGGCGCGCCAGGAGGTCGCGCTGGCTCGCCACCGAGGTGTACTCGCCCGCCGCCATCGAGAAGGAGCCGGCCAGGAGGCCGGCGAACCCGGTGACGAGCACGGTGTGCGGCTCCACCCCTGCGCCCGCCACGCCCAGGATGAGCGACAGGTTGGACAGGAGCCCGTCGTTCATCCCGAAGATGGCGGCGCGGATCGAGCCGGCGCGGCCGCCGCCGCGGTGCCAGCGCTCGCGCTGGGAGATGAGCGCCCGCGCCTCCTCGGGCTCGCCGCGGCGCAGCTCGCTGAGGACCCGGCGGTGCGAGCGCTCCTCCTCGGCGATGGCGGTCGCCTCGCCGCCCTGCGCGTCGTACTTCTCGGCGTCCCCCGCCTCGGTCTCCAGCACCAGGGGGAGGACCGAGCCGCTCCCCAGCCGGCGGGCGAGCCACACCAGCGCGCGGATGCGCGACGAGGCGCGATCCGGGGGGAGCGCCACCCCCTCCTTCTCCAGCTTCTTCTGCCAGATGTCGGCGTGGCGCCGCTCCGCGGAGGCCAGCTCGCGGAAGTGGCGCGCCCGCTCCGGGTCCTTCTCGTACTTGGCCAGGCCGTCGTAGAGGGCGGCCCCGTCGCGCTCGTCGATCAGGTTCTGGAGCCACAGGTCGGTGCGGGGGTTCATTCCGGCCAAATCTACCAGGCGCGACCCGGCGCGCGCCGTCCCCGTGGGGCCTACGGGCCCCCCACCGCGATCTCGCGGAGGCGCGCCTTCGACCGTGCGGCGACGGCCGCGTCCGGCGCCATCGCTCCGAGCTGCGAGAAGCGGCGCGCGTGGAGGACGTCGCCGGCGGCGTGGGCGAGGTCGCCCATCGCGTCGAACGCGGCTGCGGCGAGCGGGCGGGGGAGGCCGTGCGCCAGCCGCTCGTAGGACGCGAGCGTCCGCTCCACCGCCTCCGCGTCGCGCCCCTTCACCGGCGCCGCCGCCCGCGCCTCGCGCAGGGCCCGGGCGGCGGCCGCGAGCGCGTCGTTGGCCGCGGCCACCGCCTCCGCGGCGTGCGCGGACCGCGGGTGCGCCGCGAGGAACCGCTCCGGCCCGGCGAAGCCCGAGTCGAGCAGGCAGGCGGCGCGGGCCTCGCCCTGGCAGGGCGGCGCCGACTTCGCCGGCTCGAACGGCGAATCGTCCGAGGAGGGAGGTCCAGCCGTCGCCGCGGCCGGCGCGGCGGCGAGGGTCGTTGCGAGGAGCAGGCCGAGGAGGGCCACGGCCGGACGGTACCACGGGGCGCCGCCGGCTCACGGCCCGGCCCCCGGTGCCGGACCCTGAACGCTTCCTCCAGCGATGGCGGTTTCGCGCGGCGCCGAGCGCTCGCACCGGCCGCCGGGTTGGACTATAAAGACGGATTCTCGCAGGGGAACCCTCCGTGCTCACGCTCGACACCCGCGATGCCGCCTTCCGCGCCGCATGGGCGAGGGTCTGCGCGCGCGGCTCCGACGAGGACGAGGCGCCGGTCCGCGAGGCGGCCGCCCGTCTCGTCGCCGACGTGCGCGCCCGCGGCGACGAGGCCCTGCTCGAGGCGACGCGCCGCTTCGACGCCTGGGATCCGGGCACCGCCGCCGGCCTCGCTCTCGGCCCTGCCGACTTCGCCGCCGCGTACCGGGTCCTTCCGGCCGCGGGACGCCGGGCCCTCGCCCTCGCCGCGAAGCGCATCTCGGCCTTCCACCGCCGGGAGACGGACAGCGAGGTCCGCGCCTACCGCGACGGGACCGGCGCGACGCTCGCGCAGGTGGTCCGGCCGCTGGCGCGCGTCGGGCTGTACGTCCCCGGCGGCACGGCGCGCTACCCGTCGTCGGTGCTCATGACCGCGATCCCGGCCAGGGTGGCGGGGGTGCGCGAGGTGGTGGTGTGCTCGCCCGGCGTCCGCGGCACGGGGGAGATGGACGCCTGGACGCTCGCCGCCTGCCACGTCGCGCGCGTGTCCCGCCTCTTCAGGGTGGGGGGCGCGCAGGCGGTCGCGGCGCTGGCGTACGGCACGGCGACGGTGCCGGCGGTGGACAAGATCTGCGGCCCCGGCAACGCCTACGTCGCGGCGGCGAAGCGGCTCGTCTTCGGCCAGGTCGACATCGACATGATCGCCGGGCCGAGCGAGATCCTGGTCCTCGCCGACGCGGCGGCCGACCCCGCGGAGGTGGCGAGCGACCTCCTCGCCCAGGCCGAGCACGACGTGCGGGCCGTGGCGGTGCTGGTGACCCCCTCGGCCGAGCTTTCGCGCGCGGCGCAGGCGGAGGCGGAGAGGCAGCTCGCCCGGTTGCCGCGCCGCGAGATCGCCGGCGCGTCGCTGCGCGACCGCGGGGCCGCCGTGGTGACGCGCGACCTCGCCGAGGCGGTCCGGCTGGCGGACGAGTTCGCGCCCGAGCACCTGGCGCTGCATACCCGCAGCGCACCGGCGCTGGTGAAGCGCATCGCCCGTGCCGGCGCCGTGTTCGTCGGCCGCTCCACGCCGGAGGCGGTGGGGGACTACCTGGCCGGCCCGAGCCACGTGCTGCCCACCGCCGGCACCGCGCGGTTCGCCTCGCCGCTCTCGGTCGCGACCTTCCGGCGCCGGATGAGCGTGCTGGAGCTCTCGCCGCGCGCCCTCGCGACGGTGGCGCCGGCGGTGGAGGCGCTCGCGACCGCGGAGGGGCTGCAGGGGCACTGGCGGGCGGTGCAGGTGCGGGTGGAGAAGGTCGCGGCGAGCGAGAAGAAGGTGGGCGCGCGCGCGGCACGCCGGGGGGCGCGCCCCTCGCCCGCGCGCCGGCGGCGGCGCTACGCCCGGGGCGAACGGACATGACCAAGGCGACGGCGAGGGCCGCGCGCGCGGCACGGATCGCGCGGAAGACGAAGGAGACCGACGTCGCCGTGGACCTCCGGCTCTCGCCGGGAGCGGCCCGCGTCGCCACGGGCGTCCCCTTCTTCGACCACATGCTCGAGCAGCTCTCGAAGCACGGCGGCATGGCGCTCGCCGTGAAGGCCGCGGGTGACCTGCAGGTGGACGCCCACCACACCGTCGAGGACGTGGGCATCGCCATCGGCGAGGCCCTCCGCCAGGCGACCGCCGACAAGGCGGGGCTGGCGCGCTACGGCCACGCGGTGGTGCCGCTCGACGAGGCGCTGGTCGAGGCGGTGGTGGACCTCTCCGGCCGGCCGCACCTGACCTGGAACGCGAAGCTGCCCTCGGGGAAGAAGTTCATCGGCGCCTACGACGTGGACCTCACCCAGGACTTCTTCCAGGCGCTCGTGAACCACGCGCACATCTGCGTCCACGTGAACGTCCGCTACGGGCGGAACCTGCACCACGTCGTCGAGGCCATCTTCAAGGCGACCGCCCGGGCGCTGCGCGCCGCGACGCGGGTGGAGGGCACCGCGCTCCCGTCGACGAAGGGAGTGTTGTGAGCGCGCCCGGCACCATCGCCCTCGTCGACTACGGCGCGGGCAACCTCCGCTCCGTCGAGAACGCCTGCCGCGAGGTGGGCGCCCGGGTCGTCGTCACGCACGATCCCGACGCCGTCCGCCGCGCCGATCGGGTGGTGGTGCCGGGCCAGGGCTCGATGCCGGCCTGCGCCGAGGCCATGCGCCGCAGCGGCGTCGAGGGCGCCATCCGCGAGGCGATCGGGCGCGGCACGCCGGTGCTGGGCATCTGCGTGGGGCTGCAGATCCTGTTCGAGGACGGCGAGGAGGCGGGCGGCGCGAGGGGGCTCGGGATCCTGCCCGGCACCGTCGCGAAGCTCCCCGCCGGCGTGAAGCTGCCCCACATCGGCTGGTCGCAGGTCCACGCCGTGGGCGAGCCGCACCCGCTCTTCGACGGGATGGACGGGCAGTTCGTCTACTTCGCGCACTCCTTCGCCGCGCCCGCGGCGGCGCCGGGCGTGCGCCTGGTGGCGCGCCACGGCGCGGAGTACTGCGCCGGGCTGGCGCGCGACAACCTCCACGCCGTCCAGTTCCACCCGGAGAAGAGCCAGCGCGTGGGGCTGGGGCTCCTGAAACGGTTCGTGGCGCTGTGATCGTCATCCCCGCCATCGACGTCATCGGCGGCCAGGTCGTCCGGCTGGAGCGCGGCGACTACGCGACGCCCAAGGTCTACTCGCGCCACCCCGAGGAGAAGGCGGCCGAGTTCGTCCGGGCCGGCGCGGCGCTCGTCCACGTCGTCGACCTCGACGGCGCCAAGGCCGGCTGGCCGGTGAACCTCGACGCGGTCCGCGCCATCTGCCAGGTCCCCGGGATCGAGGTCGAGCTGGGCGGGGGACTGCGCACCCTCCTCGACGTGGAGAAGGTGCTCGGGCTCGGCGTCCGCTACGCGGTGCTCGGGACCGCCGCCGTGGAGCGGCTCGGGCTGGTGGAGGAGGCCTGCCGGCGGTTCCCGGGGAGGATCCGCTGCGGGATCGACGCCCGGAACGGGGAGGTCAAGATCGCCGGGTGGCTGCAGGGCACCGGCCTCCCCGCGGTCGAGGTGGCCCGCCGCGTGAAGGGCGCCGGCGTCGCGCTGGTGGAGTACACCGACGTGGCGCGCGACGGCATGTTCACGGGCGTGGACGCGGACGGGGCGGCGGCCCTGCAGCGCGCGGCCGGGGTGCAGGTGGTGGCGTCGGGCGGGGTCGCGAGCCTCGCCGATGTCGAGGCTTGCCGCATCGCCGGGCTCGCCGGGGTGATCGTGGGGAAGGCGATCTACGAGGGGCGGATCCGGGTGGAGGACGCCGTGGGCGCCGCCGCCGGGCCCGCCGCGGGGTGAGGGAGGACGAGAGAGCCATGCCCGCGAAGCGCATCATCCCCTGCCTCGACGTGAAGGACGGCCGCGTCGTGAAGGGCGTGAACTTCATGAACCTGCGCGACGCCGGCGACCCGGTCGAGGCCGCGGCTCGCTACGACGCCCAGGGCGCCGACGAGGTGACCTACCTCGACATCGCCGCCACCCAGGAGAACCGCGGTACGCTCGTCGACCTCGTCTCGCGCACCGCGGCGCGCGTCTTCGCGCCGCTCACCGTGGGCGGGGGGGTGCGGAGCGAGGAGGACTTCGTGGCCCTCCTCCACGCCGGGGCCGACAAGGTCAGCGTCAACTCCGCGGCGGTGAAGGACCCCGGGCTGGTGGACCGGCTCAGCGCCATCGCCGGCGCCCAGGCGCTCGTGGTCGCCGTGGACGTGAAGCGGCGGCCGAGGGGGAGCGGGCCCCAGGAGTGGGAGGTCCACGTCGCGGGCGGCACCAAGCCGACGGGCGTCGAGGGGCTCGCCTGGTGCCGCGAGGTGGCCCGGCGCGGCGCGGGCGAGATCCTGCTCACCTCCATGGACCGGGACGGCACCCGCGCCGGCTACGACCTGGAGCTGCTGGAGAAGGTGTGCGGATCGGTGACGGTCCCGGTGATCGCCTCGGGCGGCGTGGGGACGCTGGAGCACCTCGCCGAGGGGCTCCGGTTCGCCGACGCCGCGCTGGCCGCCAGCATCTTCCACGACGGGCAGCACACCGTGCAGGAGGCGAAGGAGTTCCTGCGGGCGCGGGGGATCGAGGTGCGGCCGTGACCCCGCCTTTCGGACGTGAGGAGCCCACATGGCAGACGAGCGCTTCCTAGCCCAGCTCTGGGCCACCATCGAGTCGCGCAAGGCGGACGAGTCGGCGAAGCAGAGCTACACGCGGGAGCTCCTCGCGAGCCCGCCCCGGATCCGGCGGAAGATCATCGAGGAAGCCTACGAGGTCAACGAGGCGCACCAGGCCCTCCTCGACGGCAAGGACACCAAGGACCACCTGGCGCACGAGGCGGCGGACTTGATGTACCACCTGTTCGTCCTGATCGCGTCGGCGGACGTCACGCCGGCCGAGGTCTACGCGGTGCTGGAGCACCGCCACCCGCCGCAGCCGAAGCCCTGATGGCCGAAACCCTTGACAGGGGTGGGGTTTTCGTCTACTCAACGCCCCGCAACGGCGCGTAGAGCCGGGCGCTCAACTGCGTCCGGCTCGTTTGCGTTTGAGCCGAACGCGTATTCCAACCACCGCAGCAGCGACAGGAAGCCGAGGCCCGAATGACCGGAGTGCGTGTGAAGGACGGCGAGTCCTTCGAGAACGCCATGAAGCGCTTCAAGAAGCAGTGCGAGAAGGCCGGGATCCTCTCGGAGATCCGCAAGCGCGAGCACTACGAGAAGCCCAGCGTGAAGCGCAAGAAGAAGGCCCTCGCCGCCAAGAAGCGCGCGCTCAAGAAGATGCGGAAGGGCTTCTAGGGAGGCGGACGATGGGGCTCAAGGAGCAGCTCGACGCGGAGCTGAAGACCGCGATGAAGGAACGGAACCAGCTCAAGCTGGACGTCGTCCGCGGCCTGAAGAGCGCCATCAAGTACCGCGAGATCGAGATCATGAAGCCCCTCGACGACGCGGCCATCCTCGGCGTCGTCGCCGGGGAGATCAAGCGCCGCAAGGACTCCGTCGAGCAGTACCGCGCCGGCAACCGCCAGGATCTGGTGGACAAGGAGGAGGCGGAGATCAAGATCCTCCAGGGCTGGCTCCCGGCCCAGCTGGGCGAGGCCGAGCTGCGCGCCAAGGTCGACGCCGCCATCGCCGCGGCGGACGCCAAGGGCCCGAAGGACATGGGCGCGGTGATGAAGGCGCTCATGCCGGAGGTGCAGGGGCGCGCCGACGGCAAGGCGGTGAGCGAGCTGGTCAAGGCACGCCTCTCGGGCAAGTGAGCCGGGCGGCGGCGTCCGGCGGCGCGCCGGGCGGAGCGGAGGTGGTCTCCTGATCCCGGACGAGGTCATCGAGGAGATCCGGGAGCGCGTCGACGTCGTGGCGGTGATCGGCCGCCACATGGAGCTCAAGAGATCGGGCAGGACGTGGAAGGGCTGCTGCCCGTTCCACGGTGAGAGAACACCGTCCTTCCACGTGTACACCGAGGACAAGCACTTCAAGTGCTACGGGTGCGGGGAGTTCGGCGACGTCTTCAAGTTCCTGCAGAAGCTGCAGGGGAAGGAGTTTCCCGAGGTGGTCCGGGAGCTCGCGGCCGAGGTCGGCGTCCAGATCCCAGAGGTCGGAGAGGACGAGTCGGCCGAGGCGAAGCGGCGGCGCAAGGAGCGCAACGAGCTCCTGGCCGCCTGCGATTCCGCGGCGCGCTACTGGTCGGCCCGGCTCGCGACGCGCTTCGGCGCGTCCGCGCGCCGCTACCTCGAGGAGCGCGGCGTGACCGAGGAGTCCATCCAGGCCTTCCGCCTGGGCGTGGCCTCCCCGGAGTGGAACGACGTCGAGCGCCGCCTGCAGGAGAAGGGGGTGGTCGCCGCCGCGGTGCGCAGGGCGGGCCTGCTGGTGGAGAAGGAGGGGGGCGGCGCCTACGACCGGTTCCGCAACCGGCTCATGTTCCCCATCGCCGCCCTGGACGGCCACGTCATCGGCTTCGGCGGCCGCGCGCTCGGCGAGGAGAAGGGCGCGAAGTACATCAACACCCCCGAGACGCTCCTCTACAAGAAGTCGAAGGTGCTCTACGGCCTCGACCGCGCCCGCGAGACCATCCGGCGGACGCGCGCCGCGGTGCTGGTCGAGGGGTACTTCGACGTCATCGGCCTGCACCAGGCGGGCGCCACGAACGCCGTCGCCGTCTGCGGGACGGCGCTCACGCCCGAGCACGTGGAGCTGCTCAAGCGGCTCGACTGCCGCGAGGTCACCATCCTCTTCGACGGCGACGTCGCCGGCCTCGCCGCGCCGGCCTAGGCGGCGGCCGCGCTCCTGCCGTCGGGCGTCACCGGCAAGGTCGCGGTCCTCCCCGCCGA
>Ga0335084_10002321_pt1 | contig 18303 bp, 18 predicted proteins | sample Lox_Sample_44_FD_206721 | JGI IMG/M metagenome (GOLD analysis project Ga0335084, IMG submission 206721) | Soil microbial communities from Loxahatchee National Wildlife Refuge, Florida, United States - Lox_Sample_4.4 | ecosystem: Environmental > Terrestrial > Soil > Wetlands | place: USA...
CCGGAGGCCCCGCTCTACGGCGAAGGGCTGGGACTCGACTCGATCGACATCCTGGAGATGTCGCTCGCGATCTCCAAGACCTACGGCGTGCAGCTTCGCTCCGACGATCCCGACAACGAGCGCATCTTCCGCTCGCTGCGGACCCTCGCCGCGCACGTCCAGGCGCGGCGCGCGAAGTAGGCGGACTCGGGCGCCCGGCCATGGCGCGCCCGGGCGTCCTCCTCGCCGCGGCGGCGCTCGCCGCCTCGCCGGTCGCGCTGCATCTGCTGACGGTGATCGACGCCGCGCGTCCGCTCGCGGTCGCGCTGTCGTGGGGTGCCGCGGTGCTCCTCGCGATCGCGCTCGGGCGCGCCGCCGGCGTCGGGCTGGCCGAGGGCGCGGCGGTCGCCGGCCTGCTTGGGCTGGCGCTGTATCTCGGGACGGGGACGCGCTACGCGGTGTTCCTGCCGTCGCTCGCGGTCAACCTGCTCCTCGCGTGGTTCTTCGGCCGCACGCTCGTCCGCGGGCGGGTGCCGCTCGTGACCGCGATCGCGCGCATCGTGCGCGGCGTGGATCCGCTCGCGCCCGAGCTCGAGCGCTACACCCGGCACGCGACCCTGGCGTGGAGCCTCTTCTTCGTGGCGATGACCGCGATCTCGGCGGTGCTCGCGGCGTTCGCGCCGCTCGCCGCGTGGTCGCTCTTCGCGAACGTGCTCGCCGCGCCGCTCATCGCGACGATGTTCGCCGCCGAGTACGCCTATCGCCGCCGCCGGCTCGCCGGCTACCCCCACGTGCCCCCGCTCGCCGTGCTGCGGCGGCTCGCCGCCGCCGGCTTCGCCGTCGCCCGCACGTCCGCGAAGTGACCGGCGCGCCCGACATCGCCGGCGTTCCGCTGGTCGCGCCGCGCGCGGCGGCCGATGCCTTCGCCTGGTCGGGCGGGACGCGCAGGAGCGTCCGCGATTTCCTGGCCGATGTCGCCGCGCTCGCCGAGCGCCTGCCCGGGCGCGCGCACGTCGTGAATCTCTGCGCCGATCGCTACCGCTTCGCGGTGGCGTTCGCCGCTGCGCTCGTGCGCGGCCAGGTGAGCCTATTGCCGCCGAGCCGTGCCCCCGAGTTCCTGCTGCGGCTCGCCGCGCAGTATCCGGATCTCTACTGCCTCGCCGACGAAGCGGTCGGCTGGTGCCCGCTCGAGGTGGTCCGCTATCCGGAGCGGCTCGATCCCCCGGCGGGCGAACCCGCGGCCCCCGTGCTGCCGGCGGCGCAGGTGGCGGCGATCGTGTTCACCTCCGGCACCACCGGCGCGCCGACGCCGCACGTCAAGCTGTGGGGCGCGCTCGCGCGCGGCGCCGTCGCCGAGGCCCGCTCGCTCGGGCTCGATCGAGTTCCGGGCGCGACGCTGGTCGGCACCGTCCCGCCGCAGCACATGTACGGCTTCGAGTCGACGGTGCTGCTCGCGCTGCAGGGCCGGCTCGCGCTGCACGACGGCCGTCCGTTCTATCCGGGCGACGTGCGCGCCGCGCTCATGGCGATCCCGGCGCCGCGGGTGCTCGTCACGACGCCGGTGCATCTGCGCGCGCTCGCGCTCGACGGCACCGATCTCCCGCCGCTCGAGCTCATCCTGTCCGCGACCGCGCCGCTGCCCTCCGACACGGCCGCGGGCGCCGAAGCGCGCTACGGCGCGCCGGTACGCGAGATCTTCGGCTTCACCGAGGCCGGCATGGTCGCCTCGCGCCGCACGACCGAAGGACCGGTCTGGCGCCTCCTGCCGGGGGTGCGCCTGCGCGCCGACGGCGATTCGTTCTGGGCCGAGGGCGGGCACATCCCGCAGCCAGCGCGGTTCACCGACATCGTCGACGTGATCGACGCCGAGCGGTTCGTCGTGAGCGGGCGTGCCGCCGACCTGGTGAACGTCGCCGGCAAGCGCGCCTCGCTCGCCGGCCTGAACGCCGAGCTGCTCGCGATTCCGGGCGTCGTGGACGGCGCCTTCTATCTGCCGGAGGCGGCGGGCGAGGGCGTGGCGCGCGTCGCGGCGCTCGTGGTCGCCCCTGGCCTCAACGCCCGCCGCGTCCTCGCCGAGCTGCGCCGGCGCATCGACCCGGCGTTCCTCCCGCGGCCGCTGCACCTCGTTGACCGGCTGCCGCGCAACGCGACCGGCAAGATCTCGATCGAGAGCCTGCGCGCCCTCGCCGCCAGCCGCCCGCGGCGATGAGGCAGGTGGCCTACCCGGGCGAGCGCCCGCCGCACGCGCCGGAGACCGGCTGGTCGGCGCGGCTGCTCGGGCGCTTCCATGCGACCGGTGTCTTCTGGTACCGGTTGAACCGGTGGTTGGTGACCGCCGCGCCGGACTGGCTGATGGCGCCGATGATCGCCGTCTTGACGCCGTTCGCCTACGCCGTCCTCGTCCGCGTGCGCCGCGCGATCGGCGCGAACCTCGCGGCGGCGCTCGGGCCGGCCGGCTTCCTCGAGCGGCAGCGGCGGTGCCTCCGCACCATTCGCAACTGCGGGATGTGCCTGATCGAGCGCTACGAGCGGTTCTCGACCGACCGTCCGTTCGCAATCGAGCTCGAGGCGCTGGAGCACTGGCGCGCGGTCGCCGACGGCGGGCGCGGGTTCGTGATGGTGACCGCGCATCTCGGGCTCTACGAGGCCGGGTCGATGGTGCCGGTGGCGAAGGAAGCGCGCCGCGTCCACCTCGTGCGCGAGCCCGAGCTCGACCCGCGGGCGCAGGCCTTCATGCGGGAAACCGTCGCCGCGGTGGAGGGCACGCACTACCAGATGCACTTCCAGACCGGCGACCCGCTGCAGGCGGTCGCGCTCGTCGAAGCGCTCGAGCGCGGCGAGATCGTCGCCATCCAGGCCGACCGCCCGCACGCGGGCGGGAAGAGCGTGGCCGCGACGCTCTTCGGCCGGGCGTTTCCGTTGCCGGCCGGTCCGGCGGTGCTTGCGCGCACGGCGCGGGTGCCGATCCTCCCGGTGTTCGCGCTGCGCGAAGGGCGGCGGCGCTTCCGCCTCGTGTTCCGCCCGCCGATTGAGGTCAGGCGCAGCGCCGACCGCGGCGCGGATCTCTCCGCGGCGATCGAACGGGTCGCGGGCGAGATCGAATACGCGATCCGGCGCGCGCCGAACCAGTGGTTCGCGTTTCGCGAGCTGTGGCCGGACCGGCCCTCCCGATAGGGAGACTCCGAAGAGCGCCGTGGCGTTCTTCAGAGTCTTCTCTGACTCTGGGGGTTCAAAGGGGGGGCTGTGGCCTTCTTTGTTCAGACCGACCCTAAGTGAGGACCGTCGCGATCGTCCCGCGCAGCACCCGCCACGCCCCATGATCGACCTCGACCGCGTAGTGGGTGAGCGGCGGAGCCGCCCCGGTGAGCCGGATCGAGGCGAGGAGATCGGTGTCGGCCGGGACGTCGGCGGCGAAGAGCACGACGTCGCGCAGCGCGACGAGGTAACCCATCCGCGGCGAGGCGCCGCCGCCTTCGCGCCAGCGCCGCAGCGCTTCCCATGTCGCCGCGGTCTGCGCCGCGGCCTCGATGACCGCGAGCGCCGGCGCGCTCCCGCCAGTGACGAGCGGGCACGCGGCCGGAATGCGGGCGGCGCAGATCAGGCCGTCGGGCATCTCGCCGGTGATTCCGGTCACGAAGCGCATCGGCGGGTGCTGCGGGAGCAGCGCCTCCGGGGGAGGCGCGTCCGCCGGCGGCAGGACGATCGTGGTCTGCGCCGCCGAGGCGCCGCCGCGTTGCAGCGCACCGAGCTCGAACGCGGCGTTCGCGACCAAAGTCTCGCCGCGCGTGATGTCCACGCGCACTCGACCGTTCGTCGTTCGCGCGGAGAGCTCGAGCCGGTCGCCCGGCACCACGAGGTGCCGCAGCCGCGCGAACGGGATCGTGTGGACCGGGTCATCGCGTGCCGACACGCGCGTGGCCGCCTCCACCATCATTGCGAGCTCGATCACCCCCGGCAGGATCGGGCGCCCGGGGAAGTGGCCGGCGAAGTACGGTGCGTCGGCCGCGAGGGTGATGCTCGCCTTCATGCGCGCCGGCCCGTGATTGCCGCGACGACGAACTGCGGGAAGGTCCCGCGGATCGCGCCGACGTCCGGATAAATCGCCACGTCCGCGAACCCGTTGGCCGCGAGCGCCCGCGACCATTCTTCCGGCGTGAGGAAGCCGCCGTTCGGGCGCCAACCGGGGACGAGCAGGGGGTCGCGGAAGGCCGCGAGCAGGTTGAACGCGAGCTCGACGTACACCGGCCGCCCGGCGGACGCGCGGACGCATTCCGAGATCACGAGCGCGCCGCCCGGTGCGAGCGCGGCGCGGATCTCGGCGAGCGTCGCGCCTAGATCGCGTGCCACGTGGAGCACGTTCACCCCGTAGACGAGCGCGTAGGCACCGGGCGCGACACCGAACGGACGGTCGATGTCGAGCGCGCCGAACTCGAGCCCGCGGCCGGCGAAGCGGGCGCGAAGCGACCGCTCGGCGCGCCGCATGAAGAGGGGTGAGAGCTCGGTGAAGCGGTACGACGGTGCGACCGCGGTGTCGAGCCGCTCGAGGAGCGCTTCCGCACCGCTGCCCAGCCCACCGCCGAGCTCGAGGACTGGGCCGGGCCGCCCCGCCAGCGCGCGCGCTGCCGCGACCGCCCCGATCGCGTTCGCGATCGCGTAGAGCGGGTTCGCGTTCGAGAAATACTTCGACCACGCGACCACTCCCTCCGCGTCGAAGAGGGCCTGCTCGCCGGTGAGCTCGCCGCGCAGCACCGCCGGATAGCGCTCTGCCGCCATCGCCGCGATCCGGTACGAGGGCAGGCAGCGCTCGTCGTTCGCGGCCTGCGCCGCCTGGATCTCTTCCGGGTCGAGCTCCGGGAGCGGCCTCGCCGCGCGGAACCGAGCGCTGTCGCCGGAGCCCGACACCTGCTCGAGCCAGCCGCGCGCGGCGAGCGTTGCGATCAGCCATGCCGCGGGCACGCGCGCGACCTCCGGGGCGAGTCCCGCGCGGGCGATCGCTTCCTCCACGGTCACCGGTTCGGCGCACGCCTCGGCGAGCCCGGTCGACCGGAACGCGGCGAGCGCGAGCCGCGCCACATACTCTTCGATCAGGTCGCACGAGCGCGCGAACGCGTCGTCGAAGAGCGGCAGGATCTCGGCCGGGATGAGCGCCGCTCTTGCGTCGCCCGGCGCGCGAGTCGTTGCGATCGCCACCGGCCGAGTTTAACGCGGACCAACGCTCCACCGACGGCGCGGGCGCTTGTTATGCTCCGCCGCATGCGTGCCGTGGTGATCGGCGTTGTGCTTGCAGGGCTCGCGGCGTCGCCGGCGCGAGCGGCCGACCCGCCGCTTGCGCTCGCCCCGCTCATGGCCGCGCTCGCGAAGAACGGGCCGGGCACCGTGCGGTTCGCGGAGACGAAGACGAGCGCGCTCCTCAAGGCGCCGGCCGAGTCGAGCGGCACGCTCACCTACGCCGCGCCGTCGCGGCTCGAGAAGCACACGCTCGAGCCGCGCGACGAACGCTTCGCGGTCGACGGCGACACCGTGGTGATCGAGAACCCCGCGCGCAAAACGCGCTTCGAGCTGCGCCTGAGCGAGTACCCGGCGATCCGCGCGTTCGTCGAGAGCATCCGCGGCACGCTTGCCGGCGACCTCCCGGCGCTGCGCCGCTACTACCGCGTCGAGCTCGACGGCACCTGGTCTGACTGGCGGCTGCACCTCCTGCCGTCCGACCCGCAGATGGCCGAGCTCGTCCAGAAGGTGCTGATCGGCGGCGCCGGCGGGGAGGTGCGGCGGATCGAGATCCTCGAGGCGAGCGGCGACCGCTCGGTGATGACGATCACCAAACCGAAGGACCGCGGTTGAGCGCCCGGCTCGGGGCCCTTCTCGCCTGGCTTGCCTTCGTCGCCGCGTGCGCTGCCGTCGCGGCGCATGCGCGCTTCACCGCGGACATGTCCGCGTTCCTGCCGGAGGCCGCGACGCCGGCGCAGCGGCTGCTCGTGGGCGAGCTGCGCGAAGGCGTGGCCTCGCGGCTGCTGCTGGTCGGCATCGAGGACGCGGGGCCGGACAAGCTCGCCGCGCTCAGCCGCGCGCTCGCGAAACGGTTGCAGGGCCGGGCCGAGTTCGCCTACGTCGCGAACGGCGACGCGGCGCTCGCGGGGGCCGACCGCGACTTCCTGTTCGCGAACCGCTACGTTCTGAGCCCGGGCGTCGCGCCCGGGCACTTCGATCGCGGATCGCTCGCCGCAGCGCTCGAGCGCGGCTACGAAGCGCTCGCCTCGCCCGCCGGCGCGCTCGTGCGGCGCTACCTGCCAGCCGATCCCACCGGCGAGTTCCTGCGGGTGCTCGCCGGGCTCGAAGGCGAGGCGCGCCCGCCGACCTACCTCGGCGTCTGGATGTCGCGCGATCAGCGCACCGCGCTCCTCCTCGTGCAGACTGCGGCGCCGGGGTTCGACCTCGACGCGCAGCAGGCGAACCTCGCGCTCATCGAGCAGGCATTCACCGCCGCGCGCGACGAAGTCGGTGCGTCAGTCGCGGTCCTGCAGCGCTCGGGGCCGGCGGTCTTCGCAGTCCTCTCCCGCGAGGCGATCCGGGGCGACGTACGCCGACTCTCCGCGATCGCGACGGTGATCGTCGCCGGCATGCTGCTGCTCGCGTTCCGCTCCGTCGCCGTCCTCGGGCTCGCGTTCGCCCCGGTCGCGACCGGCGCGCTCGCCGGCGTCGCCGCGGTCGCGCTCGGGTTCGGGTACGTCCACGGCATCACGCTCGGCTTCGGCGTCGTGCTGATCGGCGAGGCGATCGACTACGCGATCTACTTCTACGCACAGCGCTCCGGCGACGAGCCGGCGGCCGCCTCGTTCGCGCGCATCTGGCCGACCCTGCGGCTCGGGCTCGCCGTCTCGGTGGCGAGCTACTCCGCGATGCTCTTCGCGGGCTTTCCGGGCCTCGCGCAGCTCGGTCTCTTCGCGGTCGTCGGGCTCGCCGCCGCCGCCGCCGTCACCCGCTGGGTGCTGCCCGCGATCCCGGTCCGATCGCCGCCGCCGCGCGGCGTGGCCGCCGTCGCGCGGTTCCTGCCGCAATGGCGCTCGCCGCCCGGCGTCCGCCTCGCCGTGCTCGCGGCCGTGATCGCCTCGAGCGCGGCCGTCCTCTGGCGCGAGCGGCCGATCTGGGACGACGATCTCGCCCGCCTCAACCCGGTCGGCGCGGCGGAGCAGGCGCTCGACCGCCGCCTGCGCGAGTCGCTCGGCGCGCCAGATGCGCGCTGGCTCGTCGCGGCGCCGGGCGCAACCGAGGACGCCGCGCTCGAGGCGGCCGAAGCGCTCGCCCGCCCGCTGTCCGCGCTGGTCGACGCGAGAATCATCGCCGGCTTCGACTCGCCCGCGACCTACCTCCCGAGCCGCCGCACGCAGGCCGCGCGCCGCGCCGCCCTGCCCGACGAGACGGCCCTGCGGGCCGACCTCGGCGCGGTCGTGGCCGCCTCGCCGTTCAAGCCCGACCTCTTCGCGCCGTTCGTGCGCGACGTCGCCGTGGCGCGCGCTGCACCGCCGCTCGAGCGCGCACGGCTCGCCGGCACCGCATTCGGCCTCAAGACTGACGCGCTGCTCGTGCGGCGCGACGACCGCTGGTACGCGCTGCTCCCGCTGCGCGGCGTCGCCGACGGCGAGGCGCTCGCCGCTCGCCTGGCGGCGCTCGCGCCGAGCGGGGTGGAGCTGCTGGACATCCGCGCGGAGTCGACGCGGCTCCTCGCGACCTACCGCGCGCGCGCGGCGGCGCTGTGGGGCGCTGGCCTTGCGCTGATCGTGGCGCTGCTCGCGTTCCACCTGCGCTCGGGCCTGCGGGTGGCGCTCGTCCTCGCGCCGATCGCGGCCGCGGTCGCCGCTACGGCAGCGATCCTCCTCGCGGCCGGGACGAAGCTCACACTGTTCCACCTCGTGGCGCTGCTCCTCGTCGTCGGCGTCGGCTCGAACTACGCGCTCTTCTTCGAGCGCGAGCCGCCCGACGGGGACGACCGCCGGCGCATCGTGTTCGCGGTCGCGTTCTGCGCCGCCACCACGACGCTCGCGTTCGGCCTGCTTGCGGCCTCCCGGGTGCCGGTGCTGCAGATGATCGGCGGCACCGCGGCGATCGGCGCGGTGGCGAGCCTCCTCTTCGCCGCGCTGATCGCGCGCGGCCGGGGCTGATAAAATTGCCGCCCGCGAGCCGATCGACCCGTCCTACTCGCTCTCCGGCACCGTCCCGACCTTGACGCCACTGATCGTCACCCGCTACACCGGCGTCAATTGCCTCGGCCGCGGGATCGAGGCGTGGTGGGCGGCTTTGCGCGCGCGCCGATCGGGGCTCGCCGCGTGCGACTTCGAAGATGCGGTCCTCGATACCTATATCGGCCGGGTCGCGGGCGTCGAGGATGTGACGCTGCCCGGCCCGCTCGCGGCGTTCGACTGTCGCAACAACCGCCTCGCGTGGCTCGGCCTCGCGCAGGACGGCTTCCGCGAGGCGGTGCTCGCGACGCGCGAGCGCCATGGCGCGGGTCGCATCGCGGTCATCATGGGGACCAGCACTTCCGGCGTGCTCTCGACCGAGCGCGCCTACCAGCGGCGCGATCCGGGCTCGGGTGCGCTGCCGGCGGACTTCCGCTTCGCCGAGACCCAGAGCACCTACTCGCTGTCGGCGTTCGTCCGCGCCGCGCTCGGGCTGGAAGGGCCCGCGCACGTCGTCTCGACTGCCTGTTCGTCGAGCGCGAAGGTGTTCGCGAGCGCGGCGCGGCTGATCGGTGCGGGATTCGCCGACGCCGCGGTCGTCGGCGGCGCGGACAGCCTCTGCCTCACGACGCTGTACGGTTTCCGGTCGCTCGAGCTGCTCTCGGGCGCGCCGTGCCGTCCGTACGACGCCGAGCGGAACGGCATCTCGATCGGCGAGGGCGCCGGGTTCGCGCTCCTCGAGCGCAGCGGCGCGGGCCCGGTGCTCGTCGGCGTCGGCGAGAGCTGCGACGCGTATCACATGTCGACGCCGCATCCCGAGGGGCTCGGTGCCCGGCTCGCGATGGAGCGCGCGCTCGGCGCGGGCGGCCTCGCGCCCGACGCGGTCGGCTACGTCAACCTGCACGGCACGGCGACCCGCACCAACGACATCGCCGAGGGCCGTGCCGTCCGCGACGTGTTCGGGTCGCGGACGCCGAGCAGCGCGACCAAGGGCGCGCACGGGCACCTGCTCGGCGCCGCCGGCATCACCGAGGCGATCGTCGCGCTGCTCGCGCTCGAGCGCGGCTTCCTGCCGGGGACCGCCAACACGCGCGCGCTCGACGTCGAAACCGCCTGCCGGGTGCTGATCGAGGGCGAGGCGGCCGCGCCGCGCTACGTGCTATCGAACTCGTTCGGTTTCGGCGGCAACAACTGCAGCGTGATATTCGGACGCGCCTGACGATGAAGGCGTACATCGACGGCTTCGGTCTCCTCGCTCCCGGCCTCCCGAGCTGGCGGGCGGCCCGGTCGGTGCTCGCGGGCGATGCGCGCTACGAGCCGGGCGAGATGCCGCGCCCGACCGCGGAGATCCTGCCGCCGGCGGAGCGACGCCGCTGCGGCGACCTCGTGAAGCTCGCGCTGCACGTCGGCGCCGAGGCGCTCGCGCCGAGCGGCGCCCGCGCGGAAGGTCTGGCGACGGTGTTCACCTGTGCCACCGGGAGCGGCGAGGTGCTGCACCAGATCTGCGAGACGCTCGCCGGCACCGACCGCGACGTGTCGCCGACGCGCTTCCACAACTCGGTGCACAACGCGGCCGCGGGCTATTGGAGCATCGCGACCGGGGCGCGCACGGCCTCGACGAGCCTGTGCGCCCATCAGGGCAGCCTCGCGGCCGGCCTGCTCGAGGCCGCGGTCCAGGCCGCCGCGGCGCAGCGTGCCGTCCTCCTCGTCGCCTACGACCTGCCGCCGCCACCGCCGCTCGCCGCAGTCGTGCCGTGCACGGTGCCCTGTGGCCTGGCGTTGCTGCTCGCGCCGGCGCGCGGCGCGGCGAGCCTCGGCGAGATGGAACTCGACCTCGCGCGCGAGGGCGCGGATACGACCTTCGCCGATCCCGCGCTCGAGCGGCTGCGAACGGGGAACGCCGCGGCGCGCGGCCTGCCCCTCCTCGCCGCGTTTGCAGCCGGGCGGGCCGCGCGCTTGACCCTCGAATGGCTGCCCACCCTGAGGCTCGCCGTGGCGGCGACGCCCTACCGCGCGACATGAGACCGCCGGGCCGCCCCGAAGGCGAATACCGAGCGCGCTTTTGGCGCGAGGGTAGTCCAACGAGTGCGGCCGGCCCCCGATGAAGCGCGCGCTAGTGACCGGAGCGACCGGCGCGATCGGGCCGGCGATCTGCCGCGAGCTCGCGCGCGCCGGCCTGCACGTGATCGTGCACGGCAACAAGCGGACCGAGGCGGCCGCGCGGCTGGTGGCCGAGATCGTCGCGGCCGGCGGTGCAGCCGAGCACGCCGCGTTCGACGTCACCGACGCCGACGCGACGGCGCACGTGCTCGAGCGGCTGCTCGGCCACGGGGCGATCCAGGTGCTCGTGAACAACGCCGGCGCGCACGCCGACGCGCCGATGCCCGGCATGACGCGCGCGCAGTGGCGCAGCGTGGTGGACGTCAACCTCAACGGCTTCTTCAACGTCACCCAGCCGCTGCTCCTGCCGATGCTCGCGACGCGCTGGGGCCGGATCGTCAGCGTCTCCTCGGTGTCGGCGCTGATCGGCAACCGCGGTCAGGCGAACTACGCCGCGGCCAAGGCGGCGCTGCACGGCGCGACGAAGTCGCTCGCGCTGGAGATGGCCCCGCGCGGCGTGACGGTGAACGTCGTCGCGCCCGGCGTCGTCGAGTCCCCGGCGGCCGCCAAGGCCTTTCCCCCCGAGCGGATCAAGACGCTCGTGCCGATGCAGCGCGCAGGCCAACCGGAGGAGGTCGCGGCGCTGGTCGGCTTCCTCGCCTCCGACCACGCCGGCTACATCACCGGGCAGATCATCGCGGTCGCCGGAGGCCTCGCGTGACGCCGCCGGCCGAGCAGCGCTACGCGGTCGTGATCCCGGCCTACAACGAGGTGGCGACGATCGCCGACGTCGCCGCGGGCGCGGCGGCGGTCGCGGCGACGGTGATCGTGGTGGACGACGGCTCGACCGACGGCACGCCCGAGCGCCTACGCGGGCTGCCGGTGGTGCTGCTCCGGAACGAGCGCAACCGCGGCAAGGGGGCGAGCCTCTGGCGCGGCCTGCAGCACGCGCTCGCGCTCGGCGCCGACGGCGTCGTGACGCTCGACGGCGACGGGCAGCACGCGCCCGAGGACATCCCGCGCCTCGTGCGCGTCGCGCGGGCTCACCCCGACGACCTGGTGATCGGCGCCCGGCTGATCGGCCGCGAGACGTCGCCGCGCGCGCGCCGGCGGGCGAACCGCGTGGCCGATTTCTTCATCGGCTGGGCTGCCGGGCAGCCGCTCGACGACAGCCAGTCGGGTTTTCGCGTCTACCCGGCCTCGCTCCTGCGGCGGCTCGACGTGCGGCACGACCCGACGCGCGGATTCGTGTTCGAGAGCGAGGCCCTGATCGCCGCCGGGCGCATCGGCGTGAGGTGCCGTTCCGTCGCGATTGCCGCGGTCTACCCGCGGAACGCGCGGCCGAGCCACTTCCGCCCGGTGGCCGACATCGCGCGCATCAGCGGCATGATTCTGTGGCAGCTCGCGCGCCGGGGCCTGCACCCGGCGGGGCTGTACCGCAGCCTTGCACGACGCACCCGGGAGGAGGCCGTCACCGCCGACGAGGCGAGCTAGCGCGCCTAGTCGGGCGTGACGACCGTGGTGCTCGACTTCGCGAACACCCACGCGATCGCGATGCCGCCGCCGAGCGCGTAGTTCTGCTTGACGAGCGGGCTCTGGTCGAACACCGCCCCGCTCAGGTTGTCGTAGCGGAGGTAGGCGCCGACCCAGAATTCGCCGATGTGCCGGCTGAGCGAGGCGAAGAAGGTCGCGCCCGAGTAGCCGCCGGGTGCGGTGTACGGCGGCCGATCGGGCGTGGCGAACTGCTGCGGCACGCCGTAGAAATACTCGTGGTACTTCTGCGTGCCGAAGAGCGGGCCGGCGCTGAAGCCGACGTTCCAGCGGCCGCCGAGGAACTCGGGCCGCACGTCCAGGTTGAGGTTCGGGTAGAAGACCCAGCCCTGGTTCTGCCAGTGCGGCGAGGTGTTGAAGGCGAACACCGCGCGCACCGGCAGGCGCAACCGCAACCGGTACGTGTAGTCGATCTTCCGGTCGCGCGCGAGCAGGATATCGACGACCGGTCCCACTTCCACCGTCGCGTCGAGATCGGGCATGCCGGCCCGCGCGCTGTCCTTGCTGTTGTTGACGGGTGGCGTCGCGTACATGCTCACGTCGAGCTCGACGCGGTCGGACTGGAAGAAGATGCCGCGGATGCCCTCGCGGTCGACCCTGAGGTAGTCGCCGCGGTAGGCGAAGAACGGGAACGGGTAGAGATAGCCCTGGCTCGTATTGGAGCCGCGGTAGTCCGGCAGGTAGAGGCCGAGCGGCCCGACGCCGGCCTCCCACAGCGGCCGCTCGACGGCGTGTCCCGCCTGCGGTAGCGCGGCGGCGACGAGCGCGAGCGCGGCGAGGAGGCGCCGCACCTAGGCTGCTTCCATCGGCCGGATCGCCTCGCGCCGCCGGCGCCAGGCGCGGACGCTCGTGCGCAGGCGCGCGCAGCAGAAGAAGTAGTAGATGCTGCGGAAGAGATAGAGCCGGGGCATGACCGGCCGGAAGCGGAACACGTCGCCGGCGAGGAACGACACGACCGCCGCCTGGACGCCGAGCAGGTTCTTCGGCCCCATGATCAGGTTGCGCATCGTGGGCGAGGTCATCCGGTAGATCATCCAGGAGAAGGTGCGCAGGCCCCGCCGCACCTGCCGGTCGAACTGCCGGTAGAGGCGCGGCGCGGCGCGCGGGTCGCGCAGGCACCCCTCGACGACGTCGGCGCCGAGGAACGCGCTGTTCATCGCGAGGTACACCCCGCTCGAAAACACCGGGTCGATGAAGCCGTACGCGTCGCCGACGAGGATATAGCGGTCGCCCGCCATCCGGTCGGCGTAGTAGGAGTAGTTGCCGGTGGCGGTGGCGGGCCCGGTCAGCTGCGCCTCGCGCAGCCGCGCCGAGAGCTCGGGCGAGAGCGCGAGCGTCTCGAGGAAGAACTCGGTGAGCTCGCCCTTCCGCGTCTTGAGGTAGTACGGCCAGCACACCGCGCCGACGCTGGTCGTGCCGTCCTTCAGCGGGATGAACCACATCCAGCCGTGCGGGAACCAGAAGATGCTGATGTTGCCTTCCTCCCGGCCGGGCAGGCGTTCGGCGCCGGTGAAATGGCCGAAGAGCGCGGCGCTCGAGTGCTTGTCGTTCCGCCGCTTCAGGCCGAGCTTGCCGGCGAGGAAGGTGTCGCGTCCCGACGCGTCGACGAGGAACCGCGCGTGGATGCGGCCGCCCGCGCCGGCGTCGTTCGCGAACGCGGCCTCGACGCCGTCCGGATCGAACTCGACGGCGGTCACGCGCGTGCCCTCGTGCACCTGCGCCCCGCGCTCCGCGCAGTGCCGCAGCAGCAGATGGTCGAACTCGGAGCGCCGCACCTGGTAGGCGTACGGCCACGCCGGGTCGAGCTGCTCGCTGAAGTCGAAGGTGAGCGAGCGGCCGTGCTCGGCGGAGCAGAACTGCGCGCCGTGCTTGATCATCGCGATCGACTCGACCTTCGCGCGCACCCCGAGCCGCTCAAAGAGCGGCAGGTTGAGCGGCAGCAGCGACTCGCCGATGTGGAAGCGGGGGTGCCGGTCCTTCTCGATCACGACGACGTCGTAGCCCCGGCCGGCGAGCAGGGTGGCGATCGTGGAGCCGGCGGGGCCGCCCCCGATCACGAGGACGTCGCAGCGGCTGGCCGGGACGGGCGCGGCAGGGTCGGAGGCTGAGGGTGTTGAAGACGCGGCAGGCTGCACGGGAACCTCTGGCAGGCGCCGAAAATCTACCACGACCCGCGTGCAGCCGGCGGCGCGCCTCTGGAATAATCGGGCGCATGTCGGCCGATTCGATCCACGCCGGGGCGGGCCCGGCCGCGCGGCCCTGGCGGCCCGCCGCAGCGCTCAAGGCAAGCGCGGTGCTGCACGCCGGCGGCCTCGTGGCGCTCGCCGCCGCGCCCGAGGCCTGGACCGCGGTGCTCGCCGCGCTCGCGGCCAACCACGTGGTGCTCTTCGGCGCGAGCTTCGCGCCGCGGAGCGGCCTGCTCGGCCCCAACCTGACGCGCCTGCCGGCGGAGGCGGTGGCTCGCCGCGAGATCGCGATCACGTTCGACGACGGCCCCGATCCGGAGATCACGCCCCGGGTGCTCGATTGTCTCGACCGGGCCGGTGCGCGCGGGACGTTCTTCTGCGTCGGAGCTCGCGCGGCGGCGCACCCGGGCGTCGTGCGCGAGATCGTGCGCCGCGGCCACGCGGTGGAGAACCACAGCCAGCAGCATTCGACCGCGTTCGGCTGGTACGGGCCCGATCGGCTGCGCCGCGAGATCGGGGCCGCCCAGGACACGCTCGAGCGCCTCGCCGGATGCGCGCCGGCGTTCTTCCGCGCGCCGTTCGGCGTGCGCAGCCCGTTCGTCGACCCGGTGCTCGCGCGCCTCGGCCTGCGCTACGTCTCGTGGACGCGTCGCGGCTACGATACCGTGGACGCCGATACCGCGCGCGTGCTCGCGCGGCTCGCCGGTCGGCTCGACGCTGGCGATGTGCTCGTGCTGCACGACGGCATCGCGACCGGCGCGCAGCGCGGGCAGCCGGCGGTGCTCGAGGTGCTCCCGCGGCTCCTCGAGCTCGCGGCCGGGCGGGGCCTGAAGCCGGTCACGCTCGGCGCCGCCTGCGGTGGCCGATCCGGCGCTTGAGCGCGTCTTCGACGCCGCCGCCCGCCGGTACGCGCCGGCCGGGCGGTTCGCGCGCCACTTCGCCCGCGGCAAGCTCGGCGGCGACCCGGTCTTTGCCGAGATCCTGCGCCGGGGGCTGATTCCGGACGGCGCGCGCCTCCTCGACCTCGGCTGCGGACAGGGGATCCTCCTCGCGCTGCTCGTCGCGGCGCGCGATCAGCATCGCGCCGGCACCTGGCCGGCGGGATGGCCGGCGCCGCCGGCGCGCTTCGCCCTGCACGGCATCGAGTACCTCGCGAGGGACGTGGCCCGCGGCAACCTCGCGCTCGGGGGCGAAGGGGTCGTCGAGCGCGGCGATCTGCGCGTCGCGCCGCTGCCGCCGGGCGACGTCGTCGTGCTGATGGACGTGCTGCACTACCTCGAGCCCGACGCGCAGGATCGCCTCCTCAAGCGCATCGTGCAGGCCCTCGATCCGCGGGGACTCCTCCTGACGCGGGTCGGCGATCCGACGGCCGGGTTCGCAGCCGCGTTCTCCTGGGGCCTCGACCAGGCGGTCGCCGTTGCCCGCGGCCAGGGGCTGCACCGGTTCCACCGTCGCACCATCGCAGCGTGGACGCAGGCGCTCGAGCGGCACGGGCTCGCCGTCACGGCCGAGCCGATGAACGGCGGTAGGCTCTTCGCGAACGTGCTGCTGGTGGGACGGAAGCGCTAGCGGGCGCGGGCGCGCACCGGAAAGCCGGCTAGCGTTTCCTGGCGAACGGCTCGTACACCCACTCGGCCTCGATCTGGCCCTCGCGGGTCTCGACGCGGACTCGCGCCGGGCGGTTCGCCTCCGCCCAGCTGCGGGCGTAGCTCACCGCCACCTTCTTGTCGGAAAAGAAGTGATTCTGGGTACTGCCCTTGGCGGTCACGGCCCAGCCGTAGACTGGCCCGGGATACACGACGAAGATCGGTGTTTCGCGCATCTTATTGGGTGAGAAATTTGCCGCATTCGGGCGCCGAACGGGCGCACGGCGTCGTCCCGACCGTGACGTTGTTCCTGCGGAGCATTGTCGAGCGACCGACATCCCTGGATTCGGTTCTTGCGGGAGCCGGCGGCCCGCCGGCGAAACGCTAGATCAGGCCACGGCCCGCGAGCTCGTCCTTAAGGTACGCGTAGTAGATCGGCGCCGCGATCAGACCTGGTATCCCAAACGCCGCCTCCATCACGAGCATCGCGAGGAGGAGCTCCCAGGCGCGGGCGCGGATCTCGGTGCCGACGATGCGCGCGTTCACGAAGTACTCGAGCTTGTGGATGACCACCAGGAAGGCGAGCGAGCCGATCGCCGCGCCGAGCGAGTAGGAGAGGCCGACGATCACGATCACCGTGTTCGAGATCAGGTTGCCGACTATCGGCAGGAGGCCGGCGAGGAACGTGACCGCGATCATCGTCTTGAGCAGCGGGAGGTTGATGCCGAGCAGCGGGAGCACCGCCGCGAGGTAGAGCGCGGTGAGGACGGTGTTCAGCGCCGAGATCCGCACCTGCGCGAACACGATGCGCCGGAAGGCGTTCCCGAGGCGGTCGGCGCGGGCGACGAGCGCGCGGGCGAGGGGTCCGTGGCTCTCGTTCGCCCGCGCTTCGCTCAGGACGACGAGCGCGCCGATCGCCATGCCGACCAGGATGTGGGCGAGGATGCGGCCGGTTTCGCGGCCGACGGTCGGGAGCTCGCCGGCGTGGCTGCGCAGCCACTTCGCGATCGCGTCCTTGACCGCCGGGGCGTCCTCCGGCAGCGAGTCGTGGACCCAGGCGGGCAGCATTGCGCGCGAGCTCTCGACGATGTCGGCCATTTTCTGCAGCAGCCCGGGCAGGCTGCCGGCGTCGCTGCGCAAGAACGCCAGCACGCCGAGCGTCGCCGCAGTCACGGCGGTCGCGACCAGCACGGCGAGCACGCCGACCGCGGCGAGCTTGGCGCGCGCCTGGCTGATCCGGACGATCTTGAGCCGCGGCGCGAGGATGTGCGTGAGCGCGTAGACGAGGAGCCCGGCGATGAGCGCCGGGAGGAGGTGGAGCGCGAGGATGCCGGCGAGCGCGAGGCCGGCGAGGATCCACGCCGCGATTTCGGCCCGCGTGGCCGGCGCCGGGGTCATGCCCGCGCCGTGGCGAGCGCGCGTTCGAGCCGTGCGACCCCGTCGGCGAGCCGCGCCTCGCTTGCCGCGAAGCACCAGCGCACGAACCCTTCGCCCTCGGGGCCGAACGCCGCGCCGGGCGCGAGGCCAAGCTTCGCCTCCGCGACCAGGCGTTTGCAGAACGCGAGGCTGTCGGCGACGCCGTCGACGCGGAAGAAGGCGTACATCGCGCCCGGCGGCGAGTGCGCCTCGATTCCGGGCAGCTCGCGCAGGCGACCGACCAGGAAGTCGCGCGCGCTGCGGAGGCGCGCGGCGAACCGCGCCACCACGGGTTCGCCCTGCGTCACGGCGGCGATCCCGGCGCGCTGCACAAAGCCCTGCGCGCACGAGGTGTTGTACTCGATCAGCTTGCCGATCCCGGGGACGAGCGCCGGCGGCGCGACCAACCAGCCGAGTCGCCAGCCGGTCATCAGCCAGTTCTTGGAGAAGGTATTGGTGCTGATCACCCGGTCGTCGGGGGCTGCGAGGTCGAGGAACGAGGGCGCCGCCGCAGCGGCGGGCGCGCCGTAGAACAGCCGCTCGTAGGCGTCGTCGGCGACGGTCCAGATCCCGTTCCGGCGGCAATGATCGAGGATCGACTGCTGCGCCGCGCGGTCGATCGTCCAGCCGGTCGGGTTGTTCGGCGAGTTGACGTAGAGCGCGCGCGTGCCCGGCGTCAGCGCCGCGAGCAGGCGGTCGAGGTCGAGCGTCCAGCCGCGCGGACCGAAGTCGAGCGGCACGCACTCGACCGATGCGCCAAGGATCTTCGGGATCTCGACGAGGTTCGGCCAGAGCGGTGTCACCTCGACGACGCGGTCGCCGGGGCCGACGATCGCCTGCGTCGCGAGCATGAGCGCGGACATGCCGGAGTTGGTGACGACGATCCGCTCGACGTCGGCCGGGCGGTGCAGCCGGGAGACGTACGCCGCGAGCGCTTCGCGGAGCGGCGCGATGCCTAGGTTGTGGGTGTAGAACGTGTCGCCGGCGCGGAGCGCTGCGATCGCCGCTTCGCGGATGAAGTCGGGCGTGACCTCGTCGGGCTCGCCGAACCAGAACGGCAGCACGTCCCGATCGCCGAAGCCGGCGTTCGCGACCTCGCGGATCTTCGAGCCGCGGAGCGACTGGACGGCGGGGCGGGCAGCGGGCATCGCGGCGATTCTCGCACAGGGGCGCGGCGCGCCCGACACCGGTTGTCGCGCGCAGCAGGCAGATCGCGATCGAGGCGATCTACCGCTTCGCGGGCGGGATCCCTTTGATCGCCGCAGCGAACTGCGCGTGGGCGGCCGGATCGACCGGCCGGTGCTTGATCCT
>Ga0335084_10002323_pt1 | contig 18301 bp, 16 predicted proteins | sample Lox_Sample_44_FD_206721 | JGI IMG/M metagenome (GOLD analysis project Ga0335084, IMG submission 206721) | Soil microbial communities from Loxahatchee National Wildlife Refuge, Florida, United States - Lox_Sample_4.4 | ecosystem: Environmental > Terrestrial > Soil > Wetlands | place: USA...
AGGGGCATTTGGCGGCGAGAAGGAAACCGGCGGCGGGAGAGAGGCCGGCTCGGACGCCTGGAAAGCGTACATGCGCCGTCAGACCAACACCAGCAACTGGAGCCGCGACCTGCCGCTCGCGCAGGGCCTCCAGTTCAGAATCGGCTAGATAAGCACCGGGCCTGCCGAGCGCCGGCCCCGCCTCCGCTACATCGTTCCCCCTCTGCGGGTGGCGTCACATCCCGGCGGGTTGTGCACCACTCCGCCGGGCATGATGCTCGCCGCCCGATAGCACTAGGCACCCCGCTCGCAAAGTGCTAGCTTAACCGTGCGGATCCGACAGACGACTGCCCGGTCCCAATGAGTGCAAGAAGAAGTTCGGCCCGAACCCGACCGTTTCAACCGGCAGCAGCCTGCGCCTGCCACCTCAGCGGCGCGCAACATTTCATCAGCTGGAGGGCTCTTTCATGACGCAAAAATTAACGGTCAACGGTCAGACCTATGAGGTCGACGTGCCGCCAGATATGCCCTTGCTCTGGGTGATCCGCGACGTCATCGGCCTGACGGGCACTAAGTTCGGCTGCGGCATTGCCGCCTGCGGTGCGTGTACCGTCCACCTGGACGGCGTAGCGGTGCGTTCCTGCGCGCTGCCGGTGGGCAGTGTGAACAGCAAAGTCACCACCATCGAAGGTTTGAGCGCCAAGGGTGACCACCCGGTGCAGAAGGCCTGGCTCAAGAATATGGTGCCGCAATGCGGTTATTGTCAGAGCGGACAGATCATGCAGGCCGCGTCTCTGCTGAAGATGAACCCGAAGCCAAGTGACGAGGATATCGATGCCGCTATGGCGGGCAATATCTGCCGGTGCGGGACGTATACCCGCATTCGTACGGCGATCAAAGAAGCCGCGGGGGTGAAAGCATGATTACCATCGAAAACTTAAGTCGGAGGACGTTCCTGAAGGGCGCCGCCGCGCTGGGCGGCAGCTTCGCGCTCGGGCTGATTCTGGATCCGTTTAAGCCCCATCCGTTTTACGGCAGCTTCATCGGCAGCGCCGAGGCAGCAGAAGGTGTGCCGCCGCCGGCCGGGACGCTGAGCCCGAACGTGTTCGTGTCGATCGACAAGACCGGCACGGTTACCATCATCGCGCACCGCTCGGAGATGGGTCAGGGCGTACGCACGAGCGTGCCCATGATCCTGGCCGACGAGCTCGAGGCAGACTGGAGCCGGGTCAAGATCGAGCAGGCGGTGGGCGACAAGATGTATGGCAATCAGTACACCGACGGGTCGCGCAGCGTGCGTCACAACTATGAGCGCATGCGCGAGTTCGGAGCGGTGACTCGCACGATGCTCGTGCAAGCGGCCGCCCAGCAGTGGGGTCTGCCGGTATCGGAGTGCAAGGCGCAGAACCACAAGGTGATCCACGTGCCCAGCGGGAAGTCGCTGGATTACGGTCAACTGGTGGAAACCGCCGCCGCGCTGCCGGTGCCTCCCGCCAAGTCGGTCATGCTCAAGGACCCGAAGGACTTCCGCTACATCGGCAAGCCCATGTCCAGCGTCGACTTCCCGGACATGATGGTCGGCAAGGCCATCTACGGCATCGACGTCAAGATGCCGGGGATGCTATACGCGGTGGTCGAGCATTGCCCGGTGACCTACGGCAAGGTCAAGTCGTTCGATGCCAGCGAGGCGCTGAAGGTCCCGGGTGTCAAGAAGGTGGTCGAGATCCCGCAGAATCAGCCGCCGATCGTGTTCAACACGCTGGGCGGCATCGCGGTGGTCGCAACCAACACCTGGGCCGCCAACGAAGGGCGCAAGAAGCTCAAGATCGAGTGGGATTACGGGCCCAACGTGGTCTACGACTCCGACGCGTTCCGCAAGGACATGGAGGAGGAGAACACCAAGGATGGCAAGGTCGTGCGCAAAGAGGGCGACGTGAAGGCGGCGCTTTCAGACGCAGCCAAGGTGGTCGAAGCTGACTTCTACGTTCCTCACTTCGCTCACGCGACCATGGAGCCGCCCTCCGGGACCGCTTTTGTGAAGGACGGGAAGTGCGAAGTGTGGTCCTCCTGCCAGGACCCGCAGGCGGCACGCTCAACGGTAGCTGGCGCGATCGGCTTCGACGAGAAGAACGTCACCTCGCACGTCGCACTGCTCGGCGGTGCATTCGGGCGCAAGTCCAAGCCCGACTTCGCGGCCGAAGCGGCGATCCTGTCCAGGCAGCTCGGCGTACCGGTGAAGGTCACCTGGAGCCGTGAAGACGACCTCCAGCACGCCTACTACCACACGGTGAACGCGCAGCGCATCACGGCCGGCCTGGACCAGAACGGGAAGGTCGTCGCGTGGCATAGCCGCTCGACGTTCCCGACCATCTGGTCCACGTTCGAGACCCCTGATCCGCAGTACGGGCACAAGATCGAGCTCAGCCTGGGATACCTGGATCTGCCCTACGCCATCCCCAACATCCAGCTGGAGAACGGGAAGGCGAAGGCGCACGTGCGTATCGGGTGGCTGCGGTCGGTCAATAACATCCCGAACGCGTTTGCGCAGAACACGATGGCCAACATGCTCGCCGAAGCCGCGGGCCGCGACCCGTACGAGTTCCTGCTCGAGCTGCTCGGTCCCGACCGCGTCGTCGACTTGTCGAGCACTGATTACTGGAACTACGATCAGACCTACGACGAGTACCCGATCATGACCAGCCGGCTCAAGAACGTGCTGCGGGTAGCGGCGAAGAACGCGGGCTATGGCAAGAAGCTGCCGGCACGCGAGGCCATCGGACTGGCTGTGCACCGCAGCTTCACCACCTACGTGGCGACAGCGGTGCACGTCAAGGTCGACAAGGACGGCAAGGTCTCCGTACCGCGCGTAGACGTGGTATGCGATGCGGGCCGTATAGTGAACGTCGACCGCGTGAGGTCGCAGATGGAGGGCGCCTGCATTTACGGCATGAGCGCCTGCGTCACCGAGATCACCGCGAAGGAAGGCCGCATCCAGCAGAGCAATTTCGGCGAGTACCAGCTGGTGCGCATGCCCGACGCCCCGCGTGACATCCGCGTGCACATCGTGGAAGCCAGCAACTTCCCGCCGGGAGGCGTAGGCGAGCCGGGGACACCCCCGTTTGCGCCGGCGTTGTGTAACGCCATCTTCGCGGCAACCGGCAAGCGCATTCTGGAGTTGCCGATCAACGAGGGTAAACTGGCCGTCTAGGGCCGGTAGCGAAGCGATTCAGCGGCGGCCGCGTGCCGCCGTTTTTTTTGGGCCGATGCAAAGCCAGGATTGATGCATGCGCTTGAGGACATGTCTCGCGGCGTTGGCGCTGTGCCTGTGCAGTGGGCACGCTGAAGCTGGCGGGTTCTCGCTGAACGGGCGCGAGCTCGGTGAGCGCTTCGATAGCGTGCTCAACGATCCACGCTACGAGTGTAGCGGTACCTCGGCGTGTCTACTGTACACGGTGTGTACGCTCAAAATCCCCGGCAGCGAAACCCTAGCGGGCGCACCCCTCGAAGGGCTGAGCCTGCACTTCAGCGGCGAACGCCTTACTGCAATCGAAGCTCAGTTTCCGCCCGACCGATTCGACGAGGTCCTGGGCGATCTGATTCATGAGTTGGGGCCCGGACAGGCTGAGCTCGGCAGCATGCATGGGGGCCCTCAGGGCGCGGCCAGAAACGCCGTGTACGTCTGGCGGGAAGGATCTCAGCTGCTGCGTCTCGAGCGCACCTCGCGCAATCCCGCGCGTTCCTGTCTGATCATCACGCAAAAGAGCTTCCTCAGCGAGTTGCTCGCGCAATAGGGAGGCCCTAGCCCCGCAAGCTACCGGCCTGAGTTCAGCAGCCGGAGCATGGCCTCGAGGCCGAGCAAATAGGACTGGACGCCGAAGCCCGCAATGGTGCCTGCCGCGGCCGCCGCGGGTACCGACTCCAGACCGCGTTTCGCGATATTGGTCATGTGCACCTCGACGTAGGGAAACGGCAGCGTCTGCAGGCAATCGCGCAGCGCGTAGCCGCCGTAAGTGAAGCCAGCCGGGTTCATCACCACCCCATCGACGTGTTCGTCTACCGCCTTGTACAGACGCCCTATGGCTTCGCCCTCGAGGTGGGTGTAGAAGATCTCGACGTCATAGCGTTTGTCGCGTGCGTGGGCGCGCACCATCTCGTCCAGCTCGGCGGCGCTGGTGGTGCCGTAAATCTCCGGTTGGCGCCGTCCCAAGTAGCTCATATTGGCGCCTTGTATCAGCAGTATCTTTGGCATTCACTCGTCTCCCAGAAGCAGCCTCACCAAGCCGGCCGTCTCAACCGGACCGGCCACTTTCGCAGCTTACACAAAGGCCCGCGACACCAGCGCATGCGACCCCTTTCGCAAAGTCGGTCCGGGCCCTGTGGAGTTGCGGCACGGAACAGTGCGGCGACAGGTGCGCATTCCGCGCCCGCGCCTTGGATCGCTGGTATATTGCGCGGTTTTTCCCATCAAACACGGCATCTGCTGCGTAATTTGTGACCTACGCTTCAGCCGTCCGCAAGCCCGTCGACGCAACGGCCATCGCGACGATGACGCTGTTGTGTTTGATATGGGGCTTTGGGCACGTGGCCGCCAAACTGGCAGCGCCCGGAGTATCGCTGGTGATGCAAGGCGGCCTGCGCTGTTTGATTGCGTTGGTCCTGCTTGTCGTCTGGGCCCGGCTGCGCGGCACTCCGTTGTTCGAGCACGATGGCTCGCTTCGGCCCGGGCTGCTGGCGGGCGTGCTGTTCGCCGGCGAGTTCCTGTTCATCTTCGCGGGGCTCAACTACACCGGCGCGTCGCGCATGGTCGTGTTCCTCTACCTGACGCCATGTCTCACCGCGCTCGGCCTGCATGCGCTCGTTCCGAGCGAGCGCCTGGAAGCGGACAAGTGGGCCGGCATCGCTCTCGCTTTCGTTGGAATCGCCGTGGCGTTCTGGGACGGATTCGCCTCCGACCGCTCCTCATTGCTGGGGGACGCGTTCGGGGTAGTCGCAGCCGCGCTCTGGGCCGCAACCACCGTGGTGATCCGCACCACCAAGCTGTCGGTGGTCAGCCCGGCCAAGACGTTGCTCTACCAGATTGGAACCTGCGCTCTGATGCTGCCGGTGCTCTCCCTCCTTCTGGGCGAACCGGGCATCGTTGAGCTCACTCTATTGGTCTGGGCCAGCCTGTTGTACCAGGGCGCGGTCGTGACCTTCGCCAGCTACCTCGCCTGGTTCTGGCTGCTCACCCGGTATATGGCCACCCGACTCTCGGTGTTCACGTTCCTGACACCGCTGTTCGGGGTGATCGCGGGTGTGCTGGTGCTGCACGAGCCGCTTCGCCCCGCCTTTGCGGGCGCAGTGGCGCTCGTGGGCGCGGGTATTTACCTTGTCAATCGACCTGGCCGCTGAGCGCTCGCCCGCCGTGGGGCCTGATCGACGCGGTCTGGGCGACTTTGAGCACGAAGTCAAAGTGGCCTGTCCTTACGTCACCCGCTTCCGTAGTTGTCAGTAGCAGCTCCTGCCGGAAAAGGAAGTCGCGCCGGTTTTCCGGCTCGCCGGGAAAGTAGAGCTGGGTTGTGAGCACCGGCCCGTCGGCCGCTTGGACCTTCACATGAATGTGGCGCGTGCGGCCGGGATAGACACCAGGCACGATGGTCTCCAGCCGATAGCGCCCGGCGCTGTCGCTGAACTGATGACCGCGCAGCCGGTAACCGCTGTTGTCGTACTCGCCTGCGTCGTCGCACTGCCAGAAGTCCAGAAGGGCACCGGCGACCGGTCTGCAGCCCGTGGAGAGCACCTGCCCGCTGACGACGATCCTGGTGCCGCGCAATCCCGCCTCGAGAAGCGACGTGCGCTGCGGAGAACGCGGCTTGAAGAATGGCCCTTCCATCTGGCGCGGGGTCGGTTCCTCGCCGTCCGAGCACGCCGGCGTCTGTGCGAGCTCCTGAGGTTGGGCATCGCGCGCGTTCCCCTTCCATGTCGGCAGGGCCAGAGCGAAGGGCAGCAGCAAACCCCAGCGACGGAGAAAGTTGCGCCGCTCGTTCGCACGATCAGGGTTTCGCATCATCCTTCTCCTCTACAAGACATAGGCTCACCCAGTGCAGCTGCCCTCGTGTCGGGCTCAGAGCGCGCAGTCCAGCACCAGCAGGGGTTCGCCGGCACCGCGTGCGCGGAACACGGCGAGCCCATCGAAGCGCACCATCGTACAACACGCCGATCAGCTTGATCTGGCCGGACGCCGGCGCGACGTACAGCTTGCCAATACGCGCGGCTACGGTGAGACTGCGTCCTTTCGGACTTGGGCAGCCGCAGATGACGACGCTCAGAATCATGGTTTCGCGCCATTCGGCGTTCTACAGCCCATTGCTGGCCGCCATTGCGGCCGGCTTTCTCAAGGATGAAGGTTTCGAGCCGAGCTACGCCGTCGCGCCGCCGGGGAGGACCGTGGCGCAGTTCATCGCCTCCGGTGATATCGACATCGCTCAGTCGGCGGTATCAGCCAGCTGGACCGCGCTGGAACTGGGCCGGCAGCCGCCCATGATCCACTTCGCGCAAATCAATCAACGCGACGGCTTTCTCATCGCGGGGCGCAGTGCGGACATCGCTTTTCAGTGGGACAAGCTGCTCTCTGGCGGGTTCATGTTCGTGCATGGAGGACAGCCCCAGGCGATGCTGGCGTACGCCATGCACCTGCGCGGCGTGGATCTCGCCAAGGCGAAGGGGCTGGATCGCGGTAGCACCGATCAGATGCTGAGCGCGTTTCGGGCCGGCGAAGCGGATTGGTTCCACGAGCAGGCACCCTACCCGCAACAACTGGAGCAGGAGGGCGTGGCTCGGGTTGTCGCGTCGGTGGGCGAAGCGATCGGCCCCGTGGCCTTCAGCAGCGTCGCCGCCTCCCCTGAGTGGCTCAGGCGGCCAGAAGCGAAGCGCTTCATGCGCGCGTACCGCAAAGCGCGCGCCTGGGCGAATAGCGCGAAGCCCCCCGAGATCGCGGCCGCCGAGCAATCCATGTTCCCCGGCATCCACCGCACCGCGTTGACGCGCGCCATCGAGTACTACCAGCGGCTGGGGACCTGGGACGGCGCTGTATCCATTCCGCTGCAACCGTACGAAACCGCACTAGACGTGTTCAGTCACTCCCGGCTCATCACGCGGCGCTATTCCTACGACCAGGTTGCAGTGGCGCCGCCAGACGTCTAGAGAAAACTCGAGCGGCTTCCCTCCCACACGCTCGTGGCGGTCCGTCGCCAATCACTGTTGCGCGTGCGCGGCCAGCACCTGCGCCACGCAGCAGGTCAACCTCTTGGCATACGGGATGTGCAGGAACTCGTTGGGTCCGTGTGCGTTGGACTTGGGACCGAGCACACCGGTGATCAGGAACTGCGCTGCCGGGAAGTGCTTGCCGAGCATGGCCATGAATGGGATGGTTCCGCCCTCGCCCATCATCGCTGCAGGGCGCCCATAGTAGGCTTGCGAGGCGGCGTTGACCGTGGTTTGCAGCCATGCCGCGGTAGGCGGCGCGCTCCAGCCCGAAGCGCCCTGGTCAGGTGTGAATACGACGTTGGCGCCTTCTGGCACGTCGGCTTCGAGGATGCGCTTGAGCTCGGCTGCGGCTTGTTCACCATCCACCAGTGGCGGAATGCGCAACGACAACTTCAGTGCCGTTTGGGGACGCAGCACGTTGCCCGCGTCCCTGATGGGCGGCAATCCGTCCGCACCCACCACTGCGAGGAACGGTCGCCAGGTGCGGTTGAGCACGGCTTCGCCCGCGTCTCGCACCATGGGCTGCGTACCGGCAGCGAATGGGAACTTGGTCCAGATCGTGTCGCCCAGAATCGCGCCAGCTTGTTGTGCCTGCTCGATGCGTTCGGGAGGAATCGTGCAGTGGAATTCGCCGGGCAGGACCTGGCCTGTGCTCGAATCCTCGATGCGATCCAGCAGGGATCGCGCGATACGGAAAGACGAAGGGACGACGCCGCTGGCGTCGCCGGAGTGCACGCCCTCGGTCAGCACTTCGACGCTGAGCGTGCCGGCGGCGATTCCGCGCAGGGAGGTGGTGACCCAGAGCTGGTCGTAATTGCCGCAGCCCGAGTCGAGTCCGATCACCAGATCGACCTTGCCGACGCGAGCGCTCAGCGCGTCGAGGTAAGCCGGCAGATCGTAGCTGCCACTCTCTTCGCAGCACTCGATCATGCCTACGCAGCGAGCGTGTTCGATACGCCGCTCGTGGAGAGCGAGGATGGCGGTGAGGCAGGCAAAGACGGCGTAGCCGTCATCAGCACCGCCGCGGCCATACAGCCTGCCACCCTCGAGCACCGGAGTCCACGGACCCATCGCGTCGCGCCAGCCCACCATCTCCGGCTGCTTGTCCAGATGGCCGTAGAGCAGCACGGTGCGATTGCCGGCGCCGGGGATCTCGAAGAACAGAAGCGGGGTGCGCCCCGGCAGCCGCACAAGCTCGATGCGCATGCCTGGAATCGCTTGTGCCCGGCACCAGGCGTGGGCCAGATTGACGGCAGCTTCGATGTGGCCGTTGCGCTCCCAGTTCGGATCGAAGTGGGGCGACTTGCACGGGATGCGGATGTACTCGATCAGCCGCGGGACGACCTCCTGGTCCCATTTGCGGGACACGAAGTCGGCGATCGCGCTGGAGTTCATCGGCTTCGCTATGCCGCTTGCAGGGTGAAGCTCACGACCTCGAAATCCTCTCCGCTCTCGGTCATGCGGCGCGGATTGACCACGTAACTACGCTCCTGAATGCGCATGGCGTATGCCTCACTCCACGACACGCTGTTGCGAGGCAAAACCAGTTTGACCTCCCCGCCGGTCAGGCTGGTCTGCGCCTCGCTCGGGAGGAGTACTGCTGGGCTCGACGGCCCTGCTTGGCCTACCGGCAACGGCGACAACTCGACCGCGACGCCACCGCGACCCAGGAGCTGCACGCCCACGGCGCGGCGTCCCATCTCATCAGTCGCCAACCGCCGTATCACCCCCACGTTCCAGGCTGCCGGCCAGGTCGGCTTCGCGGACACCAGTGCGCCGATCGCAAGCCAGTCAGGGTGGCGCGGCGGCAACACGGCGCCGAAGCCTCCGCTGCTTTCATTCTCCACAGTCCAGGCTTCGGTGAGCTCGTCTATCTCGACGCTGCCTTGCTCCGCGGAAACCACGCCTAGCACATGCTCAAAGCCATGCGCCACGTTGAGCGTGGCCAGCACTCGGTGTCGCAGCTGGGAGCGGGCCGGCGGATCCGGGCCCCAGTGGCGCGCGAGGTGATGCATCACCTCCAGCACCAAGCGGGTGGGAAAATCACCAACCAGGTTGAATTCTGCCGGTACGAGTCCGGTTTCGGTAGCGCGCTGGATCAGCCCCTGCACGATAACCGCCGCATGGCCCGGGCCGAAGAAACGTATGGTTCGCGACGGCGCCACTCCCTCGCCGATGCGATAAGGCGGGCGGCCAGCATGCAGATCAACGGCAAAGTGGCAGCCCGCAGCGGGCCGTCGATGCAACAGGAAGAACTCGGCCACCGTCGCGACCACACGCTCTGCCACCACCTGATTGGCCGGTAGCAGGTTCTCGGTGCCGGAGACCGACAGCACCAGCGCGCGCAGATATTCGCGCCGCACGGTGGAGTCCCCGGCCATGGCGGAGTAGATCTTGAAGCGTTCGCTCATGAAGCGTTCGCGCTCGGCGTACGCGAACAATGCCCCGAGCCGAGTCCAGAACCCAGGCTCTACCGCCGCGTAGCGCAACAGAGTCCAACGCAGCACGAGAGTGAGCGCGCGCATAGCACGGGCCGTGATCGAGGGGACCAGCGGCGCAACCGCAGCCGCATTCGGCTCGCCGGCCTGGAACAGTTGGAGCGAAGTCTCATAGCCCGCGGCCAGCTCGCGTGCGAGGTGCACCACGGCATTCCAGATGCGCTGTTCCCGATAGGTCAGCTGGCGGCCGCCGGCGTCGATATACTCCCGTGTGACTTCAAGTCGCTGCTGCTGTACCAGCTCATCCAGGCGGTCGACCACCTGGTACACCCGCAGCGGATCCGCCCTGATGCTTTGCCGATACGCTTCCAACCAGAAACCCGCTTCCTCCACCCGGCGCAAGGGATCGACCGTGCCGTGGGAGAAACCCAGGAGCTGGCTGTCGAGGGCTTTGTCGTTCATCGCAACAGACCCATCGAGGCGGGTGGTGGGAAAGGGGCTGGAGGGCGAGCCCGGAGTCGTGATCCAGGCGGTTTAGCGCAAGCTCCGTACCAGGTCGGGGCGCGGCTGCATTACGGCTTCCATTGCGCGGGGCTGCAGCGGACGTAGTTAGGAGCGTACGCCGTCTCAGCACCGAGCTCCCGCGCTGCATGCCAGGCCCAACGCGGGTCATCCATCATGGCGCGCGCGATCGCTACCAGATCGGCACGCCCGCTCACAATAAGCTCTTCGGCCTGACGAGCCCCGGTCACCATACCGACCGCCATGACGGCGATGCCCGACTCCTTCTTCACCCTTTCCGCAAAAGGTACGTTATACCCCGGACCGAACGGTATCTTCTGGCGTGGATCAAGCTGGCCGGAGGTCACATCCATGAAGTCGCAGCCCAGGGCCTTCAGCTCCCGCGCCAGAATAACCGTCTCCTCCAACGTCCAGCCGCCTTCGACCCAGTCGGTCGCCGATACACGCGCCCCGAGCGGACGCTCTGCCGGCCACACCGCACGCACCGCCTCGAACACCTCGAGCAGAAAGCGAATGCGGTTGCGTGTGCTTCCGCCATACTCGTCGTCGCGCTGGTTCGATAGCGGCGACAGGAACTCGTGCAGAAGATAGCCGTGGCCGGCATGCAGCTCGACTAGATCGAAGCCGATGCGTGCGGCGCGCCGGGCTGCCTCTACGAACTGCTGCCTGACCCCTCTCAAGCCCTCGCGGGTTAGCGCAACCGGCGTATGCCAGCCCGGGCCAAAGGGTAGTGCGGAGGGCGCGATGGTGGTCCATGAGCTCTCGTCCGCGGTCAGCGGCTTTCCACCCTGCGCCGGCGGCTGCACGGAGCCCTTTCGCCCGGCATGGGCGAGCTGGATGCCGAGCTTGGCGACGCCATAGCGGCGGCAGAAGTCGACCACACGCTTGAGCGTAGACTCGTTCTCGTCGCTGTACATCCCGAGACAGCGATGAGAGATGCGCCCCACGGGTGAGACGTGGGTCGCTTCAGTCATGACCAGGCCGGCCGCGCCCATGGCGAACTGGCCGAGGTGCATGAGATGCCAGTCGTTGGCCGAGCCGTTCTCCGACATGTACTGGCACATGGACGAAACCACGATCCGGTTGGGGAGCGTCAGCCCGCGCAGCTGGAACGGAGTGAACAGGGCGCTTGTCATTCGAGCCGTGCCCGTCACACCAGGGCTGCCACGTACGCAGTCTTCACCGTCGTGAAGAACTCGACTGCGTAGCGGCCCTGCTCGCGCGGGCCATAGCTGGAGCCCTTGCGGCCGCCGAAGGGCACGTGATAGTCCACACCCGCGGTAGGCAGGTTCACCATCACCATACCCGCCTGACTGTTGCGACGGAAGTGCGCCGCGTGCTTGAGCGAGCTGGTCACGATGCCGGCCGACAGCCCAAAAGGCGTGTCGTTAGCGAGCTGCAGCGCGTCTTCGTAGCCATCGGCTGCGACAACCGTGGCCACCGGGCCGAAAATCTCTTCCCGGTTGATGCGCATGGCATTGCGCGTCTCGGTGAACAGCGCGGGCTCGAGATAGAACCCTTCCTTCTCGCGCTTCAGCACCTTGCCACCGTAGGCGAGCTTGGCGCCTTCCTTCTTGCCCTCCTCGATGTAGAACAGGTCCTGGTTGAGCTGGCTCTTGTCGACCACCGGGCCGATGTGTGTGCCGGCCTTGAGTGCGTCGTCCACCACCAGACCCTTGAGGCGCTCGGCGAGGGCATCGACGAACTTGTTGTGGATTCCCTTGGTCACGATCAGGCGCGAGGACGCCGTGCAGCGCTGTCCAGTGGAGAAGTAGGCGCCATTTACCGCAGACTCCACTGCAGTCTTGAGGTCGGCATCGTCGAGGACTACCAGCGGATTCTTGCCGCCCATCTCGAGCTGGAACTTCGCCATCCGCGCGACGGCTTTCTGCGCGATCTTGCGGCCCGTATCCACCGATCCCGTGAAGCTAATCGCGTCCACGCCTGCATCGTTCACCAGCGCCTCACCCACCACGCTGCCGCGGCCCATCACCAAGTTGAAGGCTCCGGCAGGCAATCCCGCACGCGAGATGATGTCGGCCATAGCCCAGGCCGAGCCGGGCACGAGGTCGGCGGGCTTGAACACCACGCAGTTCCCATAGGCAAGCGCCGGCGCGACTTTCCAAGCAGGGATCGCCGCCGGGAAATTCCACGGCGAGATGATGCCGACCACGCCGAGGGGCTCGCGCGTGACTTCTACGTCGATGCCCGGTCGCACCGAAGGGACCAGCTCGCCGGTGCGGCGTAGGACCTCACCAGCGAAGAACTTGAAGATGTTGCCGGCCCGCACCACTTCGCCCACGCCCTCGGGCAGCGTTTTGCCTTCCTCGCGCGAGAGCAGTCTGCCCAGCTCGTCCTTGCGCGCCAGGATCTCCACTCCGATCTTGTCCAGGATATCGGCTCGCGCCTGAACGTTGAAGGTGGCCCATCCAGGCGCGGCAGCACGCGCAGACGCGATCGCCTGCTCCGTCTGCGCTTGATCGGCCTGGGCATACTCACCCAGCACATCGCTCAGGTCCGAGGGGTTGACGTTCTTAGACCAGCTGGCGCCCGGCACCCACTGGCCGTTTACATAGTTGGCATGCTGCTGCGCGCTCATGGCGTCTCCTCGTGGTGAGAGGGCCGATGCTAGCCAAGCGCAGCGACAGCGTCAAATGGATGTCGCCCGAGCAGGTGCAGGCGTGTGAGGGAGCTTCCCTACCGTTTGGTCCGCCCTGGAAGCAGGCGGTAGACGATAGGCAAAGTGACAGAAAAGCCGTGGCCGAGGTGACACGCGATTGGCGCTGGTGCGCCCGCGGGAAGGGCGCGCTCGATCGCACGAAGCGCACTCTGATCTAGCAGTTCGCTTCCAGAGCTGCGCTCCACCTGGCTGCGCTCGAACTCGCCTCGAGAGTTGCAAGTCAACAGAAACCAGACGGTGCCCTGCATGTCCGCCTTACGAGCCGCTTCGGGGTAATCATCCGCCGTCAGGCGGCTGCGCAACAGGCTAGCAAGCGCCGAAACGCAAACGTTCATCGGTTCTTCCTCGTGCGGCGTCTGCGCGCGTGCTCGCGATGCGCCGATCGACAAAGCGAGCATGGTCACGGCGAGCGCGAGGGCCAGCCTTCCTTGCATGAGTTACTCCAGAGCTGTAGGACAAAGCTCGTGGGCCGACGGCCCGCTGAGCGACATGGTGCGAATCCTACGCCGAGCCGAACTTACGTTCAGAGCGATCGCGCATTCCCCTTCTGCGTCGTGCAGCGTGGTGCGCTCCGCTCAGGGCCCGCGCTGAGCTGGCGCCACGCGCAGCGGGGGACTGCCACCGCGGCCGACCAGTCTTTCCTGACGGCGGCTATGGCGCGCCTGAGCGGCATGAGAGAATTGGCTCTTTGCGCAACCGATTTCGATGCAGCCTCTCACCGGCACCGCCCGCCCCGCCGTCAGGGCCTTGCGCGCTTCGAAGATTCGCGAGGTGGCCAACGCTGGCATCGGACGTGAGGACATTGCAGCCTTCTGGTTCGGCGAGCCGGACGAGGTCACTCCGGACTTCATCCGTCAGGCGGCAGTAGACGCCCTGAATGCCGGCGACACCTTCTACACGCACAACCTCGGGATCCCGGAGCTGCGCCAGGCAGTCGCCGGCTATGTGTCCCGCCTGCACCGAGCGACGGCGGTAGAAGAGGTCGCGATCACCAACTCGGGCATGTCGGCGCTGATGTTGGCGGCACAGGCGCTGATCGGGCACGGCGATCGCGTGGTCGCTGTCACGCCGCTGTGGCCAAACCTCGTGGAGATCCCCAAGATACTCGGCGCGGTGGTCGACACGGTCGCCTTGCGCTTCTCGCCCCAGGGATGGAGGCTCGACGTTGACTGCCTGCTTCGCGCGCTCACCCCCAACACCCGGGCGGTGTTGATCAATTCGCCCAACAACCCCACGGGTTGGACCATCGATCCGGACAGCCAGCGTGCCATCCTGGAGCACTGCCGACGATACGGGATCTGGATCGTCGCCGATGACGCCTACGAGCGTCTTTACTACAACGGTGTGACGGACGGAGTGCCGGCCGTGGCGCCTTCTTTCCTGGATCTCGCTACAGGGGAGGATCGCGTAATCAGCACCAATACCTTCTCCAAGAGCTGGCTGATGACCGGCTTTCGATTGGGTTGGATCGTGGCGCCGAAGGCGCTCGCGGCTGATTTGCCCAAGCTGATCGAGTACAACACATCCTGTGCACCACCTTTCGTGCAGCGCGCCGGCGTGGTGGCAATCGAACGGGGCGAGCCGGTCATCGCGCGCACCGCCGCGCGGCTGCGCAAGGCGCGCGATTACTTGCTCGAAGAACTCAACGCGACACCTGGAGCTCAGGCTGCCGCACCGGCCGGCGCCATGTACGCGTTCTTCCGTCTCCACGGCGTCGATGACAGCCTGGCGTTGTGCAAGCGGCTGGTCTGCGACGCTGGCCTCGGGCTTGCGCCTGGCATTGCTTTCGGGCCCGAGGGAGAGGGCTTCGTGCGCTGGTGCTTCGCCGCCAGCGAAGAGCGGCTAGCCGAGGGGGTTCGCCGCCTGCGCGGCGCCCTCAACGCGAAACATCGCTGATCCGACCCCGGACAATCATGGATCGCCCGCCGGTCAGCAGCCCTACTCGGTTCGAGATCGCGGCCTGGATCCTTACCGGGATCGCGTTGCTCCTGGTGCTCCAGCTCCACCTCCTGCCCGCCCTGCTGGCCGGCCTGCTGGTGTTCGAGCTGGTGCATATCATGGCGCCGCGCCTGCGCATCTGGCGTATGGGCCACGAGTGGAGCAAGGTCGTAGCGGTGACCGTGCTCACGGTCATGGTGGTTGTGCTGATCATCCTCATCATCATCGGGGTGATCGGCCTGCTGCGCACCGACGTAGGCAGCGTCTCGGCATTGTTGCGACAGATGGCCGAGATCATCGACGGCTCGCGCCGAGCCCTGCCGCCCTGGTTGGTGGAGAATCTCCCGGCCAACGCCGACGAGCTGAGGCAGACCGCGGCAACGTGGCTGCGTGAGCATGCTCGCGAACTGCGCGGCATGGGCACGGATTTCGGGCGCGCTTTCGCTCATATTCTGATCGGTATGATCATCGGCGCCTTCGTGTCGCTCAGCGAGGCGCGCTCCGGTCAGGAGCTGGGTCCGCTCGCACAAGCCCTGCTCGAGCGCGCCGCGCGCGTCGGCAACGCTTTTCGCCGCATCGTCTTCGCTCAGGTCCGCATTTCTGCTTTGAACACGACTCTGACCACCATCTATCTGACCATCGTCCTGCCGCTGTCCGGCGTGCACCTCCCGCTCACCAAGACCATGATCGCGATCACGTTCGTGGCCGGGCTGCTGCCGGTGGTCGGCAATCTAATCTCCAACACCGTGATCGTGATCGTGAGCCTGAGCCACTCCTTGTACGTCGCGCTCGGCTCTTTGGCATTCCTGGTGGTCATCCACAAGCTCGAGTACTTCGTGAACGCACGCATCGTCGGCACGCAGATTCGCGCGCGGGCGTGGGAGCTGCTGCTGGCGATGCTCACGATGGAGGCGGCTTTCGGGATTCCCGGTCTGGTGGCCGCCCCGATCTACTACGCTTATGTCAAGGATGAGCTGAAGAGCCGGGGACTGATCTAGGTTGGATAAGTGCCAGTCATCGGGCGGAACCGGGCAATGGCTTCACTGACGATCGCGGACGAATCGTGGCCGACGTCAAGTTTTCTCTAGCCCAGCTCGAACGCGCCGCATCGGTCGTCTACGAGACGATGCCTCCGACACCCCAGTACGCATGGCCACTTCTATGCCAGCTCGTCGGGACCGAGGTATGGGTAAAACACGAGAACCATACCCCGACTGGGGCCTTCAAAGTGCGCGGCGGGCTCGTCTACTTCCGGGACCTGGTGCAGGGTGAGGACCGACCTGCCGGGGTGATCAGCGCAACGCGGGGCAACCACGGCTGGTCGGTCGGGTTTGCCGCACGCCGCTGGGGCTTGAACGCCACGATTGTCGTACCGCACGGCAACAGCCGCGAGAAAAACGCCGCCATGCTTGCGCTGGGCGTCGAACTGATCGAGCACGGTCACGACTTTCAGGCGGCACGCGAGCACGCCATGGAGCTTGCGCAGGAGCGCGGGCTGCGCATGGTACCGTCCTTCCATCCGCTGCTGGTGCAGGGCGTGGCCAGCTACTCGCTGGAACTGCTGCGCGCCGTTCCCGCCCTGGACACGGCGTACGTGCCCATCGGCCTGGGCTCTGGTATCTGCGGAATGATCGCCGCGCGCGAAGCTCTTCGGCTCAGCACCGAGATCGTCGGCGTGGTGTCCGAGCAGGCGCCCGCATACGCGCTGTCTTATGAGCAACGCCGCACAGTAGAGCACTGCGTGACCACGCGCATCGCCGACGGCATGGCCTGCCGGACGCCGGAGCCGGGTGCACTGGAAGTGATCTGGCGTCACGCAGCGAGAGTGGTTCAGGTGAGCGACGACGAAGTCGAGCAGGCGATGCGCTTGATGTTTACCGCGACTCACAACGCCGCCGAAGGTGCCGGCGCTGCCGCCCTGGCAGCGGCCCTGAAGGAGCGCAGCCGAATCGCCGGGCGCAGGATCGCGTTGGTGTTGTCAGGCGCAAACGTCGATCATGACGTGCTTGCGCGCATCCTCAGCGACGATTGACCTAGGGTCCCTACATCGGACAGCAACGTCAGTGCTGACTCGTCGTCAGCGCCGGGCTCCGATTGCGAGCAACTCGCCGTTTCTTGCTGTTGGCGCGCAGGTTCCAGACATCCTTGAGAAGATCTACGAGAGCGCCGATGACCGGATCGCGCTCGCGCTCCACAAGGTAGACGAACTTCAGCTGGGTGGTCAGGCGCACGTCCTGCCAGAGGCAGACCTCGCCCGCAGCAGCCTTCTTGAGCGCGAGATCTTCGCGCATCAATGCCATCCCGAGGCCCGAGACAACCAGAGAGCTCACCACGCGCTCGTCGTCAGCCTCGACCACTTTGCCAGGTGCGATTTCGTGCTGACGGAAAAGCGTGGTCGCGAGTTGATTGTGGGTACTGATCGGGGGCGTCATGATCCACGGCTCGGCCGCGATCTCTTTCCACGCGGCGTGTTCGAGCCGCCCCTTCCAGGCGGCGGGTGCGGCAATCCGATAGGTCAGCTCGCGCAGCGCAACCCCAGCGACACTGGGGTGGGTCAGCGCACCGTAGTAGAAGCTGGCGTCGAGCTCGCCCGCGCGAACCTTCTCGAACGCAGCGCCCGTTACTTCGTGGTGCAGCTGGATCTCGATCAGCGGAAAGCGCTCCACCGCAGCGCTCATGAGCTCGCCGACCCGAATCAGCTGCGGATCGGATAGCGTCCCCAAGCGAGCTACGCCGGCGACCTCGCCCTTGATCGTACGCGCCTCGTTGCGCAAGGCCTGAGCCGCCGCCAGCAGGTTCTGCGCTTCCGTCACCAGCCGCTTGCCAGCGGCTGTCAGCGTCATCCCAGTCGAGCTGCGCTCGAACAACTCGAGGTCTAGCTCTTCTTCGAGCGCTTTGATCTGGGCACTCAGCGCCGGCTGACTGACGTGCAGCTTGTCTGCGGCGCGAGTGAGGTGACCCAGCTCGGCAACCGCGACGAAGCCACGCAACTGATAGAGCTCCATGGAACCTTCACAAGTGCTGGAGAAGGCTGAATCTTAACATAATATGCTGCGCCGCAAAACAGGTGATCAAAAGATCCGATGAGGCCCATTAAAACAAACGATTGGAGGTCTCCGATAGGCTCACCTATAGTTCAGGCGTCGCACCGAACAGTGCGAATAACCCCATATCACGTAAGGTGTTAGTCATGAACTTGAAAACCTTGTGGGACGAACGCCTAGGCATGTTGATGGCTTGCGGGAGCCCGGGCAGCGCCTTGGCTTACCATCTGGGTCAAACTACTTTCCGACCCATGATGGTGCGTCGCAATACGGCGACTGACGATGCCGAAACGGTCCGCGGTCGTGTGCAAGCCGCCCCTGCTGATGCCGAGGTACGCAAGGGGCCTATCGCTCGGGTGAGAAACTGGTTCCAAAACGCCTTCGCCCGCCTGGAGATGTGGTCCTGGCAGAGGCAAATGCGGGAGCAGGAAGCCTATCTCGCACAGGCGACGGAC
>Ga0335084_10002324_pt1 | contig 18301 bp, 14 predicted proteins | sample Lox_Sample_44_FD_206721 | JGI IMG/M metagenome (GOLD analysis project Ga0335084, IMG submission 206721) | Soil microbial communities from Loxahatchee National Wildlife Refuge, Florida, United States - Lox_Sample_4.4 | ecosystem: Environmental > Terrestrial > Soil > Wetlands | place: USA...
ACGCTCGCGCCCCTCAATCCGCTCGGTCAGGTGCCGACGCTGGTGATGCCGGACGGCTCGGTGATGACCGAGAGCGCGGCGATCGTGCTGCACCTTGCCGATGTCGCGCCACAGGCCGGGCTCGTACCGTCGCCGACTCATCCGCAGCGCCCGGCGTTCCTGCGCTGGCTCGTCTTCCTGGTGTCGGCCGTCTACTCGACGTTCACGTACGGCGACGATCCGAAGCGCTGGCTCGGCGGCGACGAGACCGCAGCGAAGAAGCTCCGCGAGTCGACCGACGGCCATCGCGAGTTGCTGTGGCGTCACCTCGAGACGAAGGTCGGCGCGCCGTGGTTCTTGGGCGACACGTGGTCCGCGCTCGACATCTACCTGTGGCAGATGCAGTTCTGGCGCCCGGGCCGCGAGTGGTTCGCCGCAGAATGTCCGAAGTTGCGCGCGATCGGCGTCGCGATGAGCGACGACCCGCACTGTAAGGCGGTCGCGAAGCGCAACGGGTTCTGACGGTCGGCTCAGTTCGACCCGTTCGAACGAATTTTCGCGTGCGCGGCTTTTCGCGACCTGCAGGCCATTCGTGATCGGACGGGAACATTAGATTCCGCCGCCGGGATCGCGCCCGGCGCGGCGCCGGGCCACAGCAGACGGGTTTCGTAGATCGCTCGGGCGGCCACGGTCATGGCGCCAACTCCGCGTACTGCGGCAGCGAGTCGGTGATCTCGTACCACGGCGCCTTCGAGCCGACGAAGATGTGATAGCCCGGACGAATGCCCGGATCGACGTCGAGCGAGCCGCCCGGAATGTTGACGCGACCGATCTTCGGCGAGTTGCGCGGCACGCCGCTGCCGCAGATCTCGCAGAAGTCGATGCCGAACCGGTTAGCGCCCGGCAAGTCGAAGACCCTCACGTGCTCTCTCCCGCGCGTGAAGCGGACCTGATCCAGACCGACGAACAAGTTGCTCGCATGCGCGGCGCTGCGGCCGCGGCGGCACCGCGAACAGTGGCAATTCACCATCAACAGCGGCGCACCGTCGATCTCGTAACGGATCGCGTCGCAAAGACAACTGCCGCCGACTTTGCCGGGGGCGTGCGTGCGTACGTCGGCCGGCAGGTGCGGATCCGGATAGCCGTCGGGCGGACCCGCGAATTGATGCACACGGTCGGTGATCTCGTACCACGGCGCCTTCGACGCGGCGAAGATGTGCGCTTCGGGCCGCACGCCGCAGTCTTCGACGAGATTCCCCGCAGGGACGAACCGCACCTCACCGGCATCGTCAGGCGACGGCGTGACAGAACCGCACGTCGGGCAGAAATAGCGCGGCCCGGTATCCGGCGTATTCGACGCCCAAGTGACGACGTCGTCCTTGCCGGCAAGCCATTCGAAGCCGCTCTCCGGCGCGCCGACGAACGTGGCGAACGCGCTGCCGTGGTGTTTGCGACACCGCGAGCAATGGCAATGCATCATCATCTGGAACGGCCCGGCGAGCCGGAACCGAATCCGTCCGCACAGGCAAGTGCCGTTGGCCATGGTGGTTTCCTCGCAAGGAACGCCGACTCTAACGAACGCTGAGAGCCGTTGGCTACGATTCCGACCTTCAGCGGTAGTACACGTTGTCGTGGCGCAGGAACGTCTGCGTCATCATGAACCGCGGCCGATCGGCGCAGTTCATCGCGATGTTGTGCAGCATCCACGGGTGCATGAGGCAGACGTCACCCGCGTTCCCGATCGCTTCGACGACCCGCATGCGAACGCCGTCCAACTCGTCGCCGTCGACCATGAATCGATCGATGCGATCGCCGCCGGCGCTGCAGAGCGATTTGAACCACGCCGATCGCGCCGTCAATCGACGGCGAGCGTCCGCCGCGCGGCCCGCAGCGCCGTCGGGTGATTCTTCGACCATGCGACGCATGAGTTGCGGCGAACCCTCGACGAATAGCGTGGCGCCCCCGCGCGGCGCGACGGTGGCCGCGTAGCCGAAGGCGCGAACAACGTAGAGACGGTCGGTCGGGCCTTTGGCCGGAAGATCGAAATGCCAGGTCTTATGGGGAATCTGCCACGGTCCAGGCTCCGGAAAGCTGAGCAGCGCCTGACCGGCATCGTTGTTTTGGGTCCAGGAGCCTTCGCCGAGGAGCTCGTCGACCACCGATGCGAGCAATGCGTTCGTAAACGGCGCGAATACGTGGGTTTTGCGCAATTCCTGTACGTGCGTAAGCAGACCGCATGGCCACGTTCTAGGATCGGTCCGCTGGATATCACGTCGCGCGAGGAACGCCCAGATTCGATCTTCGATCGCGCCGGCTTCGGTCGATGAGATCACGCCGCGTAGATAGGTGAAGCCATGCGTCTCGAGTTCGTGGCGTTGCGCGGCCGTGAGCATCGGTCAGGGCTTTGCGCGGTAGACCACGCGGCCGCCGACGACCGTCTCGAGGACGTGCACGTTCGCGATGTCCTCGGCCGGAACCGTCAGCGGATTGCGGTCGAGCACGATCACGTCGGCGAACTTGCCGACCGCGATCGAGCCTATCGCTTCATCGGCGTGTAGTTCGTACGCAGCGTTGATGGTCGCCGCGTCGAGCACGGCTTCGCGCGACAGCCCCGGGTCGTCGCCGAGGCGGCCGCGGTACATCGGCGGCGCATCCGGCGCGTTTGTGCGGGTGACGCCGACCTTGAGCGCGAACCACTCATCGAGCGCATCGACCGGCCAATCGCTGCCGAACGCGATGCGCGCCCCGGCGGCCGCCAGCACGCCCGCCGGCTCGAGGCGCGCCATGCGTTCGGGGCCGAAATAGTTCGTGAGACCGAGCGTGTCGCCGGCCGGCTTTTCCCACTGGAACGACAGCACCGGCGTGACGTCGAGTTCGCGGAACCGCGGATAGTCCGACGGATCGACGATCTCGTCGTGCGCGATCGCCGGACGAATGTCGGCGCCCGGCAGCGACTTGCGCAGCGCGGCGACGCCGTCGAGCGCGGCGCGAACTGCCGCGTCGCCGTCGGCATGCATGTGCGGGTCGATGCGGACCTGGCCGAGTTCGACGCCGCGAGCGCGGACGGCGAAAAGTACACGGCGGGTCCGCGGTTCGTGCCCGCCACCCAGTTCGGTCGTTCGTCGGTGCCGGTATTGGCGCGATACGGCTCGAGTACGGCACCGGTCAGCGCAGGTGCGGCGATCACGCCGTCGAGGAAGAGCTTCGCGTTGCGCACGGTGACGCTCGGTGCAGCCGCCAACGCGCCTCTGTCATACCGTTGGGACAATGCGACAACGGTTGCGATCGCACCCTTCGGATCGTCCGCCTGCTTCGGCGCGATGAGAGGCGCGAAATGCGCGCGCGCGGTCAACCCGCCCGCCGCGAACACGGCCGTGAAGGCGGCCAGGTCCTCTTCCGGTGCGACGGCGTCGAGAAACGTCGTGATGCCTTGACGTCCCATCGCGTCCAACGCCGCGCGCGCGGCAGCGACGTTGTCGGCGGCGGCGGGTTGCGGCAGCAGCGAGTCGAAGACGACGAACGCGGCGTCTTCGAGCAATCCCGTCGGGTTGCCGGCCGCGTCGCGCCAGATCTTGCCGCCGACCGGATCCGGCGTGGTCGCGTCGATGCCGGCGAGTGCGAGCGCGCGCGAGTTCGCCAGCACCGTATGCCCGAACGACGAACGAACGATGATCGGCCGCTTCGTATCGAGTGCGTCGAGCGTCGCGCGACTCGTCGTGACGCCGGCCGGACGCATGCTCTCCTGGAACCAATTGACGACCTCGAGCCATCCGTCGGGCTCCTTCGCGGAGGATTCCGCGAGGCACTTGCGGATGCGTTGCTGGAATTCGTCGACTGTCAGCGACGCGTAGCCGAGACCGCATTTCAGCAGTTGCGTGCCGGCCTGTAGCGGATGCATGTGGCCGTCGACGAGCCCGGGCATCAGAAACGAGCCGTGCAGATCCACCAGTTCCGTAGAGGGGCCGATCCATGGACCGAGTCGATCGTCGGGGCCCACGTAGACGATCTTGCCGGCGCGAATCGCGAGCGCCTGCGCCGAACGATGATGTACCGAATCGGCCGTGAAGATCGTGCCGTTGCGATACGCACGATCGGCGGGCGCGGCCGAATCGGCCGCGTGCGAAGGGCCATTGGCGAGCAACGTTGCCGCCGCGAGCAGCACGCAATGCAGTCGCGGGATTCGACGCGATCCCTGCATCGATGAGCCGGTCGTCTTCAAGGCCGATACCCGAACGCCACCGTACCGGGACGCAGCTGTTTGCGCGCGAGCTTGACCCAATTCGTCAGGACGCTGCGGGTATCGCGCGGATCGATGATCTCTTCGATCTCGAAATGCTCGGCGGAGCGAAACGGCGAGCGCACGCGATTCAGGCGCGCCTTGATCGCGGCGAGATGCGCGTCGGGATCGTCCGATGCTGCGAGTTCCGCTTTGTACGCGACCTCGATGCCGCCTTCGATCGGCAGCGAACCCCAGTCGCCCGACGGCCACGCGACACGGATGTGGTGCGCACCGGGTTTGTGATTCGCGGCGCCCGCGACGCCGAACGCTTTTCGCACGATCACGCTGACGAACGGCGACGGCGATTGGCCGAGCGCCGCGAGCGTCTGCGAGCCGAACCGAATCGTGCTGTCTTCTTCCGATTGTTTGCCGATCAGGAAGCCGGGGCAGTCGACCAAATGCACCAGCGGCAGATGGAAGATCGCCGCGAGATCGATCAGGCGTGTGAGCTTGCGGCTCGAATCGGCCGTCCACGCGCCGCCGTACACGAACGGATCTTCGGCGAACAGCGCGACCGGCACGCCGTCGAGCCGTGCAAGCCCGCAGATGATCGACTTGCCCCAGGCGCGGCCGATTTCGAAGAACGAGGCGCGATCGACGACGGCCTCGATGATCGGTCGCATCTTGTAGACCTTGCGCGGATCCTTCGGGACGACGTCGATCAGGAACTCTTCGCGCCGCTTCGGATCGTCGTTGGGCTCGATCACTGGCGGAAGTTCGTCGACGCTCGTCGGCAGATACGACAAGAACGTCGCAGCGCGCTGGAACGCTTCGGCTTCGCTCTCGACTTCGTCGTCGATCGCGCCGTTGCGCGTGTGGATGCGGGCGTGGCCGAGTTCTTCCTTCGACACCTCGCCGAGCTTCGCCCAATCGACCAGCGCGGGTCCGGCGATCATCATCTGTGCGGTATCGCGCACGATCAGCGAGTAGTGCGACGTCGCAACGCGCGCGGCGCCGATGCCGGCGACCGAACCGAGCGCGAGCGACACCGACGGCGCGACCGCGAGGTGCGCGACGACCGTTTCCCAACCGCGCACTTCCGGGATGTACGTGCGGCCGGCGGTCTCGATCGTTTTCACGGAGCCGCCGCCGCCCATGCCGTCGACGAGCCGCACGTGCGGCAACCGCATCTCGAGCGCGAGCCCTTCGGCTCGTTGCCGCTTCGCGGCGATCGATGCATCGGCCGAACCGCCGCGTACCGTGAAGTCGTCGCCCGAGAGAATCACCGGTCGCCCGCCGATGTCGGCCGTGCCGAACACGAAGTTCGACGGCATGAAAGCCTTCAATTCGCCGTTCTCGTCGTATTCGCCGACGCCGGCCAGCGCGCCGATTTCGTGGAACGAACCTGGGTCGCTGACGGCGGCGATGCGCTCGCGGATCGTCAACTTGCCGAACTCGTGCTGCCGCGCGACTTTGTCGGCGCCGCCCATCTCGGCGGCCAAGCCTTCGCGGCGACGCAGCTCGTCGATCTCGTCGTTCCAACTCATCGGATTACCTCATGCGACGGCGCGGACGATCCAACAGGCGGCGCCGAGCGCGACGCCGGACGGTTTCAGATTCGCTGCGAGCGGCGCGCGAACGGCGTCGACGACGCGGGCGCGCAGCGCCGGCTCCAGCGTCGCCAACGAGCGGCTCAAGGGGCCGACTTCGCACACCATCTCGATCGCCGTTGCGACGTCGTGCCCCAGCGTCAATTCCGTCTGCAGCGGGTCGATCGCGACGCTCCGAAAACCGGCGTCGGTCAGGATCTGCTCGACGTAGTCCGCTTCGGCGAACGCGAACGGCCCCGGTGCACGCGGATCGACCGGCGGCTGCGCCGGCAACAAGGGCCGCGCCGCACCGAACGGTGCCGCGATCCACGGGTTCGATTGCGCCGGCTGCCAACAGACGAAGCACAGGCGGCCGCGGTCGCGCAGCGCCGAATGCAAGTTCGCGAAGGCGGCCGTCGGATTCGCAAAGAACATGACGCCGAAGCGTGAGAACAACGCGTCGTACGAGCGTTCGAAACGCGTCTCGGCGGCGTCGCCGAGCAGGAAACGAATGTCGAGGCCCGCAGCAGCAGCGCGCGCGCGCGCACGTGCGAGCATCGGTTGCGACACGTCGACGCCGGCGGCGGTCGCGCCGCGCTGCGCGAGCTTCAGCGTCGTGTCGCCGCAGCCGCAGCCGACGTCGAGCACGCTGTCGCCGCGGCCGACGTCGCACGCTTGCATGACGCCGTCCGTGATCGGACCGAGCAACGCGTCCATGCGATCTTGGCGTTTCGCCCACATCGCGCCGGCGTCGCCGTTCCAGAATTCGATCTGCTCGGTGTTTGCGCTCCGGTTCGTTTCCATCGGCCGCTCCTTCGTGTGCTCGTCAGGGAATCAGCACCACCCGGCCGAACGCCTGGCGGCTCTCGATGAAGGCGTGGGCTTGGGCCGCATCGCGCAGCGCGAAGCGTTTGTCGATCGGCATCGAAAGCTCCCCGCTCGCCAGGTCGGTCAAATGTCGCTCGATCATGCCGCGCACGCGCGGCGTCGTGATCTCCGCGCCGAGGTAGACGCCGGTGATCGATTGATTCTGGCCGGCGAGGCTCTGGATGTCGTACGTGCGCGCGCCGCGGCTCGCGTTGCCGACCGTGACGACGCGGCCGCGGTAGCCGATCACCTTCAAGCTCTCGCCGAGCACGTCGCCGCCGACCGGATCGACGACCAGGTTCACGCCGCGATGATCGGTCGCGCGCATGACCGCATCGACGAGGTCGGCCCGCGCGTAGTTGATGCCGTGGTCCATACCGAAGTCGCGCAGACGATCGAGCTTCTCGTCCGACGACGCGGTCGCGAACACGCGCGCACCGGCGCGCTTTGCGAGTTGGATCGCCGCGAGGCCGACACCGCCCGCACCGCCTTGAATCAACACCGATTCGCCGGCGCGCAACCGCCCGAATTCGAACAAGCAATCGTCGGCCGTGCCGAACGGAATCGGCACGCACGCGGCGAGCGCGATGTCGAGCTTCGGCGGGACGTGCCACGCGGTCACTTCCGGCACCGCGCGGCGCGCCGCGTGACTGCCGAACGGTCCGACCGTGACGACGCGGTCGCCGACCTTGAAGAGCTTCGCGTCGCGGCCGACTTCGCGCACGGTGCCGGCCGCCTGATAGCCGACGACGTGCGGCCGCGATACGAGGGCGCCGCCGGCGCGATTCAGTACGTCGCCGCCTTCGATGCTCACCGCTTCGACGTCGATGACGATGGCGGCATCCGCGCATTCCGGATCGGGAACGTCTTCGTAGCGGAACACCTGGGGCCCGCCGTTTTCATAGTAGACTGCGGCCTTCATCGGATTGACGCCTCGAACGTGCAGCGGAGCGCCACGTTAGCCGACTCGTGCGCGGGCTGGCAACGCGAACGCCGCGGCGTCGACGTCGTCGACGATGTCGTTTGATCGTGTCGATGAGGAGCAGCGTCATGACAGTGTCGGTCGACGACGAGCGCATCGAAGGGCCGCGTTGGGATCTCGCGAGCGAATACCCCGCCGCCGATTCGCCGGAGCTCGAGGCCGATCTCGCGGCGCTGTCGAAGTTGCTCGACGACATCGAAGCGTTGAATCCGGCGTTGGTCGCCGTGTTGCCGAACGCCGCCGAACTGTCCGCCGACAGCGCCGCGCCGACGATCGCGATCGCACAGCAAGTCTTCAAGATCTCCGAAAAGGCGGCACCGCTGCTGTCGAACCCTTTGACGTATGCGAACTGTCTGCTGTCGGTCGACGCGCGCGACGACGCGGCGCAAGTGCTGCAGGGCCGCCTGCAGAAATACCAGAAGCGCTACGGTGAACTGCTCGAGCCGTGGTCCGAATATCTCGATCTCGTTGCCGACGACGTCGTCGAGGCTTATCTCGCGGACCCCGCGGTCGCCGTATCGACGTTTTCGGTGAAGCACGGGCGAGAGCGTCGTCACGAGCTGCTCGGGCTCGCCGAGGAGAACCTCGTCAACGGACTCGCGCAGGACGGCATTCACGCGTGGGGCCGGATGTACAACCAGCTGTCGTCGACGATGACCTGTGAAGTGCAGGTCGGCAACGAGCTGAGGACGATGGGCGTGGCCGAGGCGAACGGATTGTTGCAGCGGGCCGACGAGCGCTCTCGCAAAGACGCATGGCTCGGGATCAACGCCGCGTGGCGCGTGCACGAAGAAGTGTGCGCCGCCGCGATCAATGCGATCGCCGGCTGGCGGTTGGAACTCAATCGCAAGCGCTCGAAGCAAAAGCCGGTGCATTTTCTCGACGCGCCGGTCCACATGAACCGATTGACTCGCCGTACGCTCGATACGTTGCTGGAGGTCACCCGTGACGCGCGTCCGCTCGCGCGCCGCGCCGCGCGGGCGATGGCGCGCGCCACCGGCCGCGAACAGATCGGCCCGTGGGACATGCGCGCCCCAGCGCCGACGTTGGGCGGCGCCGAGAATCCGATGCGCTTCGACGACGCGATCGCGCTGATCGCCGAGGCTTACGGTGGTGTGAACCCGGCGATGGCCGACTTCGTTCGAATGATGCGAGAGAACCGTTGGATCGAGGGCACCGTCAGCTCGCGCAAGCGACCGGGCGCGTACTGCACCGGTTTCGAGAAATCGCGGACGCCGCGCGTGTACATGACGTATCACGGCTCGACCTCCGACGTGATCACGCTCGCGCACGAGCTCGGCCACGCGTTCCATTCGTGGGTGATGCGCGATTTACCCGATAGTCAACGCAGTTACGGCATGTCGCTCGCCGAGACCGCGAGCACGTTCGGCGAGACCGCAGTGCGCGACGCATTGGTCGCGCGGGCGAAAACGCCGCGCGAACGCTTCGACATCATGTGGGAGGAAGTGGCGGCGATCGCCGCGTTCATGTTGAACATCCCGGCGCGGTTCGCGTTCGAGAAGGCGTTCTACGAGAAACGCGACGAGCGGCCGCTGCGCGCGGCGGAGCTCGAAGCGATGATGAGCGACGCGTGGCGGGACTGGTACGGCGATGCGTGTTCGGAGCCCGACCCGATGTTCTGGGCGTCGAAGCTGCACTTCTACATTTCGGGGCTGTCGTTCTACAACTTCCCGTACCTGTTCGGCTTTCTATTCAGCATGGGAGTCTATCTGCGGCGGGCCGGCGGCGGCGCGGACTTCTATCAGCGCTACGTGGCGCTGCTGCGCGACACCGGTCGCATGACGGCGGAACAGCTCGCGCGCGAACACCTCGCCGAGGCGCTCGATGAGCCGACGTTCTGGCGCAACACCATCGACCGGTTGGAGCCGCGGGTGGCAGCATTCGAAGAGGTCGTGCGTCAGGTTGCGTGACGCGCCGCAGGACGGTTCAGCGCGACAGGAATTGCGCGACGAAGAGCATCGCAATGATGCCGACGAACGCCGACAGGAAGGCGACCCGAATGCGTATTTCGGATTTCGCGACCGAACGGACGTACGCGGCGACGGTGGCGGCGGCCTGATGCTCGACCCGCATGGCGAGACGGTAGCGCGTGTTGGTGCGCGGCTTCGGCGGCAGCCGGAGAAACATCTCCGGCGTCTGCGTCAGGCGCGCGTGGATGTCCTCGATCGACAGACCGGTGATGTCGGCGAGTTCGCCGGCGGTCAACGCCTGCCGCGGCCGTTCGTTGAACGCCTGCCACATCGCATTCAAGGTCTTCTCGTGTCCGTGGAAGCGGAGGCGGGCGATGCTCAGGTCGATGGCGGCCATGGCGTGATCCTTCGGTATCGAGCGTCAGTGTCGCGTATTCTCCGCCGGACATGAACTACGCCGAAGTCCTCGCCGTCGCGGTCACGCTGTTCTTCGTCATGGATCCGCTCGGCAACATTCCGGTCTTCAACGCGGTCCTCGCGCGCTTCGATCCGCGGACGCGTTCGCGCATCGTCGCGCGCGAACTGACGATCGCCCTCGCGATCCTGTTGGGCTTTCTGTTCGCTGGCAATCCGGTGATGCAGTTCCTCGGCCTCACGCAGCCGACGCTGAGCCTGTCGGGCGGCATCCTGCTCTTCATCATCGCGCTGCGGATGATCTTTCCTCGACCGTCCGGTAACGACGAAGAGGAAATGCACGATCCGTTCATCGTCCCCCTCGCAATGCCGTTGGTCGCTGGCCCGTCGACGATCGCGATCCTGCTGCTGCAGTCGTCGCAGCATCCCGAGCGGATTTGGCAGTGGTGTCTTGCGTTGGTGCTCGCTTGGTCCGCCGCGACCGCGATCCTCGCGTGCTCGCCGTGGCTGATGAAGGCGCTCGGCGATCGCGGGGTGAGGGCGCTCGAACGATTGATGGGGATGCTGCTCGTGTTGCTCGCGGTGCAGATGTTCTCGGACGGCGTCGCGCAGTTCGTGCGTTCGTTGCCTCTTCATTGAAGCAACTGTGGTCGTAGCAGGGGCATTAACCGAAATGGGCGCTGACGAGGACGTGCGCTATTTCGGACCCATTGCAACATCGTCGATGTACAGCGAGCCCGCCTTCGTGACGTCGAATCGCAGCGTGATCGACGCGACGTCCCCCGCATCGACGCCGGCGAAGCGATCGAGCGGAATCGTGTAGCGCTGGAACACCGGTTCACTCGGGTCCACCGGGTCGAGCCAGCGCGCTTTGCGCGTCGTCGCCTCGATCGGCGGGTAAAGCGGCTGAATGTCCGATAGCGCGAGCGCGGCGGTGTGGCCCTTGCGATCCGTCACGACGACGTGGAAGTCGATCGACTCCGGCGGCTTCCAATCGGCGTCGTCGTCGAGCGGGCTCACGTCCGCCATCGCGAGCGCGAAGCTCAGCGTGCCGTCCGGGAGTTCGACGTCGTCGACGTCGATGCGATAGTCCGGCGGCGGCCGATCGTCGTCGCGGTTCCACGCGAGCACCGCCGCCTCCGAATCGATGTCGTCCCATTTCAACGGCACCAGCACTTCGTACCAACGGGCGAGGTTGGTCGCGCTGATCCTCACGCCCGCTAGCGAGCCGGTCGTGAGATCGTCGTCTTCCTCGTAGTCGGCGAGGACGGCTTCGTCGGCAGCGGCGAATTGGTTGACGAACTCGACGTTCGGCCCGAGCCACGCGAGTCCGCGCGCGGGGTTGCGCAGGAACGGCGTGTATTCGCTGCGTTGCTTCAACACCACGTCGAGGAACGCGCCGAACAGCGCACTGGCGACGCGGCGCTGGACGGTCGGATCGATGATCGGCACCAGGTTCAGCATGGCGCCCCAACCGGGACCGAGGTCGTTGCGGCCCCAGGCGGTGTTGAATTGGCCATGGTTCGCGCCGACGAAGTAGAAGCCCGCCTTGAAGCACTCGGCACATTCGTCGAACGACACGCGTGAATACTGCGCCGAGCCCATGAACGACTGGACGTCGCCGTCGTCGCTGCCTTGGATCACCAAGTAGCTGACGTCGTCGACGTCGGTCGGGCGATTGCGCGGCTCGTACTGCCCGTCCGACGGCGCGATTGCGATGACGCCGCGGATGCGGAATCCGTAATCGAACGCGACGCGCGAATCGTCGGGGAAGTACGGCAGACGATTGAACGCGGCCGCGATCGCCACCGCTTCGCCGCCGCGCGAATGGCCGATCAGCGCGATTCGATCGAGATCGACCTTGGCGTGGAACGGATTCTTCGGATCGGCGTTCCACTCGCGCCACAATCGGAGGTGCTCGAGCAGCAGCCAACCGCGCGCGTCGTCTTCCTTTTTCAATCCGCCCGGAAAGCCGCCGAGCAAATCGGCGTAGCCGGTGTTGAGGAAATTCTCGTCGACCGAGACCGCGATGATGCCGCGGCTCGCGAACAATTCGCCGAGATAGGCGTAGCCGCCGTCGGAGTAATCCTCCATGTCGTGGTTGCCGTGCACCATCAGCACGAGCGGGAACGGACCGTCGCCGTCCGGGTACCATACGCGCCCTTGCCGCGGCAGCGCCTTCGCGTCGAAGCCCCAGTACTTCGTGCGAACCCAGCCGTCGAGGGCGGACCAGCCGTCGATCAGATGTGCGCCGTCGACCGGGTTCGTCGTGATCGCGACCTTCGACGCGTATTCGTCGCGATGGCGGTCGGCGCCACTGCCGTAGGTCAGCGTGCGCACGGTGAAGGCGCCGCGCGCGCCCGGATCCGGCAAGTCGAGCGGCGCGACCTTCTGCGGTTCCCAGTGCGATTGCCGGTGCTGCGGCCAACCCGGCAGTAGCAATGCGACCGCGAGTGCGAGCAGACCGATACCGCCAACGATGGTCACGATGGCGCGTTTCAATGAATGACCGTGCTCGCGCCACGTCGCGGCACCGGCACCGAGCGCCGTCGCGGCAGCCGCGAGCCAAACGAGCAATATCGCAAGCCCTTTCGGCGAAATGATCAGGCCGTAGGCGACCGAGAACGCGGCTAGCGCGAGCAGGAGCCCCCACCAGAAGCGCAGCGGTCCGCGCCGCACGACGCGGATCAGCAGCAATAGGAGCAGTGCGACGACGATCGGCACAGCGATCGCGACCGACAGGCCGAGCGCGCGTCCCCACGCGACATGTTCGATCGCGAGTTCGAGCGGTGTCGCGAGCGCGAAGATCCACCCGGCGGTCTGCAGCGTGGTACCGGCGCCGCGCCACGCAGCGCTGGGGAGCGGACGACGCCATCTTTGCAGCCAACCGATCACGCGAGCCGAGGGATTGCGCATTGCGATGAGAGCACAGCGACGTTCTGCCGCGTCGACGATGCACGATCCGGCGCCGCAAGAACAGTCGTCAGGGTGCTACGGGCGGTCGAGTCGTCGCAGGCGTCGGCAAGCCCACAGACAAACTGGGTCGCTCAGCGCGGCGAGTGCCGTACTGAGCGACTGGAATGTCTAACCGGACGGATCGAGGGGCGGCTCAGCCGAACGACTTCGCCGCTTTTTTGTCGCCGCGGGCCGACCCACCGCCGCCGTCGGAGCGCTTCTCGACGTGACGCAGACCGGGAATCGCGACGTCGATCACTTCCTCGAGGCGCTCGACCAACGTGATCGTGAGTTCCTTGCGGACGCTCTCGGGCACTTTATCGAGGTCGGCCTCGTTGTCCTTGGGCAGGATCAAGTGCGTCATGCCGGCGCGGTGCGCGGCGAGGACCTTCTCCTTGATTCCGCCGACGGGCAACACGAGTCCGGACAGCGTGATCTCACCGGTCATCGCGAGATGCGGCCGAATCGGCTGCTCGCTGTATGCCGAGACGAGCGCAGTCGCCATCGTGATACCGGCGGACGGACCGTCCTTCGGCACCGCGCCCGCGGGCACGTGGATGTGCACCCCGCGCTTCTCGATGCGCTTGCGATCGATCCCGAGTCGATCCGCGGCCGACCAGATGTAGCTGCGCGCCGCTTTCGCCGACTCTTGCATCACGTTGCCGAGCTGACCGGTCAGCATCACGCGTTCGTCGCGATGGGTGAGGATCGCTTCGATGTAAAGCACATCGCCGCCCGCTTCGGTCCACGCGAGTCCCGCGGCGACACCGGCCGGCAGCGATTCGCGGCCCTTGTCCGATTGGAAACGCATCGGGCCGATCAGGTTCGTCAGCCGATCGGCGGTAATCGCCGGCAACGGTTCGCCGTTGCGCTTCTCGAGCACCTGCCGGGCGCGCTTGCGCGCGAGCCGTCCGATGACGCGTTCGAGTTCGCGTACGCCCGCTTCGCGCGTGTAGCGGCGGATGACGGTCGTCAGCACGTCGTCTGGAATCTCGAGTTGGCCTTCTTCCAGACCGGTCTCGGCGCGTTGGCGCGGAATCAAATAGCGCCGCGCGATCTCGCGCTTCTCGCGATCGCTGTACCCGGTCAACTCCATGACTTCCATTCGGTCGAGTAGCGGCCGCGGAATGCCTTCGAGCGTGTTCGCGGTGGTGATGAAGAACACCTTCGACAAATCGAACGGCAAGTTCAGATAGTTGTCGCGGAATTCCTTGTTCTGCGCCGGGTCGAGAATTTCCATCAGCGCAGCCGCCGGGTCGCCGCGAAAATCGCGGCCGAGCTTGTCGATCTCGTCGAGCATCAACAGCGGATTGCTGACGCCGGCGCGCCGCACGGCCTGAATCAAACGGCCGGGCATCGCACCGATGTAGGTGCGCCGGTGGCCACGCAATTCCGCTTCGTCGTGCAAGCCGCCGAGCGACAGGCGTTCGAACTTCCGCCCCATCGCACGCGCGATCGACTGACCGAGCGAGGTCTTGCCGACGCCGGGCGGGCCGACCAAGCAAATGATCGGCGCCTTTGCTTCCTTGTTGAGCTGCATGACCGCGAGGCTCTCGAGGATGCGGTCTTTGACGTCTTCGAGGCCGTAGTGATCTTCGTCGAGCACGTCCTTCGCATGCGCGAGGTTGAGCGCGTCCTCCGTGCGCGAATGCCACGGCAATTCGGCGATCAATTCGAGATAGCTGCGCGCGACTTGGTAGTCGGCCGCGTTTTCGGACATCCGGCCAAGCCGCTTGAGCTCGCGATCGACCTCCTTCTGCACCGTCTCGGGCAAGTTCGCCTTCGCCAGTTGCTCGCGCAGATCGGCGACTTCCTCGCTGCCGCCGCCTTCTTCGCCCAACGCTTGTTCGATGGCGCGCTTCTGCTGCCGCAACAAATGCTCGCGTTGCTGCTTGTCGATGTCGTGCTTCGCGGTTTCGGCGATCTCGCGACGCACTTCGTTGACGTTCTTTTCGTGCAGCAGGATCTCATGCACCTTCTCCATCAACGCGAGCGTCGTCGGCGCCTCGAGTACCTCTTGCTCCTTGTCGATGTCGAGGTTCGCGAGGGACGCGATGCGATACATCTGCACGATCGGGTCGGCGATCGAGCCGATCAGCTGTTGGAACACCTGCAGACCGTTTTCGGCGTCGAACATCTGCGCGATCGTGCGCGCGAGATCGAGGTTCAACCCGACCAGCGCGGCGATGCGCGCGGCGTCGGGGTCGTGCTCGTCGATTTGCAGGTTCGGCAGCGGCTCATAGCGCAACGACAGGTGCGTCTCGTTGCTCTCCTCGGCGACGATGCGTGCGCGCTGCACGCCCTGCACGATCACGTTGGCGCCGCCGTCGCGGCGCTCCACGCGCTTGATCGTGACGAGCGTGCCGATGTCGTGCACGCCGGCGCGGTCGGGGGCGTCCTGATCCGCGTCGCGCTGCGCAACGGTGAGCATCTGTTGATTGCGTTCGGCAGCCGCCTTCACTGCGGCGAGCGACTTCGGCCGGCCGACCGCCAGCGGCACAACCAGTTCCGGGAACACGACCGTGTTCTTCAACGGAAGGACTGGCAGCGCTTGTACCGTATCAGTCATCTGTGAGGCCTGGATGGTTGACGTTTCGGCAACTGTTGGGGCGCAGGCCCGGAATTCAATCTACCGCGATCTTACTCCGCGCGGACCTGGCCGCGCGTACGACAGTACGGCGCAAGCTGTGATCGCGCGCATACTCGAACCATGAAAGCGATGGTACTGCGCGCAATCGGATTGCTCGACGCGGTGCGCGAGCCGCTCGACTACGTCGATTGGCCGGATCCGCGTCCGGCGCGCGGGGAGGTGCTGATCCGCGTCGCTGCGTGCGGCGTCTGCCACACCGAACTCGACGAGATCGAAGGCCGCACGCCGCCGCCGCGATTGCCCGTCGTACTCGGCCATCAGGCCGTCGGCCGCGTCGTCGAACTTGGTGCGGACGTCACGCGCCATCGCGTCGGCGATCGGGTCGGCGTCGGTTGGATCCACTCGTCGAGCGGTGACGCGCTCGAAAATCTGAGCGACGCGTTCGTCGCGACCGGCCGCGACGTTGACGGCGGGTACGCGCAACTGATGACGGTGCCGGAGCGCTATGCGTATCCGATCCCGTCGGTGTTCACCGATGCCGCCGCGGCGCCGCTCTTGTGCGCCGGCGCGATCGGGTACCGATCACTCGCGCTCGCGTTCGACGGCGGCCCACGCGCATCGCTCGGGTTGATGGGTTTCGGCGGCTCGGCGCACCTGGTGCTCAAAACCGCGCTAGGGCTGTATCCGGGCGTGCGAGTGCACGTGTTCGCGCGCGACTCGACCGTTCGTGACTTCGCGCTCTTGCTCGGCGCCGCCTCTGCCGGACCGCCGGACGAAGCGCCGCCTGAATTGCTCGACGCGGTGATCGACACGACGCCGGCTTGGGGCCCGGTCGTGCAGTCGCTGGCGGCGCTGAAGCCGGGCGGGCGATTGGTGATCAACGCGATCCGCAAGGAAGAGTCGGACAAGAACGCGCTGCTCGGGCTGTCCTACGACCGACACCTGTGGATGGAGCGCGACGTGAAGTCGGTCGCGAACATCACGTCGCACGACATCGCCGAGTTCCTGAAGGTGGCCGCGCGGCTCGATGTTCGGCCGGAGGTGACGACATATCCGCTGCACGACGCGAACCGCGCGCTCGCAGAACTCAAGGACGGCAAGGTGCGCGGCGCGAAAGTGCTGCTGATCGACTAGCCGGCGACCATCAGACCCTGTGCGCGCGCCGCCTCGTCGCGCAATCGCTCGGGCGTGCCGAGCAGTTGGCGGTTGAGGCCGATCCGCTTGAACCAGTAGTGCAAGCCCAGGAGGTCGGTGAAGCCCATCCCGCCGTGCACTTCGGTCGCGGTCTTCGCGACGAATTTGCCGACTTCGGCGACGTGCGCCTTCGTATGACACGCGGTCAGCCGCGCTTCGGCCGGGGCCGCGTCGATCGCGTGAGCGGCGTACCAGACGAGCGACTGACACGGCTCGATCTCGGCGGCCATCTCGGCGCACATGTGTTTGACCGCTTGGAACGAGCCGATCGGTCGGCCGAACTGCACGCGCGTCAACGAGTAGTCGACGGCTTGCTTCAGCATCGCTTGTGCGGCGCCAAGCGTGTCGGCCGCGAGCAATACGCGACCGACGTCGAGCAGGTCGGCGACGACTTCCGCATCGGTGCTGCCGGGCAGTTGTTGCGCGGCCACGCCGTCGAACCGCAATTCGCCGTTGCGCCGCGTCGCGTCGATCGTCGAGAGCGCGCGCCGCGTCAGTCCCTTCGCGGAGCTGTCGACCAGATATAGGCGGCGCCGCTCGTCGGCGACGAGATAGACGTCGGCCTCGAAGTCGATGACGAATAAGGCCTTGCCGCTGAGCTTGCCGCCGTCCGCCGCCACCTTCGCCCCTTCGCGCGAACCGTTGGCAACTTCGGACAGCGCGGCGCCGGCGACGACTTCGCCGGAGGCGAGCCGCGGCAACCATTCAGATTGCTGCTCGGCGCTGCCGGCGCGCGCGAGCGCGCGCGGCACCAACACCGCGGTCGCGACGAACGGCACCGTCGCGATCGCCGCACCGAGAGACTGCGCGACGGAGGCCGCATCGAGCATGCCGAGCCCGACGCCGCCGTGCGCTTCGCCGATCACGAGGCCCGGCACGCCGAGTTCGACGAGCCCCTTCCAGACGTCGTCGGCGCGGCGTTCGTTACCGTCGGCGAACGTGCGTGCACGCGGTAAGCCGGCGTTGTCGGCGAGAAAACGCGTCAGCGTGTCGCGCAGAAATTCCTGTTCTTGCGAAAGACCGAATTCCACGATCAGGCCTCCTTGCTCAATTTCGGTTCCTTCGGCATGCCGAGGCCGCGTTCGCTGATGATGTTCTTCTGAATCTGCGACGTGCCCCCGCCGATGATGAGGCCCAGGTAGAACATGTAGTTGTACTGCCAGCTGCCGTGGTCCTTCAGATACGGCGCGTCGCCGCCCTCGTCACGGTAGAGCGCGCCGACTTCGCCGAGCGCGTCGATCGCGAGGCATTCGAGTTCGTGGCGCAGTTCGGTGCCTTTCAGCTTCACGACCATGCCGGCGAGGCTCGCGTCCTTGTTGTTGAGCTTCGCCGACAGGATACGCAGGTCGTTCAGGCGCATCGCCATCACGCCGCCTTGCACTTTCATCAAGCGGTCGCGAAGGAGCGGATCGTCGATCAAGCGACGACCGTCGACCGTCTCGGTCTTCATCAACTCGGTCAGCGCGTTCAGGCGCGTCAACATCGCGTTCGGATCGCCGAGCGAGCTGCGCTCGTGGCGCAGGATCGAGTTCGCGACGAGCCAACCTTCGCCGCGCTTGCCGACGATCTGGTGTTTCGGGA